>WNFI01061010.1_pt1 | contig 12383 bp, 12 predicted proteins | sample 5400471 | NCBI WGS metagenome assembly WNFI01 (sample SAMN13153348, study PRJNA577476) | soil metagenome | isolation source: 100 cm saprolite on Douglas fir-dominated hillslope | place: USA:California | collected 2013-09-17 | reverse complement strand
CGACACACTACGCGCTTGCCGCACTGCAACACGCTAGTGCTGTCGGCCCCCTCATCACCCAGAACGTCGATGGCTTGCACCACGCAGCACTCCGCCGCATCTTACCAGAACCCGAAGTAGACAGACGCATTCTCGAACTCCACGGAAGCATTTTTGTAAGTTCCCCATTTCCGTTCCCCTTCCGAGCCCCCCCCGCGCGCGCGCACACACTGGCAATTACCTTTCGTTCTAATTTTCCCTTTTCTCCTGCTTTCCGAAATTTCGGAGGCATCCATAATCTGATCGCAAAGAGCAGAAAGTGCATTGTCGATATGGACACGTCTACCCACGCACAGTGTTTCAAGAGTGGCTTGGCCAAGCCAACCCACGCTGGCACGCGTTCATCACCGAGCTGGAGCGCACAGGCACGCAGCCCAAGACAAATCCCGATGGCGATGTTGCGTCAACTTCCCTTCTTACCCCACTGCGCACTAACTATATATTTCTTTTAAAAAACCCTTTCATAGGTCGTCCTCGACGAGAGTGTTTCATATGAGGACTTTATCGTCTCACCCTGCCCCAAATGTGCAGCAGAAGGCAGAAGAAATAGCATCGTGCGTCTATCTGTCAAAAGGGCTGGGACACTTTGCAAATTTCGATGATGAAAAATTCGTGTGGAAATCTAGATAAAGCCTGATTTTGTCTTTTTTGGCGAATCGATCCGTCAAGGAGTTAAGGATTGCAGGTAAGCTTACGCCACAGGGCAGGAAGTTTTTTTTCTTTCTTTTGTTTAGGAAACAAAAAAGTCAAATTGACAACCCGAAAGCTATAGTATCGTCGAAGACGCTGACCGGCTCTTCGTTATTGGCACAACCCTGGCGACGTATTCCGCCTTCCGGTGTGTTCGTTCCCATGTGTCAGCGCTATTTAATCTATTTTCCTCATGTGGTTCATACAGTCTGGTGAAGCACGCGCTTGAGTTACGCAAACCAGTCTTACACCTCAATGTAGGACCTACGCGAGCAGATGGATTACCAGGCGTGGACAAACTCGAGATCCCAACGAGTGCCGTCATGACTGACGTTATGGACGCGGTCATGTGAGTTCCTATGAGTTTATGAATCTTTTCGTGCACAGTAATCCACCAAATGTTACGAGTAGAGGCACGCGGGCACACAATGAGTCCACGCTTCGCGACGTCTTGCCCAGTGGCGTTTCACGTGGAGTTGTAGAAGATAAGCAGCCAGGCACAGGCTGAACATGATTTATAGTGTGGATTAAGACATTTGATTTGTATGTACACGATGTCTTCCCCAGGGGGGGCTAGACAGACGCGGTCCTCGTGGGTTTTTCTTGTGTGGGAGGATGGGGATCTATATTACAATACGTACGACGGGTGGGGAATGCAGGATGGATGATAGAGTTTGCAGTGCAATCGCTAATCTACGTGTGAATGACATGTAATTAGGTGGCTGGCGGGTTTAGCAAGATAGCAATGAGAGCAATTAGCAGATGATGAATAAAATATAAGAGTACAAGACAATAAAAATTTACTTCTGTTGGACTTCGTGCGACGTACGAGAGTGAATGTAGTGTGGCGGATCATGGAGTATTGCCAGGGGGACCCGTGGGGCTGTACACGTCTGGTTGAAGAATCCCGTCTTTTACGTCCCTGTGTGATGGAAGTGGTGGATCAGCGCCGGCAGCTGCCTCAGTCTCGTCTGGACGTTTTGAAACAACATAGACAGGTGCACGAAGCTGACCCCAGGACCAATCGTGCCATTTATCTGGTGCAGGAAGAAGATCCGGAAATCCGAGGCGAGTTGGCAGACGACGGGAGCGATGCAGATAATCCTCGAAAGCAAGCATATCTGGTGGGCGGAACACTGAGAGCGAACATAGTGGCGGTGTTGCTTCGCCTGTAGTACAAGGAGTGGGAGGGGGAGATACATCAGACTCAATTTCTATAACTTCGCCTTGATCGGGAGGAGGCTCTGGCTGATCCAAATGGGAGGAATGGGATAGTTTGTCGGCTTCATCCTCGTCGGCGGTTAGGGGTGGGGTTATTGAATCCGTATCACTGCGTCTTAGCAACGACGGGGAGGATAGCGAAGATGATAATAGTGGTGAGGGCGACAGTGCACGAGATGAAACAGCCAACTGTGAGTCAACAGTCACGGCAGCGCCGTCTTGCTGCGGATCCTTGGCGCTGAGGGACTGAGCCCGGCTTTCCTTTTCCCGGAGGATTTCTTTTACGGCTTCTATAGATCGCCGGAGGCAACGTTCACGGTGTTTGACCCAGTGAAATGGGTCGTAGGAGCTTTTCGGTGACAGCTTGATTCGTGTGCCACATCGTCTGCAGCTTACAAACAGTGGTCCTAGGAGGTCTGCGAGAGGGTCGTCCCGGAGACGCTTTTCACGCTGCTTCTCAGCTGCCGTTTTTGGTCGCCCGTCGATAAAGCTATACTCTGATAGTTAGCCCATAGTGCGGATAATATGTCAGGATAGGGAAAGACATTTACTTGGACGGGTCGTCCGATATTGGGTCTGTCGGGGTGGTATATCCCGTGTCATGCGGCACTGCGTGTTCGGTGCTTTTTAATGGATGTGAGTCCTGCATAGTTGAACCGAGTAAATGGAAGGTCGGAATAGGTAACGAGTTTGAATTTACGACATACGAGACGAGAAGGCCGCGCATGGTTCACTGACCCAGGCCTAGAATGGAGAGCGAATGAGGCGACGGAGGAACACTGGGAAGTAGGCGGTGTGAAAGTCCCTACCTCGGATATGGCGCGGTCCGTGACTGTTTTGTCGTTACCATGGATAGAGAGATGGTGAGGAGAGAGAAGAAAGGACGCGGGAGCGGGAAAGGACAACTTGGGGGGAAGGTGGAGTAGACCACCCTTCGGCACTTCCCGGGTGATCAGCTGCATCATTGCCGCATTCCAGTTCCTCGACGGAACGCTCGAGCAAAAGATATACACGCGAGGCTGACATTCAAGGAGTATCCAAACTTTACAGAGAGAACGTGCCCAAGGAACGTTGGTGGCGGCATTTCACAAAGGTACGAGGGAGAGTAGAGTCCGAGAACGAAAGACAAATATGGAAACGAAAGAAAAAGAAAAAGGAAAACACTCAATATTACAAAGTAGATCACGTGGCCATAGATTCACCTGGCGGGCAAGTCTCCGTCGACGACGACTGCCCCATCCCCTTCTTAAATCCACTCACAAAACTCCGGATTGGGAGCAGCAGCCAGTCCAGCGCTCCAGATGGTGCTTCGACATGCGTTTTAGCGCGAGTACGAGGCCTCATTTCCGAGTCATCTTCATTCGACTCCCGCTGTCGTTTCTTCGCGCCTCCCGGCAGAGAAGCTGGGTCAACAGCAGTCGCCTCTGTAGAAGTTACAGACAATGGAGGGCGGTTCTCCGACTTCTCGGAGCGACTGGGGCTAACATCGGAGGTACTGGTGGTGGCGCCATGAGCACCAGGCTCATGCAGAGGAGGACTGTCATATGGCGAACTCATACGCAAGGCTTGTAGCAGATGAAGCAATGTATACTGACCTTGGACAAGCCACTTTATGCTCTTGCCACTTAGTCAAGTTGTAGTCCCCCTCACCATCCAGCGCTATGGTCTTATCGCAATACTTACATTGTACACTCGTCGCCGAAAAAGACTTGGCAGATGCATCATTAACAAGGTTGAGTTTCCGCTCTGCCGTGGCGATACGGCTACTAGGACTGCATATGTATTATCAAATTGTGAACGAACGTATCCACATAAAGAGACTCACATCGAACCAGAGCACCGTTTTTGATGTTCTTTCCAGTGGCTGAGCGAATAGCGCGTCTTGTTTCCCAGCTGCACCCATTTCTTGCAGGTCTTGCACAACACTTCATACGGTCGAACTTCTTCAGAGCGCGGGTCCCCTTCGAGGTATACCTGGCGCTCCGCCTCACTCATATACCGCCCCGGTGTCTCGGGCGTGGATTGAACGGCAGAGGTGACGTCGTCATCGCCTTTACTGCCATCAAGAGCTCCCTCTTCTTTATTGGAAGCCTTCGAAGTCACCCTTCGCGAAGGCACATCAGAATGAATTCAGGAAATCGCGACTCAAAGGCATACTGCTTGGTTGTAGAAGGACTTTTGCGGCATTCGCGGCGGTGAACGAGCCATGGACGCATCACATAAGACCGGACTGCGTTCAGGGGTACCCATTGGTCACATCCGGTGCAGAAAGCGCGATGAGGCTCCACTTCACCACAGTCGGGTTGGCTATGGAAGAATTGGAGCCTCTCTTCCTCTGTCTTGCGATGACCCTTTGAGGATTCCGCAACGGAAATATCATCACGACTATCATCCTGCCCATCATTTCCTCTGAGAGACGGTGCCATAGAGTCCGACCTTGAGGACGACTTTGAGATCAGCGGAGAACCATCGGTCTTGAAGGAAGCACGAGCAGATCCAGATACATCGCTTCCGTGCCCCTTGGAAGGGGTCCTTACCACACCACTACAGTAGTCGAGTTCAGGTGGATGATGACACGAGAGTAGAGGAATGATGACTACGACTTACGGACTTTGTTGAGTCTTCACATCAGTCATCAATGCCCAACGCGAGGAACACGGAAACGAAACAAGTAAGTGTTTGAACAAAGAAGCGACAACCCGAACCAATATCTTACTTTCTTAGCTAGTGGCACAGGAGGGGGCGCCATTGCTCCAGAGGTGTCCCCCTTGATCTCCTCTGCCTCGGAGTCGGATGTCGGTCTGGCGTATGAGATAAGTACAGCTCTGCCCCAGTGGCACGAACTTGAACGAATACATGCCCTGCATTGCTTGTTGGAACGCTCCTCTTCTACTGCATTTGTTAGGGTCTCAGGTCTCGCGCGCAGGAAATTTTATCAAACCCTTCTTTTGCCTTTATATGTGGTATTGGTTTTCTTTCTGTAGGCATTAGGGCAAAGGATGAGCAAGGAATCCCGATAGAAGATCGAGAATAATACGCGACCTTTCGGTCGGTGAAGGCGTAGCTTCCATACAGATGTTGTTTACAAAACGGTAACGAGTGACTTGTCAGTAAATTGAGCGAGAGAGGATAGAGGGGAGATGTGGGGGGTATAAGTGGACGATAGAGAAGCCCCGGCCTCGAGTCGATTCATACACTCAAAAGGTATACCGCGAGGCACGTGTTGCTCATGCAAGTCGCGTCCCATTGTCCACGTCCATTGTCCTTTCTGGCCTACTTTGACAAGCTTTCTGCACCGAAGTAGGCTCTATTAATGCCCCATGATTGGCTTCTCTCACGACAGGATACTCTATGTGTGCAGACCCTGGCAACAGCGCGAAGATACACATGTCTAGGGTCGGCGGTCCCGGAAATGATAGCATACGAGTAAGTTGAAAACATCCGAACTTTGAACCTTGAGGATACTAATACTAAGCTAACTTAGACATGAAGTGAGTACGAACCCTGAGCACATGGCATAGACCTGACCTTTTTCACAAATTGAATTCCAGGTCCTGTGGGAAACGGGTTGAATTGACATTCAGGTTTGATCTGGAAGGTGAAATAGCACTTGGCGATGCGTGATCTTTCCGAGTCGAAGGTCCTGTTTTGTCCTGGCATACGAAGCCTTTACGGCTACATGACGCGCAGGGACTTCAGTTGCGTGTAAGCACACGACTATGTCGGTATGAACGAGATCAATCACCGCTGACCGTCGCATCGAACCTTGTGTTGCCTATAGTACGAGGGCTGGGGTCAACTAAACACCGGTTCACATTGGCTTTCGTAAATTCACCTGCACTTCACACATGCCTTTTTTTCACATCAGACAACAACTCGGGTCGGCAGCCACGTAAAACCCCATGCTCACCGCTTTCACTCGCATTCCGTGGCCTCTGCCCTTCCTAGGTAGATCGATGCATACTTCTCCACTGGTGGAACAGTAATAACAAGGACGCGCGTCCTCGCATCGCCTGTGGCCCTCCCTGCATGACTGACAGCGAACTTTGACACGTTTGGGCCTCCGAACGACTGGAATGCACTCGTACCCGTATTGTACGCAACGTCTACATGGGCGCTGATCCTCACACTGGGGAATGAATTCCGCCTGTCAGTGATGTGGTTCATCTCCCACAGGTCCTATGAAATCACTCACCATAGACATGCAGCGCGTGCAAGGTGTCCCTCCTTCGCAGCGTGCTCTTGCCTGTCGACATGCTTCACATCCGTCGACGCATTGTTCTGCAGTCCGACCCTTCTTTCGGCAGTGTCCACACGGCCTAGATCAGGCTGATGAGTGTGACATGGTCCATTGACGCAGGTGAGATTTCACCTCGTGTCGTCACATCGGGTCTTATCGTGCCTACAGCGGTGTAGATAGCAATCAGTGACATCGACGCCCCAGCTTTCGATAGCTTCACCTGCAAGTCGCACAAGCCTGTCCAGAGAGATCAGTATTACTACGCCAGTTCGACGCGAACTTACCTCTTACCTTCGCAGCTCGCTTTAGGGAACTAGGTGAGGTAGAGCTCTCTGCCAAGTTGGAAATCGAGGCGTGAAACATCCCAGACGGGTACTAACAAGAGGTCGTGCACCCTGATCCGGTTTAATATACGATAAAAAATTCGCTTTTTATTCAAAATTGAAGACGTATCGGTCTATATGCGCTCCACGCTGCGCCACAACTTCCTATCGAATGTCCGAAATTTTATTGAGAGAACACACGCTGGGTGACGACCGCCTTCCGATCCGAGGTTATCGAGCTGGTCGAGGCCCCGGAGGTGCATCAAGTTTCTGAGAACGTGCCGTGGAGCTCGAGATTTTGACAGTTCATTTCCGAGTTCCGCAAGAGGGACGCTTCCCGCTTCTTGCTTCTGCACGATGATCGCAAGGAAGGGACCCATGGCGGTGCGTCAATCCGTCTGGGACGGATCGTAGATGCAGCCGTGTGAGGTTGATAAAAATTACGGCTGGATCGGTTAGCGTTCCGAGTCTGGGAGTCGTTGTGGTATTGGGCAAACCTCATATATAACAAGGAAGGGAACAGGCAATCTTCGTACCCTGCGAAGCAAATGGTAGCGATCACGATACCCCGTGCGCTCGAAACCTCGGCAGAACTGGTGGCTATTAACAGGCTCGGCCCACATACTGACTAGGGATGGCCAGGGCTCGGTAGGGTGCACAATGTGCGTACTCCGGCAATGGCCAAGAAGCTCCCTAAAACCCGACCCCTTTGTAGTACGTTGGGCGCATGCCCCTTAGGGTAACTAATGCCGTTTTCGCGACCCAAAAAAAAAATTCATCTTCAGCTTTCCCGTTACGTACCCCAAGTGAAGTAACAACCTCATCGCGATAACGTGTAGCCGCTCTAACCTATCGCAGTACTGTACTGTTTTAGCACCAAGGGCCCCAAAGTACTTTCTTCCGACCGGCCAGACCATAGAGAACCTTGAGGGACATCCCAACTGGAAACAGAGAGAGAAGGGGGAATACTATTCGCGAGTGCGGCAAAGGAAAACTGAATTCACGCAAGGTCTACATTGATGTGGCGTGCATTACTAAAGCGCGTACTGTAATACAACGCTTGAAAGCGAGTTTGATCGTTTGATCGTTCGTGCCACAGTACAACTGAACCCTGGATCCGGGTCGGATAGGGTGTTGATTCCAATCTGGGGTCAGTGAACAAGATGGACTAAAGGAGCAAGTTCGGCCAAGTTCTGCCCCACTATACTACGAATCCCCGCGTGGCTGCGTGAAACCCTCAACCGCTTATCCCGGTATCAGCAACCGCACTCAAGGAAACGGATCCAGCCGGCAAGTTGCCTGTCGCGGTGACCTCAACTCAAACCTCCAGGAACAACGAGCAGAGTAGCAATTAAAAGCAAGATGGAATGTGAGGTAGCACACCGCATTAAATAAACTATGTACAGCTACACGACTCTCGTGAATACATCAGCTCTAGCGGACGTTACGAACGCCCAGGTGAAATACAGTAGTCGGGTATAAACAGATCCACGGATCGATCGAAATGAATACTGCGCTGCAGCAAAATACCAAAGTGATCAAAATGCATCCCAACTTGGGGTTCAAAGGTGTAGCTCTTCAACCTGAGCTATAAACTGAAATGGAGTTGATCTGCCAGTAGGCGTCTGGTTTACTCAATTCAGTACCGGTTTACCACAGGCGAGAGCATTGAAAAGAAAAAAAAATACGCACTGTTAAAGTTTGATGCCTTGGCCACCGCATCGGCGCATGTTCCTGGGCAACCGGAACTGCCAAAGGCGTTACCCGCCCAGTCACCACAGAGCGTGGTGTCAATAACAAGGCTATGATCAATGAAGGTGGAAGCCATGTCGCAAGCGGGGCTAGACCAGAAAGCAACGGGGGTTGGCCAGGAAGTCGGGTCAGGGTTGCCAGAAGCGATGTCCTGGGGGATCGAAGAGCGCTTAAAGTTCCATATTTTTATGCCGGATGGATCCCATAGGTGAGCGAAAACGCCCCCGCCAATGTCGTTAAAGCCTTGACCGTAAGAGCTGGAATCAGGATTGGAGAATGCGCAGCCTGTATTGTCGCTCGAGGAGCTCGCACAGGTTGTGCTAAGCACATTACCCACGAAAGCTGCCAACGTCGAAGCAGAAGGGGAACCGGAAGTCGGATTCTTGTCAAGGGAACATTGTGGGCCGGTGTGCAAAGTCATCTGATTCCTGGGCACCAGAATTTACTGTAAGACCACGGCATCGCGGAGGGGGGAAATGGGGAGGGGAGGGGAAATAACTAACGTGGTCTGGAGATTGGCACCCTCGAGAATGTCAATCTCCCCACCATTGGGCCAATTGGGGCCAACCGACCAATATGCTGGCCATAAAGAACATCCGAAAGGCATGCGCTCAAAGTCGGCAATAAAGAGACCGCCATTATACGTCTTCGTGGTGGTGATACGCATACTTGAATAGAAGATGATAGACTCAGTTGTGCGGGACCTCTACAAAAGTTTGCGAAACGCTACGCACGACTGACGTGCCTGGTTAGGCGGAAGGTCCGTCTTGTTATCCACGGACAGAACTGCGGCGCCACTCGCATCTACATAGGCCATTCCTTGGCTGCGAGCCGTGTCTTGCGACACGTACTGGACAAGGCCATGAGTAGGATCGGCATTAGTGAAGGCCGCCCATGTACTAGGGGAAAAGGTCAGTACCGGGTCGAAGAGGGGGCACAAGGGCAAGCGACTCGGACTCACGCCTCGTCAAGGAAGTCCTGGCCCTTGTACTGGTCCACAAGTCGGTACTGCCCGCTGCCTGTCTGGTTATTGTTTCCGACCGTCTGGTTATGCATTCCACCCGTCTGGTTATGCATCCCACCCGTCTGGTTATACATTCCACACGTCTGGTTATACATTCCACCCGTCTGGTCCCGCGTTCCAACCGTTTGATTCTGCTTTCCGCCTGTCTTGGCGTAGAACATAGATCGGGCATGCCTATTTCGGAGAGTGTGTCCCCTCTTGCTAAAGGCAGCAACCAAAGAAACCAGGGAAAATAAAACCGCGATAGAGAGGAAGCGCATAGCCACGGGACACTGCCGAGGTATAAAAAGTTAAAGCGATGCGGAAGAACGTGACTAAAGGTCCGTGAAGGAGCGGGAAAAAAGAAAAAGAAAGAGTAAGAAAAAGAACGAATGGATAGAAAGGAGTGACGTTTTCGAAAGTCAATAGGTGGGGGGTGAGGGTATGCACTCCAGGGCCCTTTTATCCATCTCATGGATTGGATTTCACGATTCCACGTATACGGACATCAAGCCAAAGAGGGAGGTGATCGGATAGCATAAGGAGATGTAGGGACAGCTCTTGTTCCTGCTTGTTTTCAAATCGTTTATCTCTTTCCCCGTTGCCAGTGACACTGGTAGAAATCCGGAGATGAGGTACTTCGGGGGGCACCATATCTATCTGGAAGGGTCAACAGAGCTTGGAATCGACGGAGGATATGTGACCGTCACGGTGACTAGCTGTGCTGAGACACGGTGAGTTGTTCCCCTACATACCCGCACATGCACAGCTACAGTACGTATTCCCTCAATGTGAGTTGCTAGATTTGGCAAGTTCGGCGACTGGGACGCAGAGAAGAAGATCTACTAGTTGTAACGAGGCAGTATGATTGCATCACCCCGCTAAATGCTGAGGTAAGCTCGCTTGCGGTGACTCGGGCGCGCGTTGCAGTTGTAGTGACGAGTCGAATGGTAACTGGTAGTCGTCCTTATCTCAGCTTTATCGATCTTTATCCTTTGGGAAACAAGTGATGTATATTCAAATTGAGACGATGGACCAGTCCCTATGACCACGGAATTCAAGTTGAGAATAGCGGTTTGGGTGTAGAACATACTGAGCACAGTGAATACTTGCCAGGATCGATGATGGTAATGAGTTAATTATAAGGCTCCAAATCAGCTCGCAGCTCGGGGACACTCTAGAAATTGAGGGGTAAAGGTACAGCGCCCCAAATGGTGAGCACAGAATAAAGTGAGAGATCCCAATCCTGATGGAGATCCCTAACGGAGATCTACTACATAGGGCGCCGGGCGCCCTGCATCCAACAGAAATCACTTATTATAATGATAGTAAAGGAGCATCACGCATGTGGGTGCAGACAGGCATGGATTACAAAGTTCACATTGAATGGCGCAGAGAAAATGCAGATGACACAGACAAAATAGACATACATCACAGATCAATGCTTCGTGACTTGAATTTGAAGAGCTGTGTAGGTGGAGGATAGTCACTCGGCAACCACGAGAGAACAACGGATCACCATCATACATCCGGCATCATCATTGTCTTCCAGACTTCCACCGCTTGCGTCGTCCTATATACAATACCATGACATTCGAACATTCCCTTCCTTCTATGAATACAGTCCAGTACATTCACTTGCATAATATTTCGCTTATCCAGTCTGATTCCGTATCCCGTTCTCCGATATCTTCACTATTGGTGTCTCGATCATCACTAAAGCCCACCTCAGCTCATTTCACCGGCATGGAACAAACGAGTGATACTTACCGTGATAACGGTCGGTTGCTCGCGGCCCAAGAATTTCTTCAAGTTGCTAATGTCCAATGCGACGTCGATTAGCGCCTGCAGGCCCTCACCCGTGTCCCGGGAAAGCTCTTCCTCTCCAGCGTCCGGCGCGACATAACGTTCCACATACATGCGCACAGTCGCACCTTGACTTCCAGTCCCACTGAGACGCCAAACAACACGGCTACCATCAGAGAATGTCACGACCTGACCCTGGTTCTTGCTGACGCTCTTGTCGATTGGGTCCGTGTAATCAAAGTTGTAGGCTTTTGCGACTGTGAAGGACGTGCCTGTTGCCGATGATGTGTACGACTTTCCAGAGAATGATGAGGACTTGATGAGTCCATTGACATGGTCAACAAGTTTCTGCGCCCCCTCGGACGGCACTTCCTCATAGTCGTAACGCGAAAAGAACGAGCGACCGTACTTCGCGTAGTGCCTGTTGAGGATCTCGCGAATGCCCCATAGCTTTCCAGATTTATCTTGTTCATTAGCGGCAGCAATGATGTTAAGCCAGGCTATTCATAAGGGAAGGGCGTCGGTCGAAGAACGACTACAGAGTACGCGAACGCACCAACGACCGCCCAAAGGCCATCCTTCTCCCGGATGTGGTCGGAGCCAGTACCGAACGATTCTTCACCACAGATAGACAAACGGCCCGCATCCATCAGATTGCCGAAGAACTTCCAGCCTGGAATGGTTCTCTAAGCTCCGGACATTAGAAGATCGGACTACCGTACCTGTTGGCACCTCGAAATATTCTAGACCTTTGGCCTTAGCCACGAGATCGATGGCGGCGCTGGTGGGCATACTACGGGCGAGGCCTTTGACACCCCCTTTCTTGAAGTAGGGAATGACCTCTGCCCAATCTGCGATGATTGCGACCGAGTCAGAAGGGGTGACGAATGCATTCGTGCCGTATATCATATTCCTGTCACCATCGCCGTCGCTCGCAGCGCCAAATGGAATCCTGTCCCTCTCAACAGCCTCGACAAGCGAGTGTGCGTAAGTGAGGTTAGGATCAGGGTGTCCCCCTCCAAAATCAGGAGAAGGCACACAGTTTTGAGCGGAAGATTCTGGGAGGCCGAGTGTGTCGAGAAGAATTGCTTTGGCGTAGGGCCCTGTGACACCATGCAGGCCATCAAACAACACTTTAAATTTCGTTTTGTTGGATTCGAGGAATGATTTGATAAGTTTAAAATCAAAGATCGTCTGAAGCAGCTCCAGGTAATCCTTGACGGAATCGATGATCGAGACCTTAAGCGGTCCGTAAGTCGTGTCGCCAAGTTTGGAAAGGTCCACTACGGGGGCCTCTAGAACCTTGAAG
>WNFI01682053.1_pt2 | contig 12384 bp, 12 predicted proteins | sample 5400471 | NCBI WGS metagenome assembly WNFI01 (sample SAMN13153348, study PRJNA577476) | soil metagenome | isolation source: 100 cm saprolite on Douglas fir-dominated hillslope | place: USA:California | collected 2013-09-17 | reverse complement strand
TGCGCCCGTTGAGCAGCACGAGCGGCGTGCCGTCGATCTGGTAGCGGGCGGCGAGCTCGATGTCCGACTGCAGCTTCTGCGACGTCTCCGCCCGGGCCACGCAGGCCTCCAGCTCGCGGCGCGGCATCACGGCTTCCGCCAGCGCGTACACGTCCGCGGTGCTCAGCGTTTCCTGCTTGCCGAACAAGCGGCCCGCATAGGCCGTCGCGCCCGGGCGTCCCTCCACGCAGATCCGCGCGCGGGCGGCGAGGCAGCGCACGGGATCCTGGCCGCGACGGACGTAGGGGTTGCATTCCGCGTCGAGCGGGAACTGGCGCGGCTCGACGCTGAAGCTCCCCGCGGGCGCTTCACGTTCCAGCGCGGCGAGGGTCTCGTGCAACTCGGCGCAGTGGCCGCAGCGGATGTCGGTGAAGTCGGTGATGCGCAGCGGCGCGCTCGCGGATCCGATCAGCGTGCGCGGCGGTCCGGAGGGCACGGCGATCCCTTGCCGATATTGGTGGAGGGAGTCGGCCAGCGTCTGGCGGAGCGGCGGAGTCAGCGAAGCGACGAACTGCGAGACGTCGTCGTTCGCCTCGAGCCCCGCCGCCGTCCCCCTCCACCTGGTCTTCAGCCCGGGGTAGAGCAGGAGCAAGGCCGCGAGCGCCACCGCGGCCAGGCTCATGAGCGCGGCGCGGCCGCGCTGGGGCAGCCCCAGAGCGCGCCAGCCCAGCAGCGCGATGCCCGCGTAGCCGGAGACGAGCACGTAGATGAAGAAGCAGCCCACGCAGAACGTCCGCGCCTGGACGGCGGCCGACATCAGCATCAGCACGGCCACGAGCCCGGCGGCGGCCGTGATGCGCGCGGCGGACAACCAGTCCGCTCGCGGCCGCCCCTCGGCCGCGCGTACGAGCGCGACGAGGGGAAGGGCGGCCGCGGCCAGGGCCCAGGCGAGACCCCATCCCGCCACGGGCAGGCCCGTCACGCGATGGATCGTGCTCGCGAGCGGTCCGTCCCAGAGGCGCGCGCAGGCCTCGGGATCGGAGAGGGCGCAGGCGGTGGCGCCGCCTGCGCGCGCGAGCACCAGCTCGCCCCACAGGAAGAGCGAGACGAGCGCGGCCACTGCTCCGAGCGCGGCGAGCGCGGCCAGGGACGCGGGGCCGGGCTGGAAGGCGGCGGGCGGGCCGGGCTTCGTGATGTCCTTCGCGCCCGCGCTCACTTCTCGGAGCGCGGACTGAGCACGAGGTGCAGGCCCCGCGTGCCGATCTTCACGTGGTCCTCGCGGCCGTAGGGGTCGCTGGGCGGACGGGTGAGGGGATCGCCGTCGCTGTCGAGGCGGGCCTCGACGAGCACGTCGTCGGGGACCTGCCCCCCGGCCATCGCGTCCGCCTGGCCGATCTCGAACGCGAGCGGGAAGGACGAGACGGGCAGGCGCCGCGCGGCCAGCGGGGGGCCCGCTCCGAACCCCGACTCCCGCAGCATCACGAAGACGACCGCCCCCGGGCGCAGGGCCGCGCGCGCCGCGGGGTCGAGGTCGATCACGCCCGACACCGAGCGGCCGCCGCCGGACGACGCCGGGGGCGGGGCGGGGCCGCTTGCGCCGCCGGCGGCGCCGGCCGCGCTCGCTTGTTCGTCCGCCGGGGGCGCCTGCATCTGCGCGAGCAGCCGGCGCAGCGATTCCGCGCGATCGGGGAAGCGCTCGGCCGCGCGCTTCATCGTGGCCTCCGCTTGCCGAGGCTTGCCCACGCGCGTGTAGACGAACATCAAATGCAGGTATCCCTCGAGCAGGTCGGGATCCTTGCGCAGGGCCCGAACCAGCATCTCCTCGGCCTGATCGCCCTGGCCCATGGCCAGCCGCACCAGCGACTGGTAGGCCAGCGCGCGGGGGTTCTCCGGGTCGCGTTGCAAGACGGCCTGGGTCTCGTTGTAGACGGCCATCATGTCTTCGCGCATGAGATGCAGCCGCGCGAGGTCGAGACGCGCCCCGACGTCCTCGGGGTTCTGGCGGACCCGAGCCTCGAGGGCCGCGATCTCCGCGCTGTCCTCGGCCGCCGCCGGCGCGGGGGCGGCGCCGCCTTCCATCGGCGTGTTCCCGGTGACGGAGCCGCCGGCGGCACGCGGCTTCGACGACCGCGAGACGAAGAAGAACAGGAGCCCCAGCGCCGCCGCCGAGCCGACACCCCAGAAGAAGCCGGTCAAGGCGGATCCACGGGCCGGAGCAGCCGCTTCCGCGGGCTCCCGCTTCTTCCCTTGCGCCGCGCTCGGCGTCGCCAGCGCGTCCAGGGCGAGCAGTGTCCGCGCGGCCTGGAGCTCGAGAAGGAAGCGCTCGTCCCGATGCTGCGCCGCCGTGCGCTTGACGCCGGTGTCCTCCAGCTCACGGAGCTGGTTCACGAGTCCGTCGAGCCTGGCCAGCAGGTCGCGGCGTTCGAGCGAGTCTTCGGGCCGCGGCCCCGGCGTCGCGGGCGCCTTGCGCAGGACGCGCCACAGGATGAGGGCGCCGACCACGAGGCCGGCGGCCAGGAAGGCCACCGCGGGGCCCCACTCGACCTCGCCCATCAGGCCTTCCCCGGTCGCACACCGCCCGGCCAGCCGTACGCCAGCTCGCGCACGCGCAAGACGGCCTTCGCCAGTGGGGGGTCATCGGGCAGCGGGCCCGGAACGACATCCACCGAGGGCTCCGTGGCCGCCACCGCCTCCGACGCCTCCGTGCTCGCTCCGCGCAGCACCCAGGAGACGACGCCGAGGCCGAGCAGGAGGCCCAGCCCGGGCGCGATCCACACGAGCCAATTCACGCCGCGCAGCGGGGGCTGGAGGCGCACGAACTCGCCGTAGGACGCCTCGAAATAAGTGAGGATCTGGTCCTCGTCGAAGCCGGCGGCCACCAGCTCACGGATCTGCTGGCGCATGTTCGTCGCCATCGCGGATGGTGAATCGCCGACGGAGAGTCCTTGGCAGACGGGGCAACGCAGCACGGCGGCGATGTGCCTGGCCTCCGCCTCCAGGGCCGCTCCCGTGAGCCTGGGCGCGCGGGGCGGCCCCGCGATGCTCTCCACGTGCGCGAGGTCCACCGGGGTGTGGTCGGGCGGCGTCTGCGCCGCGGCCAGGGGAGCGAGCAGCAGGACCAGGAGGACGGCCGTGCGCTTCAACGCGCGTCGCTCCGGCGCGTCACCGCGCGCGCCTGTGCCTCCTGCACGAAGCCGTCCAGCAGGTCGGGACGGAGCGGCCCCACGTACTTGCTCACGATGGTGCCGTCGGGCGCGATGAAGTACGTCTCGGGCACGCCGTAGATGCCGTAGGCGATCGAGACCTTGCCCCCCTCGTCCACCAGCGAGGGGTAGGCGGCGCCGTGCTCGCGGAGGAAGCTCTGCACGTTGGGCTCCTCGTCCTCGTAGACGACGCCGAGGAAGACGACGTCGCTTCCGTAGCGCTGGGGAGCGGCCGTGAGCACGGGGTGCTCGTCCACGCAGGGGACGCACCAGGTCGCCCAGAAGTTGACCACCACCGTCTTGCCGCGCAGGGACTCGAGCGTCACCGGCGCGCCGCCGCCGATCGGACGCAAGGAGAAGGGAGGGGCCTTGCGGCCCAGGAGCGGCGACTCGACCTTGTGAGGGTCGCGGCCCAGGCTCATCAGCATCAGTCCGCCGAGGGGCAGGGTCACGGCGAGCCCGGCGACGAAGACCTTCCGGTTCACGGGAGGAGGCCTAACGCGACCGGGCCGGGCTGAGGGAACCGTCGACCGCCATCGCCGGCGCCGGCGCCAGCGCCACCGCCACCCGGCGCGAAGGCAGGAGGCCGAACAGGCCGCCGAGGCCCATGATCCCGGTGGCGATCCAGATCCACACGATCATCGGGTTGATCATCGCGTGCAGGCCGAGGGTCTGGCCCTGGGCGTCCAGGTTGAGGACGGACAGGTAGAGGTCGTGCGCGTAGGTCGAGCGGACGGCGGGGGTGCCCACCGGCTCGCGCTGCGTCGCGTAGTAGTTCATGCGGGGGGTGAGCACGCCGAGGTCGCGGCCGCCCTTCTTGACCTCCACGTTGGCGACGAGCGCCTCCCGGTGCGGCTCGCTCACCCGGTCCACGCCCAGGAACGTGAGCGTGTAGGGGCCGAGCGCCACCGACTCGCCGCGGACGAGCTGGGCCTCGATCGTCCGGCCCTGCGTGCTGCTGGTCGCGATCGCGATCATCACCAGCACCATGCCCCCGTGGACGATGAAGGCGGCCACGCGGCGCCGGCCTCGGCTCTGGACGTGGGCCACGGCTTCGAGCACGCCCTCGCCGCGCACCTTGATGCGCTGGCCCACCGGTAGCCACAGCTCGGAGAGGGTCACGAAGGCCGCGTAGCCGCCGAAGAGGAGCGCGACCAGCGTCCATGGATTCCGCACGCCCAGGGCCAGGCCGAGCGCCCCCAGCCCCACCGCACCCCCGAGCGGGGGGAGCAGCGCGCGCCGCGCCTGCTCGGCGCTGGCTCGGCCCCAGGGCAGAGCCGGCCCGACGCCGAGGAGGAAGAGGAGTGCGACGCCGATGGGTACGACCATGCGATCGAAGTAGGGCCGTCCCACGCTCATCTGCACGCCGCGCACCGCTTCCACCACCAGGGGGAACACGGTTCCGATGAGCACGGTGAACGTGAGGAGCACGAAGAAGAGGTTGTTGAGCAGGAACGCCATGTCGCGCGACACGCCCGGCTCGAGGTGCCCTTCCGGGGAGAGGCGGTCGATCCGCAAGGCGAGGATGGCGACGGCGAACAGCGTGGCCAGGGCCAGGAACACCAGGATCGTGGGGCCGATCGCGCTCTGGGTGAACGAGTGCACCGAGTTGAAGACGCCGGAGCGCGTCATGAACGTGCCGAGCACGGTGAGGAGGTAGCTGGCCAGGATCAGGGTGACCGTCCATCCCTTGAGGATGCCCTTGCGTTCGACCAGGATCGCCGAATGAACGGCCGCGGTTGCGGTCAGCCAGGGCAGCAGCGACGCGTTCTCGACCGGATCCCAGGCCCAGTAGCCTCCCCAGCCAAGGACCTCGTACGCCCACCAGCCGCCGAGCACGATGGCGCAGGTGAGGAAGACCCAGGGCAGCATCAGCCAGGTGCGGAGCGACCTCATGAAGTCCGGGCCGAGCCGGCCCGAGAGCAGCGCCGCCGCCGCCATGCCGAACGGGATCGTCATCCCGACGTAGCCCGCGTAAAGGAAGGGCGGATGGATGATCATCAAGACGTGGTTCTGCAGCAGCGGATTCGGACCGGGTCCGTCGCTGGGCGGGACCTGTATGGTGTGGAAGGGCTGCGCCGGGCCCGCGATCAGGAAAGCACGTAGAGCCCCAGCATCAGGCCCCAGAAGAGGATCGATCCTTCGAGGGAGGACCACAGGCTGGTGACGGCCACCCAGTTCGGCACCTCGCGGGAGCCGACCTGCGCGACGTAACCGACGGAGAAGTCGCGCGCGAGCAGCGCATAGACCATCAGGAGGTTGGCGCTGACCATGGCCGCGGCGTAGGCGTAGGCGAGCCGCTGCGCCCAGGCGAGGCCGGCGGCCGACCGGCGCACCCCGGCGGCGAAGCCGACGAGGGCGCCCGCGCTGGCGGCGAGGAGGGCGAGCAGGATCAGGGCACGGCCGAGGGTTGCGGTCATGGGTTCTTGGGGCGCTCCGCTTCGCCCAGCCCGGTCGTGCTCTCGATCAGCTTCTTCATGTCCGGCTTCTCGCCGCTCGCGGGGGCGCGGTACTCGTTGCCGTGCGAGACCATCAAGCGCTGGCTCTCGAAGTGGCCGTCGCGCTTCATGGTGCCTTCGACCACGACGCCGATGCCCTCGCGGAACAGTTGCGGCGGCACGCTCTTCGTGCGGACGTTCACCGTGGCCTTGCCGTCGGAGACGGCGAAGCTCAGCTCGGAGCCGCGGCCCTGCTGGATCGAGCCCTTGGCCACCTGGCCGCCGAGGCGGATCGTGGCCCCGACGGCCTTGTCTCCGGCGGCCACGAGCTCGGTGGGTCCCCAGTAGTAGACGAGGTTGTCGCCGATTCCCCCGACGGTGATGAAGGCGAAAGCGGCGCTGGCCACGGCCAGGGCCCCGAAGGCGAACCACTTGGTGCGCGAGCGGGAGACCGGGGGCAGGGCGGCGATGTCACTCATGGGACCTCGGGGGTGCGGCTCTCGCGAAGGGCGCGCCGGACCTCCGCGCGATAGCGCAGCACCACGGAGGCCGTGTAGCTGACGAGTATAACCAGGGACACCACGTAAGCCGCAATCACGTACTCCCAGCCGCCGGTGATGACGCCAGCGGGCGTCATCGGGCGGCCCCGGAAGCCAGGACGGGCGCGGGCTCGGGCAGCGGGGGAGCCATCTCCTGCCGCAGGCGTAGCGACGCGATCCGCGTGCGCAGGGTGATGAGCCCGGTCATGAAGAACAGCACTCCGAAGGCGTTCGTGCGCAGGGGGATCACGAACACCGCCGACACCGTCTCCGGGCTCGATTGCATCTGGTGCAGCGAGTTCCACCAGCGCACCGAGTAATAGACGATGGGCACGTCCGCGTAGGCGATGATGGTGGCCACCGCCGACCAGGTGGCGCGCTTGACCGGGTCCTCGACGAACCGGCGCAGGGCCAGGATGCCGACGAAGGCGAAGAACATCACGGCGGTGGTCGTGAGCCTCGGATCCCAGTCCCACCACACGCCCCAGGTCGGCCGCGCCCAGATGGAACCCTGCAGGCACAGCAGGCCGGCCATCACCACGCCCACCTCGACCGCGGCCTCGTGGCGCGCATCCCATTTGAAGTTGGCGGTGAGCAGGAAGGCGAGCGCCGCGCCGAAGGCGAAGGTGAAGGCCAGCATCGTGTTCCAGGCCGTGGGCACGTGCGCGTACATGATGCGGTACACGTCGCCCATGTACGACTCGCGGGGGGCGACGAAGAGCCCCAGGTACGAGCCGGCGGCGAGCAGCAAGGCGCCCAGCCCCATGAAGGCGAACCCGGCGCCGGGGCCGGGCACCGGAGAGGGCCGGGAGGGATCGGACATCAATCCTCCACGACGCGACCGAAGAGCAGGCCGCAGAGCGACCAGTGTATAGCGTCGAACGCGACGAGCAAAAGTGTCCAGGACCACACCTGACCCATGGGATCCCCCAGCATCAGCAGCGACGTCGCCTTGACCGCCGCGATCAGGACGGGCACGACCAGGGGGAAGAGCAGCAACGGCAGGAGGGTCTGGCGGGAGCGCGCCTGCTGGGTCATGGCGGCGTAGAGGGTGCCGGGCGCGGAGAGGCCGGCGGCGCCGAGGGCGATGATGCCGAGCAGCGCGAGCGGCCGCGGCATGGCGGCGTCGTAGAGGGCCACCATCAGCGGGACCATGGCGATGCCGAGCACCGTGAGCTGCGCCCAGTTCGCGAGGGCCTTGGCGTAGTACACGGCGGTCGCGCTGGCCGGCAGCAGGAGCTGACCCTCGAGCGCGCGATGCTCCATCTCGGCCTGGAAGCTCTCGGCGAGGGTGAGTGTCGAGGACAGGAGCAGGGCCAGCCACAGGAACCCCGGGGCGTTGCCGCGGAGGAGGTCGTAGTTGGGTCCGACCGCGAAGCTGAAGAGGAGAAGCGCGGTGGCCCCGAAGACCAGCACGGCCAGGAGGGGCGCGAAGACGCGGCTCTGGAGCAGCCACTCCTTGTAGAGGGCGGCCAGGAGCTGCGTCATCGGCCCTCGGGCAACGTCGCCGGATCGAGCCCCCCGAGGGAAGGCAGGTCCCTGGCCGGACCCTGCCAACGCAGCCGGCCGCCGTCGAGCACGATCCCCTCGTCGCAAAGCGCCGCCCCCCGTTCGAGGAGGTGGGTGGCCATCAGCACCGTCGACCCGCGCGCGCGAAGCGTGCCGAAGAGGCGGTCGACGAGGCGGAATCCGGGCGGGTCCAGCTCGCCGTAGGGCTCGTCGAGGAGCACGAGGCCCCCCTCCTGCAGGAGGGTGCGCGCGAGGGCGAGGCGCTTGCGCATGCCCGCGGAGAAGGTCGAGACCGCGTCGTCCGCGCGCTCCGCCAGCTCCACCTCCGCCAGCAGCGGCATGAGCGCGGCCCGGCGCGCCTCGCGGCCCAGGAAACGCGCCGCGATGGCCAGGTTCTCGAGCGCGGTCAGCGATTCGTAGAGGTACGAAGCATGGCTGAGGAGCGCGGTGCGCCGGCGCACCGTCTCGCGCTCCGCGCGGATGTCGTGGCCCAGCACGCGGGCGGTCCCGCGGTCGGCACGGATGGCGGTCGCGACGATGCGCAGCAGCGTGGATTTGCCGGAGCCGTTGCGGCCCGCGACCATCACGCTCGTGCCGGCGGTCACGCGGAAAGACACGTCCACGAGCGCCCAGCGGCGGCCGTAGCGCCGGCACAGCCCACGCGCGTCGATGGCGTCGGGGTTCGTCATGCGGCCGGCATCGTACCGGCCCCGCGCGACGGATGCCAGGATCCGCCCTCGGCCCCCGCCGACTCTACATATATATAAGGATACGTCTAACGAGGCGTCCGCCTCAGACCAACGAGTCGTGTCAAGGGGCTCCGGCCGAGCCTACGATTGGGCTTTCGCCCAGCTTGAACCGCGTAGCGGTTTGGTGGCCCCCGGAGGGGCCGTGGACGACCGGAGCCCGATATGACCGTACCACGGACAGTGGCTGAGATACTGCGTGATCACGTGACGCTGGAGGTCGAGGGAATCGATCGGATGTACTTAAACGCAGTGGTCCCGATTCTCCAAAGCGAACGTGGCATCGCCTGGTTTTTCAAGGAGTGCCGGGGCCACCGCTTCCCTTCGGCAACGCTGATGGCGCCGATGACGAAAGCCTTCGTCGACTCGGTCGAACGTTTTGCGCACTCGGAAGACCTCGACGTCGTGACCTTCGAAAGGAAGCAGCGGAAGGACGACGTGGCGGCCGAGTATCGCGCCCGCTTTCGTGGGGAAGACGGGTTTCTCTTCGTGGGGAAGGCCCAGGAAAAGGCGCCTGTTTTCCGGACGGAGCGTCGGAAGAACCCACAGACCGGAGCATCCTATGCCTGGCTCTTCCGCTCCACGGCCATGGTGAATCAGTACTACTTCTACGCCATGGACCGAGACTTTGGTCCGTTCTTCCTGAAGTTCTGCTCCTACTTTCCCTACAACGTGAAGCTCTGCATCAACGGCCACGAGTACGCGAAGCGTCAATTGGAACGCCGCCACATCCGGTACGAAGCACTCGACAACGGGATCCTCTCGTGCGAAGACCCGACTGCCCTCCAGCGGATCTGCGACGAACTCAGCGCAGAGAAGATCGACGCCCTCCTGCGGAAGTGGCTTCGCCGGCTCCCGCATCCCTTCACGTCCAAGGACCGCTCTGCCGGCATTCGCTACGCGCTCTCGATCCTGCAGGCGGAATTCTCGTTGACCCAGGTACTCGACCAGCCGCTCACGGGACGGGTCTTCTTCGAAGAGGTCATCCGCGAAAATCTCGACATTGGGCGTCCCGACCAGGTGCAGCTCATCTTCGAGCGCAGGATCCTGCGCAAGGGAGCCAACGTCACCCCAGGACGGTTTCGTACCCGCGTGATCACGGAGGGCGTCTATCCCTCGCTCCATGTCGATTACAAGGCCACGCGAATCAAGCAGTACCACAAGGAAGGCCGCGCCCTGCGCACCGAAACCACCATCAACAACACGCGCGACTTCGGAATCGGTAAACGACTACACAACCTTCCCGCACTCCGGGAGGTCGGCTTCAAAGCCAACCGACGTCTACTCGACGTCCAGAGAATCAGCCATGACTGCTCGATTGGAGAGCAAGCCTTTCACACCCTCCAGCGTCCGCAGCTTGTCGGCGACCAGCGAGCTTCTGCCCTTCGTTTCGCAGACAAACGGGTGCAAGCCCTCCTCCATGCACTCGTCCTCTTCCGGCTCTTACCCAACGGCTTCTCCAACCGCGATCTCCGAGAGCGACTGGAACCCTTGCGAGGGGACCACCTCACGCCGGGCGGCGTTACCTACGATCTCCGACGCCTCCGCTTGGACGGGATGATTCGACGCATTCCACGCAGTCATCGGTACCAGGTCACGCAGCGCGGTCTGCGATACGCCCTCTTCTTCACTCGAACCTACGACCGCCTGCTGCGTCCTGGCCTCGCCTTCGTGCTCCCAGATCAGGCCATCACCAACTCACCGTTGCGTACTTCCTTCCGGCAGCTCGAGAACGCCATGACTTCCTGGGTCAATCAAGCAAAACTCGCCTCATGAAACTTGACTCAATCGGCACGAAAGAAGGATTGCGCCTTCCGGTTCTTGGCGAGCTTCTCGAGGAAGTCCCTGGGGACCACCGCGGCACGGGGAGAGTCATAGGCCCGCTCCCAGCGGCCGTCTTTCCGGGCCGCCGCGACCTCGGCCAGCCCCGCCGCCTTCATCCGACCCGCCTCGATGAGGCGCTCGGCCTTCGCCGTGTTGATGCGCGACCATCCCCCCTTGGCGCGGCGCGGGCCGAACTTCTGCAGCCAGCAGAGCGCATCCCGCGGGCGTTTCTGGCTGTCGATCCAGCCATAGCACAGGGCCCCGTCCAAGGCCTCGGCATAGGTGACGGAGGCCTTGCCGGAGGCCTTCTTGTAGATGCGCAGCCAGACCCCGGGGGACCGGGCGTGATGCCGGGCCAGCCACGCCTCCCACGCGCGCGCGGATTCGAACGCGTGAATGGGTGCCTCGCCGCTCGTCGCCGCCTACCAGTCCACCTTGGCCGCGAACTGCATCTGACGGTTGTCGCCGACCGTCGTCGTGATGCGGCCTACCGTCGGCGAGCCGATGTTCGCGTTCGGGAACCCGAGCTGCGGGGTGTTGAGGAGATTGAAGGCGTCGGCCCGCAGTTGCAGGTTCAAGCGCTGCTTGAGCGGGATGCGCTTGGCCAGCGAGACGTCGAGCGTCTTCGTGCCCGGCGCGTAGAGGATGCCGCGGCCGGAATCGCCGTACGTGTTGGCGGGCGGGGCCACGAACGCCGTGGGGTCGAACCAGAGGTCCGGAGTTGGATTGTCCAGCTTCCCGCTGCCGATGCGGTTCGGCCAGGACGGCGCGCCGTTGTTGACGCCCGTATTCAGGAAGACGGTGAAGGGCCGCCCGGTGGAGAGGGTGGCAATCCCGCTGAATTGCCAGTTCCCGAGCACGGCGTTGCCCACGCCGCCCGAGGCCCAGCGCCGGTTCGCGCCGAAGGGCAGGTCCCACACGTAGCTGAGCACGAAGCGGTGCTTGACGTCGAAACCGGAGGGCCCGCGCCAGAGGTCCATCCGGGTGACGGTCTGGCCACTGCCGACGGCGCCGCCGCCGGAGGCCGCCGACGCGCCGTAGTCGAGCGACTTGCCGAACGTGTAGCTGGCCAGGAACTGCAGGCCGCCCGCGAACCGCTTGAGCAGCTTGCCCTGCAGGCTGTTGTAGGTCGACTTGTTGATGGGGTCGCACTGCACGATGGTGGAGACGTTGGCCAGCGGCTGAATCAGGCGGCGCGAGGCCTGGGTGCCGGGACCCGGCTGGACCTCGTTGGGGTTGTAGCAAATGACGAGGTGCGACCCGCTGCTGCCCACGTACGCGACCTCGGCCATGAGCGTCTGCGTGAGCTGTCGCTCGTAGCTGCCCTGCCAGGTCTGCATGGAAGGCGTCTGGTTCTCGAAGCCGTGCCCGAGGACGCGCGGGTTGGCCGCGTTGAGCTCCGCCGTGGTGCGCGGCTTGACCTGCGCGATGGGTGGGAAGGGATTGGAGAGCAGGGGCACCCTGGAGAAGTCGCTGGGGTTGGTTTCGACGGTGTAGTTCCCCGGAGAGGTCCCAGGCCAGGCCCAGGCGCGGAGCGAGGTTGTGGCGGGCCTTCTTGTTGACGCTCTTCGTGGCCCCATCCTCGCCGGCGTAGATGAGCTTCAGGGCCACGGGGTCGAAGTTGACCAGGCGGTTGTCCTTCTCCGTGTCCGCTCCGTAGAACTCGTAGCGGAGGCCCACGTTGGCGGTCAGCCGCGAGCTGACCTTCCAGTCGTCCTGCACGAAGGCGGCGTGCTCCGTGTTGGTCATGTCGTACGGCTCGAGCAGGAAGCCACGGGCTCCCCCGGTGGTGTAGCCGAGGAGCAGCGTGGCCAGGCCCGAGCCCTGGCTGTTGGTAGCGGGGTTGTTGGTGAGGTTGCGGTTGATGCTGATGCTGCTTCGGGTATCGGTGTTCGTGAAGGGGGAGGGCTGGCGCAGGATGAACCGGTAACCCGTCTTCAGCGAGTGGCGTCCTCTCACCCACGCCAGGCTGTCTTCGAGCTGGTAGTGCGTCTGCTTCGGGTTGACGGGCAGGAACGCGGGGCCGCCGGAGATGCCGGTGACGTCCTGGATGTTGAGGTTGGGCAGGCCCGTCGTGAACTCAGTGACGTTGATGCCCTGGATGCCCAGGCTCTCCGCCGATTTGTGCCCGAAGTCGGACTGGCGG
>WNFI01663166.1_pt3 | contig 12384 bp, 12 predicted proteins | sample 5400471 | NCBI WGS metagenome assembly WNFI01 (sample SAMN13153348, study PRJNA577476) | soil metagenome | isolation source: 100 cm saprolite on Douglas fir-dominated hillslope | place: USA:California | collected 2013-09-17 | reverse complement strand
GGGACCGGCCCTGATCCTGGTCGACGGCGCGCTGACCGTCCATTCGTCCGGCTCCGGGTCGGAGCTGGCCAAGCTGCTCGCGCCGCACTTCACGGTCTACGGCTTTGATCGCCGCGGCCGCGGCGAGAGCGGGGACACGCTGCCCTATGCGGTCGACCGGGAGATCGACGACATCGAGGCGCTGATCGACCGCGCCGGCGGCCCGGCGTTCCTCTACGGCCACTCGTCCGGCGGGCCCCTGGCCATGCGGGCGGCCATGAGGCTCGGCAGCAAGGTCAGCAAGATCGCCATGTACGAGCCCCCCTACAACAACGACCTTGGCGCGCAGGAGTCCTGGAGCCAGTACCTCAGGCAGCTGAGAGAGGCTCTGGCCCAAGGCCGTCGGGGCGACGCGGTGGCCCTGTTTATGCGGTTTGTCGGCACGCCCGCCGAGCAGATCGACGGCATGCGCCGCGCGCCGTTCTGGCCGGGCATGGAAGCCGTCGCGCCGACGCTGGCCTACGACCACGCCGCGATCCTGGGCGAGCCCTGGTCGGTGCCGACCGAACTGGCCGCGCGTGTCTCGGTGCCCGCCCTCGTGATGGCGGGCGACGCGAGCCTTCCGTTCATGCCCGACGCGGCGCGGGTCCTGAGCCAGGCGATCCCGCAGGGCCAGCTGCGGATCCTGGAGGGTCAGACGCATGAGGTGAGCCCGGGCGTGCTCGCCCCGGTCCTGGTGGAGTTCTACACCTCATGAGGTGATCACCAAGTCTTGGCGGTCATGAATTTGTTCGTCGCCACGGCTGGTGAACATTGGCCAGCTAGGCTAGCTGCTCACCGTCGGCCGCGAACGAAAAGCGCCCCGACGCATCCCTGTCCAGCGGCAGAGTCTTCACGACCGCATCGACGTTGAGCGGCCCGTAGATATGCGGGAACGGATCGTCCCAGCCCGGTACCTGCTCAAACCGGACCGCTGGTCCCAGGCTCTCGCTGTCTATGACCAAGACCAGCAAGTCCTGGTCACCCCCGTAGATCGCATTCGCGACCGGCGCTACCTGATGCGCCGTCCCAGCATGAATGAAACCCTGCTCAGCGAGGGACATGGCGCGCGTAGACGTCGTGTACTCACCCTCACGCCTGGCCTGTTCCCAGTCAGAGGCAGACGCGATGTGGTAGATCAGCGCCATTCACCTTCACTCCCAGCACCTCGGCAGCACGCTGGCTGATATTCCTCACGGGGGCTCGTTCCCATGACGCTTGAGCAGTGTCATGAGGCTGACCTCACTCATGCGCCCTTGGAGTTCGACCGAGGAAGACGATGACGTCAGGCGAGTCCGTTACCAGATCGAGATCGGGCCGTACTGGGCGAACGGCAGCAGCGGGCCAGTCTCCGCGGTTTGCACGGACACGGCCGCGGGCGCCTCGTGCTTGACGACCCTGGCGAGGTCGCGGGCGTCGTCCTCGTCGTTGGCCCCGAGGACCAGGAACTTCCAGCGGCGGATAACCGGGCGGCCTTCCGCCTCGAGCCGCTCGGCCAGCGCTACCGCGTCATGATGAGATGGCAGCTCGACACGCACCTCCCACTGGGCGTGCCCGGTGGCCAGCGACTCCCGCGTCTCCTCGGCCTGGAGACGCCCGTGCTCCGCCTGGCGCTCCTCGTCGGTCTCCGGCATCGGGACGTCCGCGTCCTGCCATTCCTCCTCGACCGGATGCCACCGGTCGAGCGCGAAGTCGGCGCCGAGACCCCGCTGGGCCATCACCTGGCGGACCACCTGATCCGCTTCGTGGGCGGCCTCCTCGGTGCCCGCGTAGAGAAAGATGCGCGTGTCACCAGCGCTCACAGCGACGCGGTGGCCGAGCCGACGGCGCACGTCGTCCTCCACCTCGTGCTCGCGCAGGGACTGCAGCGCCCGCCCGACATGCCCCTCATCGTGAAGCGTGACCGTTACCCGCCAGTCGTCGTCTGCCACGGACCGACCCTACCGTCATCGCCAGGACCGCACCCGCGTACGGGCGCCTCGGCCCGCCCATACCGGCCAGCTGATCCACGTCCTGCCGGACCGCGGGTCGGTCGTCACCCCTCCTCGATGCCCTTGACCCATCCCAGGTGGGCCAGGCGGTCACGGAGCCGCTGGTCGGCGGTGATCAGCTGCGTCCGCGTCGGCCCCGCTCCACCGGCTGCGGCGAATCCCGGTCAGCAGGGCGTTCGATGTCTCCAGCCAGAGCAGGCTAGGCCCGACCGGCTCGGTGTCGGCCACAGCCCACTTCCCGAACAGGATCCGGGCGGGCGCGTCGCTACCGACATCTGGGGCCACCAGGTCGACAACCACGGATGCGTCAACGACGGGCATGGCGATCCTCGATCACCAGGTCGGCCGCGCTGGCCCCGGCCGCGACGGGCAGGCCTTCCTTCCAACGGTCGAGGTCGTCGAGCCAGGCGCCGAGGCTCTCGCCACGTGCTGCCGGGTCGGAGTCTCCGGGGTCGTAGACGATGGCAATCCGGTCCAGGTGGGCGATGTCGATGCGATAGCTGCTCCCACGCTTGTGCGCGGGCAGTCGGCCCGACCAGCTCGGCGATTCCCTGTCGCGATGATCGGTCAGCCCGTGTTCTGCAGGCCGGCGGCTACGCCGTTGACGGTCAGCAGCAGCAGCCGTTCCAGGCGCTCACGTTCCGGATCCCCGTTGCGCAGCGCGGTGAGCGCCCGCAGCTGCAGGTGCGAGAGCGCGTCCACATACGGGTCACGGAGCGCGACGGCCCGGGACAGCACCCGCCGGTTGGCCAGCAGCCGGTCGTGCCCGGTGACCGCCAGCACGAGCCTGCGGGTCAGGTCGTACTCGTCCAGAACGATGGCGGTGAGGTCTTCCCGCCCGCCGAGCGCGAGGTAGCACGCGGCAATCCTGCGGTCGGTCTTGGCCAGGCTCATCTCGGCGTTGTCCAGCAGAACGGCCAGCAGCGGCCAGTCCCGGTAGGCGTCTCGCACTGCCTGCAGCCCGCCTGGCCCGTTTGTGCCGTCCGTGCCGTCGGCCACGGCGGCGAGCCCGCTGCCCAGGCCGAACCAGCCGGGCAGGTTCACCCGCGTCTGCGACCACGCGAAGACCCACGGGATCGCGCGCAGGTCATCGAGGCCGGCGGACGCGGCGTCGCCGCGGCGGGCGGGCCGCGACCCAAGCCGCATGGCGCCGATTTCCTCGAGCGGGCTGATCCGCGCGAACCATTCGGCGAACCCGTCGGCCTCGAGTGGCCGTATCGCGCGAAGATCACCTCGCCCTGCTCGGTAACCTTGAACCGCCCCGCCACCGAGCCGGCTGGCTGCGCGAGCACCGCGCGGCCCGCCGGCCCGCCGCCGCGCCCGAGCGCCCCGCCGCGGCCATGGAACAGGGTCAGCCGGATGTCGTTGGCAGCCGCCCACCGCGTCAGCCGCTGCTGCGCGTCGAACAGCCGCAGTGTCGCGCTGACCGGCCCGAGTTCCTTGGCCGAGTCGGAGTAGCCGAGCATGACCTCCAGGCGCCGCCCCGTCGCCGCGAGCCTGGCTGCCACCGGCTCCAGCAGCAGCATGTCGTCGAGCACCTGCGTCGCATTCCCCAGGTCAGTCCCGCTCTCGAACAGCGGGACGACGTCGAGCTGGGGCGGGCAGCCGGTGCCGATGCTGCGTCGGGCCAGCTCGTAGACGGCGGCGATATCGGCGGCGGACGTCGTGAAGCTGACTACGTAGCGGCGGCAGGCGTCCGGGCCGAACCTGTCCTGGAGCCAGGCCATCGCCCGGAACGTCGCGACGACCTCACGGGTCTGCGCCGACTGGCCCTGCGCCGACCGGGCCTGCTCCGGTTCGGCATCGTCGGCGGCGAGTTCGCGCAGGGCGCGGGCGTGCACTGCGCTGTGCTGGCGGATCTCGAGCTCGGCCAGGTGGAAGCCGAACGTCTCCGCCTGCCAGAGCAGGTGCTGCAGCTCGCCGTACGCCTGCCGGGGCGCGCCCGCCAGCTCCCGCTGCACCAGCCGGAGATCGGCGACGAACTCCGCCGGGCCGGCGTAGGCCAGGCCGGGCTGCCCCGGCTCGCCGGCCGGCTGACCCGCCTTCGGGTCTGGCTGGTCGGGCACCTGGCGGGACTGGTCAGCCAGGCTCATGCGGGTCGCCCGGAGTCGGCGCGCAGCGTAGAGGAGATACGCACGGAACGGCTCGCCCGGCGAGCGGGCCATGACATCGGCCAGCAGGTCCGGATGCTCCTGCCCGGCGGCCGCCAGCGCCAGCGCCAGGCCCGGCGCCGCCGTCGGCTCGCTGGCCTGCACGGTCAGCGCGCGGCCGATCCGCTCGGTCGCATTCTCCAGCGCGCGCAGCACGTGATCGGCCTGGATGGCCGCCGTCTGCCTCGTCACCTCCGCGGTCACGAACGGGTTGCCGTCCCGGTCCGCGCCGATCCAGCTGCCGAAGCGCAGGAACGCCGGCGTGGCCGCGGGGGTCCGGCCGGCCTGCGAGCCGTTCAGCGCGAGATCCAGCGACCGGTACAGGGCGGGGACGACCCGAAACAGTGTCTCGTCGAACGCGGCGATGGCCGTGCGGACCTCGTCCAGCGGCTGCATGGCCGCGGCGCGCAGCGCGGACGTCCGCCACAGCAGGTCGATCTCCTCCCTGAGCCTGCGCCGCACCTCCGCGCGCTCGCCGGCGCCCAGCCGCTCGTCGTCCAGGCTGGCCAGCAGAGTGCTGAGCCGCCGCAGCGCCTCGGTGACCGCGCGCCGGCGGGCCTCGGTGGGGTGAGCGGTGAGGACCGGGTGCACGCGCAGGTCGGCCAGCAGGGCGGCGACGCGCGCGGGCCCCTGCTCGGCCCCGATGCTCGCGACCGCCGCGGCCAGCGATTCGCGGACCGGCTTGCCGCCGGTGTCGCGTTCGCGCAGCGTGCGGATGCGCTGGTGCTCCTCGGCCAGGTTGGCCAGGTGGAAGTAGACGGTGAACGCGTGCGCGACGGCCTCGGCCCGCTCCAGCGGCCAGGCGGCGACCATCTCGGCGATCTCGCGCAGCGCGGCACCGGATTCCGGGGACGGGCCGGCACTGCTCGCGGAGCTTGCTCCCCCAGTCGACGCCGCAGGCGAGTCGTCCCCGCTGGGCCTAGGGTCGGCACGTCGCGCGGCGATGACCGCGCGCCGCAGCCGCTCCACGTCGGCCAGCAGGCCCTGGCCGCCGGACTCGAGGAGCACCTCGCCGAGCAGGTCACCGAGCAGGCGGACATCCCGGCGCATCGGCGCCGGCACTTGCTGGCGGTCGGCGTCCCTGCCTGCGACCTGGCGGCCGGCGTCCCTCCCCACGACGCCAGCGTAGCCACGACGCCGGAACCACGGGGCGCCGGAACCACGGGGCGCCGGAACCACGGGGCGCCGGAACCACGGGCGCGGCCGGCGGCGCTCCGCGGCGGGCCAGCGCCGGACGCGTTCTGTTACGTTTCGGCATGAGCGGGGGAGGATCACCGGCCTGCAGGCAAAGGCTGGACGATGCTGGCCGCCCTGGCCCAGGCGACCAGCCGGATCCGGATCGGCTGCCAGGTCACCGGCATGATCTACCGCCATCCCGCGGTGCTGGCGAACATGGCGGCGACCGTGGACATCATCTCGGACGGGCGGCTCGAGATCGGGCTCGGCGCGGGCTGGAACCAGTACGAGTGCGACGCATACGGCATTGAGCTGCCGCCGCTGCGCGAGCGCTTCGACCGCTTTGACGAGGGCGTCGAGGTGATCGTCCGCCTGCTCAGCGACGCCACGACCACGTTCGGCGGCAAGTACGTGCACCTGACCGAGGCGCGGTGCGAGCCCAAGCCCGTGCAGCGGCCGCACCCGCCGATTGTTATCGGCGGAAAGGGCCGGACCCGGACGCTGCGGACCGCGGCCCGGTGGGCGCAGCAGTGGAACGCGATCACCCAGAGCCCCGACGAGTGGCGCGGCCTCAAGGAGACCCTGGTCGAGCACTGCCAGCGGATCGGGCGCGACCCGGCCGAGATCACGTGCTCGGTCAACGTCCGCATCGATCCCGACGATGGCGTCGGGCCCGCGGCGGAGGCCGCCGCTGCCTACCGCGACGCCGGCGCCGATCTCGCGATCATGAACTTGCCCCACCGGGCGGAACCGGACATCCTTGCCTCACTCGCCGATGCGCTGAGCCCGCTCGCCTGACCGGGCCTTCGCCGACACCAGATCGGCAATTGTCAGAATCGGCGGCCCAGGGGGCCGCCGGAACCGGAAGACTGTAGTTATGGGATTTGACTTGCCCTCGATCCTCACCGCCCGCCGCGGAGGGGGATATGACCTGAGCGCCCGCTACCTCAACCCGCAGCTAGCCCGGACGCTGCACGCGATCGGCTTCGACAAGGTGTATGAGCGGGCGGAGGGCGCCTACCTCTACGACCGCGACGGGAACCGCTACGCGGACTTCCTGGCCGGCTTCGGCGTCTTCGCCATGGGGCGCAACCATCCGGTCGTCCGCAAGGCGCTGCATGACGTGCTCGACGCCGACCTGGCCGACCTGGTCCAGTTCGACTGCGCGCTGCTGCCCGGCCTGCTCGCCGAGCGGCTGCTCGCCCTGGCGCCCGGGATGGACCGGGTCTACTTCGGCAACAGCGGCACCGAGTCGGTCGAGGCGGCGCTGAAGTTCGCCCGGTACGCAACGGGCAAGCCGCGGATCCTCTACTGCGACCACAGCTTCCACGGCCTCACGACCGGCTCGCTGTCGGTCAACGGGGCGGCGGAGTTCCGGCGCGGCTTCGACCCGCTGCTGCCGGACGCCAGCATCCCGCTCGGCGACCTGGACGCGCTGGATGCGGAGCTGCGCAAGGGAGACGTCGCGGCGCTCATCGTCGAGCCCATCCAGGGCAAGGGCGTATACCTGACCCCGCCGGGGTTCCTCGCCGCTGCCGGGAAGCTCCTGCACTCCCGCGGCGCGCTGCTGATCTGCGACGAGGTGCAGACCGGCCTCGGGCGGACCGGGCGGTACTTCGCCTACCAGCACGAGGCGGATGTCGAGCCGGACATCATCACCGTCGCCAAGGCGCTATCAGGCGGGTTCGTCCCGGTCGGCGCGACGATGGCCAAGGGCTGGATCTTCGAGAAGGTCTACTCGTCCATGGACCGGGTGCTCGTACACGACTCGACCTTCGGCTCCAATGCCGCGGCCATGGCGGCCGGCCTGGCCTCGCTCGCCGTCATCGAGGACGAGGGCCTCGTCAGCAACGCCGAGCGCACCGGGGATGCGCTGCGCGGCGCGCTGACGGACATGGTCGAGAAGTACGAGCTGCTCGCCGAGGTACGCGGCCGCGGGCTGATGATCGGCCTGGAGTTCGGCAAGCCCAGCTCGCTGAAGCTGCGGCCCGCGAGGTGAAGCTGTTCTGCGACGCGTTCGCCGACGTCATGGACGACGCGCACCGGGGCAGCGGCCTGATGTGGGACTTCGGGCGCACGCTCGTCAAGCAGGCCGTCACCCGCTGACCTCCGCTGGACCTGGCTCGAAGCCGGCCGCCTCGGCGGGCTGCGGCCTCCCGGCCTCCCGGGCTCACGAGCTGTCCTGGCCGCCCGGGGTGAAACTCAGCGACCCCATCAGCGACATGAGCCCCACGAGTAACAACGCAAGAGCACATGAGCGACAGCCACGAGGCCCTTTTTCATGATCCCGGACTCAAACCCACGCGACGCGTGGGTTTGAGTCCGGGATCATGAAAGTTGGCCGGGCCGGCCGCCTAGAGTCCGGCATCAGCCGTTGACGAACGCCACGATCTCGGGCAGCCCAGGCGTATATCCGTCCGTGGTGTCGACCTCGATCGAGGGGGCCTCCACCGAGACCCGGTCGAACGCACGATAGGCCGGGGCGTACCGGTCCTGAAACGCCGCTTCCGCCACGGTGGTCACGCCAGCTCTCAGCAGCAGCTCAAGCGCGTCGAAGAAGACCGGCAGCGTCCGCATGGTCAACTCGTCGCCGGGCCCCGGCACGAATCCCAGCGCGGCATGCACCATGCCTTCCTTGATCTCGTCGCGGCAGATCGCCGGGCACCCTACCGCCCGTGCGATCTTGTGCGCCAGCGTGGTCTTGCCCGCTCCGGGAGGACCGCTGACCACAACGAGGGTGGGAACAGGAGTCACTCCCGCGGCGCTCGGATGTCGTGATCACCGAGCAGGTCCAGGACCTGCTGGCCATAGCGCGCCAGCTTGGTCTCGCCGACGCCGTTCACCGCGGCCAGCGCGGCCAGGGTGGACGGGGCCAGCGCGGCGATCTGGCGCAGCGTCGCATCGTGGAAGATCACGTAAGCGGGCACGCCCTGCTCCTTGGCCGCGGCGGCGCGCCACGCCCGGAGCTGCTCGAACACTGCCGCGTCGGCCTCGGGCAGGTCGGCAAGCGCGGTCGAGTCGCCGCCGGACCTGGCGGGCCTCGGCCGCGGGACCCTCGTCTGCCGGGCCGGGTCCTGCCGCAGCCGGACCTGTCGCCCCCGGTACAGCACCTCGTTACTGGCGTTGGTGAGCACCAGCGTCCCGTAGTCGCCTTCGACGGCCAGAACGCCCTGCGCCAGCAGCTGGCGTACCGCGGCGCGCCACTGCGTGTCGGTCAGTTCCGTCCCGACGCCGAACACGGTAAGCGAATCGTGGCCATGCTGGATGACCTTGGGCGTCTTCTTGCCGAGCAGGATGTCGATGACCTGGCCCGCGCCGAACTTCTGGTTCCGCTCGCGCGCCAGCCGGAACACCGCGGATAGGAGCTTCTGCGCGGCGATCGTGCCGTCCCACGCCTCGGGCGGCGTCAGGCACGTGTCGCAGTTGCCGCACGCGCCGGCCTGCTCGCCGAAGTAGCCGAGCAGCTGTCCGCGGCGGCACTCGATCGTCTCGCACAGGGCGAGCATGGCGTCGAGGTGCGCAGCCAGACGGCGCCGGTGCGCGTCGTCGCCCTCAGAGGTGTCAATCATCTTGCGGAGCAGCACGACGTCCTGGAGGCCGTAGGCCATCCAGGCAGTGGAAGGCAGACCGTCCCGCCCGGCCCGGCCGGTCTCCTGGTAGTAGCCCTCCACGGACCTGGGCAGGTCGAGGTGGGCGATGAACCGCACGTCGGGCTTGTCAATGCCCATGCCGAACGCGATCGTGGCCACCATGATCAGCCCGTCCTCGCGCAGGAAGCGCGCCTGGTTAGCGGCCCGGGTGCGCGAGTCGAGCCCCGCATGGTACGGCAGCGCCTCGATCCCGCTGCGCACCAGGAACTCGGCGGTCGCATCAACCGATGCCCGCGACAGGCAGTAGACGATGCCGGCGTCTCCGTCGTGCTCGGTTCGGAGCAGTTCGAGCAGCTGCCTCCTGGGCTCGTTCTTCGGAACGATGCGGTACTGGATGTTCGGGCGGTCGAAGCTGGCCACGAAGTGTCGGGCCTGCTCCAGGTTCAGCCGGGCCGCGATCTCGGCGTGCGTGGCCTGGGTCGCGGTCGCCGTCAGCGCGATCCGCGGGATAGCGGGCCACCGCTCGTGCAGCGCGGACAGGGCAAGGTAGTCGGGCCGGAAGTCATGGCCCCACTGCGCCACGCAGTGCGCCTCGTCGATAGCGAACAGCGAGATCGTGCCGCGGTCGAGGAGCCGCAGCGTCGACTCGGCGCGCAGCCTCTCGGGCGCCAGGTAGAGCAGGTCCAGCCGGCCGTCGAGGAACGCGGTCTCGACCAGGCGGCGCTCGCCGGGCTCCTGCGTGGAGTTGAGGAACCCGGCCCGGACCCCGAACGTCCGCAGCGCGTCCACCTGGTCCTGCATCAGCGCGATCAGGGGCGACACCACGACGCCGACGCCGTCCCGCAGCAGCGCTGGGATCTGGTAGCACAGCGATTTGCCCCCGCCGGTCGGCATCAGCACGAGCGCGTCGCCGCCGGCGGTGACGTGATCGATGATCTCCTGCTGCTCGCCCCGGAACGAGTCATAGCCGAAGACCCGGCGCAGCACGCGGAGGGCCTCGCTCACGTCCAGGCTGATTTCGGGGCCGGCCACCGGGCCATTCTAGGAAGCACTACCGCCAGTTTTAGATGGCACTGTTTAGATGGCACGGGCGCGTGAGACCGCTCAGGCCTGGTCCGGATCCGCATTGCTGACCGTGATCACCGTCCAGGCGCCCAGGTGGATGCGGTCACCGTCGTGCAGCGACACCGGCACCCCGGTCTCGATCTCCTGGCCGTTGACCAGCGTCCCGTTCTCTGAGCCGGGGTCGATCACGGCCCAGCCCAGGCCGGGGCGGGCGATCAGGACCGCGTGCAGGCGCGAGATGCCCGGATCGAGAGGCGGCCCGGTCAGGTCGATCTCGGGAGTGAGCCCGCGGGACGCGCTGCGGCGACCGATCCGCATTTCCTGGCCCGTCAGCGGGAACCTTCGCTCGGGGCAGTACGCGGGAAACGGCACCGAGGCCGCGTCCGGCGCGCCCGAGACGGTCACCGTGTCGTAGTACGTGCGGTCGGCGGTGGCCACCACCGACCAGGCGGCAGGCGCCCCGGGACCAGCCGCGATCCCCGGCTGGTCGCCGCCCGCGCCGTAGGCGCCAGTGTCACCCGCGCGGGCCGCTGCGCCGTAACCCGCGCTCGCGCCCTCGTGGCCCGCAGGGCCGGCCGCAGAGTCTGGCCCGGCCATGGCCGGCGGTTCGGCGAGGGGCGCGGGAGGCGAGACGGGTGGCGCCGGGGAGACCGGTGGCGTGGACGAGACGGGTGGCGCCGGGGAGACCGGTGGCGTGGGCGAGACGGGTGGCGCCGGGGAGACCGGTGGCGTGGGCGAGACGGGCGGCAGCGGCGAGTCGAGGTCGAGTCCGCAGCCCTCGCAGAACCGCCCCGACCTGGCCGCGCCGCACCGCGGGCAGAGCTGTGCGGGCTGAGCCGTGGCCTGCGCTGTCGTGGCCTGTCCTGCCGTGGCGTGCCCTCCCGTGGCGTGCGCCGCCGTGGCCTGCCCGGGCGCCGCGTCCATCCGCCTGCCGCACACGTCGCAGTAGTCGGTCGCGAGCGAGTCGTGGCCGGCGGGGCAGGCTGTCATCTCGTTACCTCCTGAACGCTACTTCTTCACCCGGACAGTCTCGTCGGAGCGGGTGTCGAGGGTCATCGCGTCCGCGTCGGCGACCCGGGGGCATGAGGGGTGAACAGGCCCTCGTCATCGGGGCGTGCTCCCTGGGTTCCCCGGGCTGGCTGTCGGCTGCCGCGGGAACCTGGCGAGCACGACGGTGATGTTATCGTGGCCGCCGGCCTCGAGCGCGAACGCGACAAGTCCGGCGGCCCCGGCGAGCGGGTCGGTCAGTGCGGTGGGGAGAGCAAGTGCGGCGAGGCCCGCCGGCTCCGGCCGGTAGTTCCAGAGACCGTCCGAGCAGAGCAGCACGACCCCGTCGCCCGAAGGCTCGAAGCTGGTCACGCTCGGTTCCTGAGTTCCGCCGTCCGCGCCCAGCCAGCGGGTTATCTGGTGTGCCCGCGGCGACGCCTGCGCCTCGGCCTCCGGCAGCCCCTCCGCGATCAGCTCTTCGGCCCATGAATCGTCCCTGGTCAGCAGCTGCGCGGAGGAGGCCGGGTCGGCGGGCAGCCAGTAGGCCCGGGAGTCACCGGCCCAGCAGACAGTCACCATGGCGCCGACGATCACGGCGGAGACGTAGGTGGCCGCCGGCGCTGCCTCCCCGGGCCGGGCGGGATCGGCGATTTCGGTGACCGCGGCCGCGGCCGCAGTAATGGCGTCTGCTGACGCCTTTGCCGCGTCGCTGCCCGACCGCAGCGCCGCGGTCAGGATGCGCGTCGCGGCGTCCGCGCCCGCCAGGGATGCCTCGTCTGGCCGGTCCGAGGTCGACACGCCGTCGCAGATCACCGCGATGGCCGCCGGACCGCCGGGCGTGTCGATGGCCGCGAGCGCCATCGCATCCTCGTTGCGAGGGTGCCGTCGGCCGCGGTCGGTCACCCCGGCCAGCCCGCCTAGGTCGAGCTCGACATGATCGCGCGCCGACGGGACCTTCCTTCCGCACTGATCGCAGTAGTGGTCGGCGCTGATCTGCGATGATCCGCAGCCTGGGCAGGCGCCGGAAGTGCTCGTGCCCATGGCGACGGCCGGGGCGGACGGGTCCCTGCCGCACGCCTCACAGAAGCGGCCCGGCGGGGTGATCGCTTCGCCGCACTCTGGGCAGATGCCGGCACCAAGGCCGCTCATCAGAGCCTGGTCCGGAGGCGGACGTTGGCCCGGTCGACGAGCTCGATCCGCCGGTCATCGCGCGGCGCCAGCCGGGCCAGGGCACGGTCGGCCACCCGGGCCGCAAGAGACCGGCGTGCCTCGTCCGCGGTCATCGTCATGCCGTCGTCCTCATGCCGTCGTCCTCATGCCGTCGTCCTGATGCCGTCACCCCGGACCTCAGGGCCACGGCCAGAAGCCATGTCGCCGGGCGCGAAACGAGAGCGGGAACCCAGTCCG
>WNFI01356378.1_pt1 | contig 12384 bp, 16 predicted proteins | sample 5400471 | NCBI WGS metagenome assembly WNFI01 (sample SAMN13153348, study PRJNA577476) | soil metagenome | isolation source: 100 cm saprolite on Douglas fir-dominated hillslope | place: USA:California | collected 2013-09-17 | reverse complement strand
TCAGTTCGAAATGAGCTATCAAAGGCCTTTCAGACCAAAATCTTCGTTCGAAAAATGGCCAACCGGCGCGACGGGATAGCGCCACCCACAAGCGCCGACTTAAAGACGGCGCTACTCGGACTCAAGCAGACAGGAACGCTTTCAGCTTCTCGTATCGTTGCGGGCTGATTTCCTCAACCTGAAAATCTGACCGTGGCCGCCCCGTTTTTTCGGCGGCGGTGGCAATTCATGAGACACTCAACCGTCGCTCAATCTCCGCCGCCTCGTTTCCGAAAACAGCAGGCTGGGTTCGAGCGAGAATAATGAGCGCTCGTGTAACGGGTCGATCCCCGGTCTGAAGCGCCGGAACCGTTTCAATCAATGCATTTACACGAGTCCTAATTTCTTCCCCGATTCTCCTCACTTCGGTTTCATTTTCTTGCGCACTCATACGGCATAACTTAAGCGACATTTGAGCAGAGTTGCAAACCGGGAAGCGAAAGTGCGACGGGTTGATTAAGGGATCGGCCGTGGCTATTTTTGGGGTCAACAATTTCGACCTTATGAACAGAGTCTATCAGGGGGGTCGCGTGAACAGGGGTCGGTCTATACATTACACAGAGTACCGAGTGGGACTAAGTTCGGTTGAGCTTTTTTTCAGCCAGCCTGAGCTTCCGCTGGAGGGCGGGATCATTTTTCAGCCGCAGACTTAAACGGCGAATGGCGATGCTGACCGCGTTATGGTGTAGACCGCCCCAGAGTGACCCAAGCTCTTTCAACGACTAGCCAGAAATTCAAGGTTCATGTGTAATGTGTAACTTTGGACATTCAAAGCACAGAAAGATATTGTGTGGAAATATCCAATGTTCAGATACATCCCTCTCTAGAGTCTACCCCCGATGATTAGTGGCCTTGAAGCTGAAACTTGATCGGCAAAGTAAAAGTACCGTTCATTCGTGGGTCGGCGACCCAGGTTTTTTGGACGGCAGACGCCAGATGGTCGGCTAGAGCTTCATTGCCTCCGCAGGGAACGACACTAACGATTTTGCCGTGATCAATCGTTACCTTGACGATTGCGTTGTACTGCAAGTTCCGAGTCGCTAACACTTCTCGCTTCAGCCACCACGGGAATGGCGGTTTGGTTGCTTTCCGAAAATACAACGGAGGAGCATTGGTGCAGGTCGTCACGGTCGATCGTGTAGGTTCCTTTGAACTCCCGGAAGGCGTGGGATCGGCTCCAAATAATTTTGTGGCAAAAGCGGTGCTTAATAAAAGAGCGATAATGGTCTTTATTTGCGGCGGCTTTCCCATACCCGGATCTAATCGACTTGGTTTTTGGCTGTCGACGAAATTAGACAGCCGACGGCCTATACACGTGTCCTTGGAGTGGGGTTTGGACCCAATTGGTCCCTCTAGTTCTGTAAAACCGCCGTTTGCCATTCTGACATCCACAGAATAAAGTCGTCCCTCAGCAAAAGCCTTGAAGGGCCTATAGCTCAGCGGTTAGACCAGGGGACTCATAATTTTAAGAGAGCTTTTTTCGCGGTTTTGCGATTGTTTGTCCGACCTTGTTTCTCCTCTGTGGGAGCCGGTCTGCGGCCGCGCAGATTTGCGTGACTATGTCCGAAAATTGAACGCGACCGGGGAAAAGGACCGGGGAAGACGATGATTCCTCGGATGCCTTGGGAATTTTGACACGAACCTCGAATCGGCGTTGACTGCGAAATGCCGCAAAGCAGCCAATCAGAACCATGGAGGCCTCCGCAGGAAAAGTCTCTAAAGGCGCTTCGAGAGCTAATAGACGATGGCCGGAAGCTTTCGGGGACCGCATCTGCACAGGAACATAGCGCCTGGCAAAATCGCGCTAAAACCGTTTTGGACATAATTTTTGGGAAGGACTCCAAGCAAAGCGAGACTTTTAATGATGCTGGCCAAGAATATTTGTTTGCAGCCTCGCAACGAGAGGTAATCGACGGTGTCCTGTCCTACCAGCTGCCGTTACTCGAAGGATACCTTAAGGCAGTGGAGGCGTTTGTTGAATAGAGCGGAGCCGCCTCAAAGCGTATCACTCCTGCGTATCACCAAAGCGAGAATTGAAGCGTCATAATCCGGAGGCATTATTCTTAAGCTCACCCTTTATGTGCTCTCGATCATCTTGATCAAAGATGCAGATTTCAATCTCGCTCACCCTGAACGCCCAGTAAGCAGTTTGGTCGGATAGCGTAGTCGAACTGACTGTTCCCTCCCACCATCTCGGACGGCCGATATCGTCATACTTTGTCGGCTCCCATTTTGCGTCTGGCGCATTAACCTCGAGAATCGCCTCGATTTCCGGATTGGAGAAATTTCCTGTCTGCTTCCTGTACTCTATTCGGGACACGCGTCCTTCTAAGAGATAAGCGCCGATCCAGTATCCCTTGAAGCTGAACCGGCGATACTCACGACCGTCAGACAGGGTTTGAGGTGGAGCAAGTTCGCGCCCCCAGTGTAGCCTGCATTCTTCGAGCGACCAACCAAGGCCAGCGAACACGTTCTGGACTACGGCCATCAGTAGTATGGCGGTCCAACGTAAAGATTTCATGGCTTTAATTAGTTTTAGCCAGCCAGCCGCCAAACTTCAAGAGTTGCTTGCGAATTGTGTTCACATGAACACATTGACTCATGTCCTCATTCAGTTCTTCCCCTGTCTTCGACTACTACTACAAAGCCTGCCGAAAAGGTGACCCCGAGGCAAAGCCGATTGCGGTCAGTTACAGCTCAGCCGGAGTTCTGGCCGATGCCAGTGAGATTACCGGCTTACCGAGGGACAACTTCGAAGTGTGGGAGATAACGAAAGCGGAGTTTGAGGGTTTCGACCCGGCTTAACGCCGAGTCAGTCCGGCAGCGGTCGAACAACGGGGTATTTATGCTGAATTGGATCCTTGGTCATGATCACCATCGGACCCGTTTCGTCTTCAACATTCAGTTCGAACTCTTTGCCAATGTCCGCCACTCCAAACCTTGGCACTATGGCCTTTATAACCCGGCCCAGAAAATTGTCATGACTCTCTTTCACACTCTTTGCGAGAATCTCTGAAAGGGTTTTTACCGCAGGTAACGCTACCGGCTCAAGAATAGGTCTGGAACTGAAATTCACGACGCTCTTCCCATCGAACACGAAGCGGACCTCAGTCATTTTGCCGTGCCCCTCGAGATGCCCTGACGCATCGGTGTGTGCAACGGCTTTGTTGCGCAATTGGATCAACGTTTTATGCAGCCACTTGAATTCCGACGGAACCAAGCTGGGACTTATCATCCCGATTAGAGCATTGTCAGTAAAAGGTCGAGCATAGGTAGTTACGATTCCCGCCGCGATGACATAGTACACCGGATCGATCGATTGAGTGCCAGCGGTAATGAGCTGTTCGCACGCTTTGCTTATCTCGGTAAATGAATCGTAAGCAATAGCGAATTTGTAGAGCCGCTTGACGTCGCTATACTCGCCCGGGGTCATGCTGCTCAGACGATCGCACTAGTCACGTCTCTGGCAACCAGGACGACTTGACACCACAATAAAAAACTTGTTCTGAAAATTGATTGCGCTCCAGGAAGGCTTCGCCTAATCTCTTCGCCGTTCCGCGATAGACCAGCAGTTGCGGACAATCAGGCGAAACCGCTCGCAAAAGGGTCGGACACCAACCGGCAGACCGAGCAACAAAGAAAGAGTTGCATATATGCTGCTGGTACATCGTCCCGAAAGGGAATCAATCAGAGGACTAAAATCCGAGTCATTGTCTACGCTTGACCCTTTGGCGCCAGTGAACCTCACAGAGCTGGCGAGGGCACTTCGGGATTCGGTCACGGCAATTCTGGAGCCCGTAATAGAGCGGCCACTCCTGAAGATCGGCGAGGCTTACTTTGATATTTGGCGACAGCGATGGTAACGGCGCGTCAGACGACGCCGAAGCGAGCGACGCCAGCCAACGCTAATGATGAGTAATCGCCTGGAGAAACGAATCCCACCGGTCTAATAGATTGAGCGCCCTAAGGGTCTGAATCAGACCGAAAATCAAGCCGAAAATTACCGAGAGTCCGGTTAGTAGGCGACCATACCATGCTCGAACGGCTTTCTCTTGATCGAGCCGGAAAATGCGACTTAACAGTCGGATCGGAATTTCAGCTATCCATCCGATAATTTGAATGAAGGCCTCGACGATCGATTCCGCGCCCCAAGCGAGCCAAAAGAACGGATACCATGTCCGCCACCGAGCTTTCTTTTGATCGCGCTCATATTCGCCGATCGCTTCCTCGATCGCGACCATCGGTTCTCTCGAACTAACAAATAGTTGTTCGAGACTCCAGAGTTCATCGATCACATCGAGTTGTATAGTTGAACGAACGTCGCTCCGAGCGCATTGGCGGACAGTTTTAATACCCGTCAGTGTAATCATTCGATGTACCAGTGGCTTGCACTTGTTGATTTCAGGTCGTTGCTGTTCTAAGTCGATTGTCTCCCCAGTCTCTCGAGACCAGCGAAAAGCGGTATTAAGTAAGTCGCGATACTCTGTCAGATATTTAATCCGATGCTGATTTTCCCAGATCGGAATCTGATGAATCTTGAGTCGGTCGAAAGAGAACATTCGGAAGCATCCGCTTTGGGATTCGTGCTCGAGTTTACAAGTTAAGCATTATAATCCTGCTTCGGTCCCGTCGATCCACAAGGCGCGAAATCACCTTCGCCTTCTTAGTGACTTGCCTCTAAGCTCTTGGGCGATAGCCGGGATCATTCCAAGGATCAAAACTCATGAGCTGAAACTCGTCGATAACAGCTGCGGTCGCTTCGACCCGCTGCTTAAGATCTGGCAGCGTCTGCGGGAGTTTTAGCATTAGGGCTATACCGGCCTGAAGAATAGTATCGGAATTTTCTTCTCTGTGCATTTGTTCAGCGATCGATCGAGCCAGTTTGGACACTAAAGAGTTGCCAGCGATTGGATTTTCTCGCGAGGCCAATTCGGTCGCGGACTCGTAATAAACTGTAATGTTGTTGATGAAGTCATCGTATAAGGATGCTCGGAACTCTTTCTTACGGTCAACCGGGATATCGAGCCAATGATCAACGGATAGCGTTAAGACTGTCGGGATTACGGCTTTTAAGAGCTTGCCTCTGCCGCTGTCGCCCAAAGCCGAGAGTGCCATCCGGTCGGCCATGTGCAGAAAGAAGAACAAGATTTCAAAGAAGACCTTCATCCTGATCGCCGAGAGATATGGCGTGTTTTTTGGGTATCTGATTTCTTTCTCGCAGGAGAAAGCGGCCATGTAGATCGCTTTCGCCACGTCAAGAAACAGAAAAAACTTCTTTAGGTATTCTGACGTCCTAGCGTCGGCCTCGCGTGCAATTTCCTCTAACCTACGCCGAAGCTCATCGGGTTCGTGCTCGTCAAATCGGCCCATGCCAAAACCAATGATAGTAGAGAGGCGAAGCCGAAAAGTCGAGCCCTATCGGAACGACTATTTCGACACAGGCGCTCTTTAGACGCTCCTGGAGTTCTGATCATTTCACCGGCTGAGACAATTCTCGTCTGCTGACTAGTCGCAGCATGCCCAAGAAGATCTTCCCTGCATTCGCGCCGCCAATGATGGCGAACAGCATAAAAGGAGCCGACGGAAGTGGTGATAGAGTGTTAGAGGCCACGCTTCACAGCCTAGATTTAATCCTCGTGCTCGTCCGGTAGCCGGATGATGTCCCGCGTGGTCACCTCGTCCGCTGTAATCGGGCGCAGAGCGTCTGCGGCCTCGGCTATCGCTGTACGCAGCTCTTGGATGATTGCGTCCCGGTCCTGCGCGACTACCAACCGTGCAAGACCGCCGGGGATAGATAGCAATTTGGGTCGAGCAGCTCCGATGCGTTCACCCATAGCTTTCTCCGCCGCTTCGACCGTGATCAGCTTGCCTGCGATCCGCGCCACCGTGATCTCGTTGAGCTCGGCAACCAGGTTGTTGTGAGCGGTCTTTTCCCTGTCGATAAGGTCGGTTATCTCGTCTCCCACGGCAGTGGTTCGTCCTCCTCCCCGAGATCATTGGCAATCACAAGCTCGTTCAGAAGTGCGTGGATCTCTTCGCGCAATACCTCAGACGCCCTAGGGATGTCTTCAATGCCGACGAGGCGCTCAGCGACCCGCTCCGGCCAAGGCTCCAGCCTTCTCGATGTGCTGGTTTTGATGTGTTCCCACACGTTCATCAAGTCCTCGAAAGACATGAGCTCGGAGTCCAGTTTGGCGATTTTCTGCCGCGTGATCCGCACTTTGGATTTCCAGCGTCGGAGTACCGATTGGAGGAGGTCGTCGGATCCGTCCGTAGATTCCGCACCTGATTGACGTTCGCGTTTCTTCTGGGATTGATACTTCGCGAATGCCTGGACGCTAGCGGCAAGGTCAAACTCAGGGCGGCGCTTGCCGTCGTTAACTTGGAGAAAGACCGTGCCGCGAAGTCGGTCGACGGTCTTGGGATTAATCCCAAGAGATTCTGCTAGCTCCGTGCGTGATACGATCATCTGTTACTCCCCTAGGAAATGTCCACTTTGGACACTTGACATATCGCGAGCAGCTGTTAGCTTCAATTGTTGTAACTTCTTCTCCCCCAGCCACTAGCGCCGACTCAAGCGAGGCAAAAACCCCAAAAACTATAGCTTTGGACATGGACATCACGAATTTCCACGTAGCAGATCAAGGGTTTAAAGGTTCGAATCGCATCCGATGCAAAACTAACCGTGGAAGTACCTAAGTTCTTGTGGCAGAGGCACTTACGCATGCCCATCCTGCGAGGGCTTACCGCATTACTAAAACGTGGTGAGTGTCCAGTTACCTCGAGCCGGGGATAGCTCGGTGATAGGTGAGAGACTAACACCGTACGTGGAACACAGATCGAACATTGATTCATAGAATCGATGGCTTACGCGTTGCGCTGATATTGCTTTGCGGTGTATCAAGGCCGCACTGCCAGCAATTACTAACAGCCTGGCCTACTCGCTGGAGCGGTGGGGGGCAGGCTCATACCACCGCCGATGATTGCGATTATCGGATAAATGGATGCGTTGTAGCCAGCTCTGTAGTACCCGACGGGGGACGCCCCCTATTCAATTGCCACCCACAAACAACGAGAGCTCGCCAGACCGTGAAGCCTGACGAGCCCTTTTGCGTGGGTGATTTGTTATGCTAGCTCGGGCTTCTTTTTCCTGTACCTAGCTCTGGCCATCGCTTTGTAATGCTCCGGATTCGACTTGTATCGTGCAACAGCTGCCGAGTTACACTTGTCAAGGTTAGCCGCCATCCATGCTCTAGAACACGCATTCTTGTGCTCCCGGTTCTCAGCATACCAGGCTCTACAGTCTTCTCGTTTGCAGGCTCGACATTTACTGCTGCCTCGCTCGTAGAACTCCGAGCTGGGCTTCACTTGTCTGCAAGATGTGCAGGTCCGATTCACTTTAGGCCTTGCTATCCGCTTCGATATGCTGTTTCAGGTCTAATAGTTTCCTACCAATTACATCAGCCCTCTTTGCGACTTCTTCCGGACTAGCAGTGCGCGCGAACGTGCTAGTTATGTGGAAGCGTCTTAAATTCTGGACCCGGACATGAAGTTTCAAATCTGCCTTCCGCTCATTAGAAATCGCATGAAGAGGCACTTTGCCGCCGAACCATTGCTCAATTACTTCCTCCTGAGTCTTCTTGGTCAGAAGCTCGACCAATTTTTGAATTGAGCTTTCGGACTTTGAGACGGATGCGTTGAAAATTTCTAGGGCCGTTCCTTTTTGCTCAAGATCCTTCAGCCGCAATTCAGCTCTTTTAGCTGCGTCAAGGAGTTTGAGGTGCTCGAGCTTGGCGTCTAGAATTGCTTTCGCGGTCTTGCCGCCATCCGAATCGTAAGTGTCGGCCGCGTCATTAAGTGCAGTCAGCGCTTCTTGGATCCGGGTAGAAAAATCTATTGTCTCTGTCTCGATAGTCTTAGGGTTAACGTTGGGCGCAAAAGCAGCGGGATTGGGGCTTACTTGGTCAGGATAGTTTCGAATTGCCATGATGTTACTTCCTGTTTTCTGTTGATTCGTTTCAGGAGGTGGTTAGGATAGTTTTCTTTCCTTGCGCACCTGGCGAATGGCATTACTCAGGGCGTCTGCGGTCTTTAATGCAGCCTCGCCGCCGAGCCTGTCTATCGCTAATTGCTTTTCGCGTTCGGCGATTGCAGCCTCGCGGTATGCTTCTGTGATTAGTTCGCGCTCCTCAGGGGTAGCATGTGACGGTATTTGGTAGTTCATTGCTATTGGTCCCTGTGTCCACCTCCGTTTACACCGTGTTGACAGTTCTCCTCAGTGAGTAGTTCATTTCTCTGTTTCTTCTGTGGTTCCATGAGCAGAGACCGGTCGGGTCTTCAGGTGTCCTCGACCGGTCTTTTGCTTTTCCAGCGGCGTGACACAATGCAGTAGGGTGTGGACGAACCGCAACTCACTGCCGAACGCCAGGAGCGTAAACGCCAGCATCAACGCACGCCGGAATACCGAGCCAAGCGTAACGAACGCGAACGCCGACGCCGACAGGAGAAGAAAGCCGTTAATCCTGTGGAAACGAAACCGTCCGCACCCGCACCTAAGCCCAAGCGAGCATCCTCTTCAGGCGCCGTCAAACTTCGCCGTCAGTACCGCACGAAAGCTGTTGAATACCTGCCTGACTGCATGACACGGCCGGAATGCCCCATGCAAGGCGATCAGCCAGCCACAAGCAAGCTCTGGAACGTATACTACCCTGAAGGGAGGCAGCTGCTCGACACGCTCGAGACGCACGTCACCCCAGATTGCCGTGAGGAAGCATTGCTGGCGTTGATTGTTGCCGCTCTCGGCCGGCTGATAAAGTGACCGGATCACCTATCAAGCTTTTCTTTCGATTCACGAATTGCTACGCTCTAAGCTATGGCTACCCCAAACAAGACGCCAAATGACTCAGGTCGCAAATCTCTCATTGCTCACGTTTGGCAGATTCGGAGGGCCGTATCCAAGGGAAGCGAGAAACCAAGGAAAGATATCTGGGATAAAATCGATATTATCGCGAAAGCCGTGATTGCGGGACTCACCGTTGTTGCGGCGATAGTTATACCCTTGGTAGTAGCAAATATAGGCGGACAAGTGCAACAAGTAGTCACAACCCAAAATACGGGTAAAGATTATATGCAAATCGCTTTAAACATCCTCGAAAAGAAGGACCTGCCGCAGGACATGCAAAAGAACGTGGGCTTGCGCAAATGGGCAGTAGATCTTCTAAAATACTATAGCCCAGTAAAGCTCGATGATGCTACTACGTACAAGTTGATTAATGGTGAGACGGAAATACCATTCTGGGGAATTAGTGGAATACACCAACAAGTGGACGAACTATCCGCGATCATCACCGGAAGTTCTCCCGTGGCGATCAGTCGGAATGGAAAGGTTCTCACGTTCGTTACCCCACGCGGATTAGTCGACATCCGACCCCAATCAGGCTCATATGAACCGCTTATAATAGAAACATCAATCGCGTCTCCAAAAGGCATAGTCTATTCTCCGGACGAATGGCATTTGGTTGTTTTCAACGATCGCAAATTCGCTTTGCTTAGTGCAGAACGAGACAAATATTTTAATGAGCTAGTACCGTTTTACCTTCCCCGGATCGAAGTATCTCCGCCAAATGGGATTTCCAAAATAAGTTTCTCTGGGGATAGCAATGCGATCATCGTTACAGGCACTGACGGAAAAGAAACGAAGTACAACCTAAGCGGTGAAAAGATAGAATAATCTGGTGGTTGCGTTCCTGGATCGGCTAACGAAGTGACCGGCCTCAGGATCGCATAGAATCGATCGGAGGCGCGATCCGCTGTCATGACCTTCGGCGGGTGCTCGTAACGCGTGCTAGGTGGGCTAGCGTCTGCGCCGTGCAGTCTTTCGGAAATAGTAGGCTAAGCCACCGACGCCGTAGACGTAAGAGTTGTAAAATTCAGGGTAAAGTCGTTTTAATTCTTTGAGGTTCATGGCTTTGTGTTCGTTGGTTTCGTTGGGTTCAGGTAACTGGTCGCCTTGTCATTAGCGAGCGTTTGTCAGTGGAGACTGACAATCGTCAGAGGCGTTTACTGACAGGTTAAGTCCCTGATAATCAGGGAGTTAAAGGTCGTTTGTCAGTGTGTCGATTGTCAGTGTAGGCTTTTAAGGAGATATTTAGAGAGAGAGAGAGAGTTTATTTTGATACCCCTCTCTGGTCAGTGACAAACGCGCTTACTGACAAACGACAGACTGACAATCGAGCAATAAAAAACCCGCGAATCGGCTCTAGGACTCGATTCGCGGGCTGTATCGTCTGTCGGTAATGGCCCTTAACGATTGTCAGTCTATACTGACAAACGCCAAAGACCGTCAGTCTCTACTTACCACCGACAAATACCCTCTCAGATGTCGGGCCACCGTTGACCGGAGGCACAAACTCAATTCTGAGCAGCTTAGGGTTGGCTTGAACGATCTGGCGAACATCCTTTGGAGTTGTGCTCCGGTTCCTCGCAATATCACAGAAACTCAATTGAGAACCATTTGGTGATTTGAATTGCGTCCTCCGCCGTCCCTTCGGCCAGCTCGATGGTGTGCGCCTCTAGTCCGGTGTGCAGCGCGTGCAGCACTAGTGCAATCTTCCATGCGTTCTCGGTCCAACGAGCCGGGAATTGCTGAATATCCCTGAGCTCTCCCCTCCTTAACTGTACGCATTCGTTGTAGTATTCTCGCATGAGTCTTCGGGCTCCTTGGGATGGTTGGACAACCTTTAGCCCGCCAAAGCGAAACACTGCGAACAGTTTCGAAACTTGATCGCGAAACCTCACCATTAAATCGCTGCTAACCTCGGGCTCGTCGCCGGTCAACTCTTCTGGTTCCGCGTGACTATTGAACGTGAGGCAACGTGCGAGAAAGCCACCGCTCGCAAGCGATAAGTTACCGAACAAGCTCGGGATGTATCGCGGTTGGATCATCCACAACAGATTGACTGTAGGGTTGCGCAGGTCGACGCACTCCGTAGTTGCACGGTCGTTCTTGTACCTCTCCTGACAGTAGGAACTTAGAAGAAGCGTGTCCTCGGTCTTGATCGCGCCTTTGTCGCCACTGCTGTATTTGCCTGCGAGGATCTGAACCGCTGAACCAGCCTCGACAGAGATAGCGTTCATCACTTCGTCATTGTCACGAAGCAACGTCGCGAGCTTTGCCTCTGTCGTGTTGCCGGTGTAGAGCTCGGGCTTAATCATGGCTTTCTCTGCCTCCTTCTTGTCTTCGTAGAGCTTAGAAAGATCTTCCTTGATTGCTTCGCGCTTTTGCGGGTTCTGCTCCTTACTCATCTCCTTTTTGCAGTCGATGATATCCTGCTCGATTTCGTCTAAATCAGCCTGTAAATCGTTGCAGTCCTTCTTCCACTCCTCTTGCTTGGCGTCGTGAATATCGTAAAGCGACTTCAGCATTGGCTTGCTTGCTCGGCTCTTACCGATGCCAGAGTCAACAATAGGAATCAGGAAGAGATTGCCAGCAACGCACTCGCCGGGGTTGGTCTCTAACATCAGATTGCTTCCGAGACTTGCTGCCACTGAGGACAAGCCTGCCGCGTATGAGATGACTGGAGGTGTCTTAGTCGCTGCCGCGACATTATCAGCCAGATCCCTCAAAACATCCGGCAGACAGTCTGCGGGGAACTCGGGACCATAGCCAGGCTTGTGCTCGGCAAACTCCGATTCGTCGCCGTCTATCTTCGGCGTATTGATGGGCTGAGTCTCGGCCGGATAAACCGTCGTAGGCTCGTTAACAAGTGTCTCTTTGGATTGCTCGGGAGTTAGTTTGCCGAGTTCAAGCGGATCCATCCTCCATTTCGGTAGAGGTTTGCCGATCGCGGATGTAGATTGACCATTAGGCGTGGTCTCGCCTTGTGCTATACTCATTTAATACTCTTTCTAAGTTGCGCTGAGCCTAAGTTGACTCAGCGGGTTATTATGTTAGTGTCTGATCTGTCAATTCTGACTGACTCATTCATTTAATACTCTTGGCGTTCGTTGGCTGGTTACCGGCGAACGTCGTTCTTTCTGCGCAAGACCTGGAAGTTAACGCTTCCGGGTCTTGTCGTTTGTAGATCGGCACTCCCTCCTTGGCCTCGGGATTCAGGTATATCAGCCGCTGAAGGTTCCCGTTATCTTTCCTGACCACGCCTGGCAGTCTGGTCGGCTGTACTGCCTTTCCGCTGTTTGGATCCGCTCCAAGCGGAACTAGCTGCCGACGATAGTGGTCGGCTATAGCGTCGAACTCGGCCTTACTGGTAGCATTTACCCGCACGATCGCATGAACGCTCCGACCTCCTGACTCGTACAGAGCCAATATTGGAGCGTGCAACTGGA
>WNFI01116683.1_pt1 | contig 12385 bp, 7 predicted proteins | sample 5400471 | NCBI WGS metagenome assembly WNFI01 (sample SAMN13153348, study PRJNA577476) | soil metagenome | isolation source: 100 cm saprolite on Douglas fir-dominated hillslope | place: USA:California | collected 2013-09-17 | reverse complement strand
GTGATGGCTGTCTGTTGATTTGTGAGCAGAGTTGACTGTGCCGTAAATACGTTCAAGTAAGGATCAAGCCCAGTTCGATAGCGCGCGGACGCAACATCACAATTTCGTTGCGCTGATGCGACGGTCTCCTGTTGCTGTTCTATCTCCTGCGTGAGGAGGCGCAAGGAAGCAAGAGAATCCTCCGTCTGTTGAAACGCGGTCAACACCGTCTGTTTGTAACCTGCAACATCGGCATCGTACAGAGCCCTATACTGTGCCATTGTCGACTTTCTCAGACCGCCATCGAATATCGTTTCTGATACGGTCGGCCCGACCGACCAGTAGCGACTGGGGCTGGTCAGCCATTTGGAGAATTTCGACGCCTCAAATCCGATTGTGCCGGTGATGCTTAACGAGGGATAGTAGGCTGCCTTTTCCACGCCGATGAGTGCATTGGCTTCTGCCATTTTTCGCTCAGCCCCGGAGATGTCGGGACGCCTTTCGAGCAGTTCAGAGGGGATGCCACCTGGAATATGCGGTGCTTCGGTTGTCAGCGGCCTTACCGGAACGGAAAAGGTAGAAGCAGGTTCTCCCACCAGCAGCGCGATCGCATGTTCATACTGCGCGCGAGCAATGCCGGTGTTGGTTGCGGCCGCTTCAGTACCCTTAAGGGCAATTTCGGCCTGGGCGACAGTCTCATCGTTATCGAGGCCAGTTTTGTACCGGACACGCGTAAGTTCAAGCGACTGGCGGTCAACCTCAATGGTCTGCTGATAGAGATTCTCCAACGCGTCCTGCCCATGCAATTCAAAATAGAAGATGGCCAGATCAGCCTGTTCGGTCAGCCGTTGATTCTCCAGGTCGGCCGCACTTACCTGCGCCGCGTAGGCACTCTGACGAACGGTGTTGCGAATCCGTCCCCAAAGATCCGGTTCCCAGGAAACATCGAAAGGCATATTGAAGAGATTGCTGTTCGCATTTGCATGGCTGGAGCCGCCTCCCGAAGTTTGGCTCTGAGAAGATCGATTGCGCGCATAGGAAGGCCCAACGCTAACCGATGGAAAGTAACTTGAGCGTGCCTGCTGGACCTGTGCGCGCGCAGCGATGAAATTGTCAAAAGCCTGGGCGATATTTTGGTTCGAGATGTTCAGCGTCTCTTCGAGGGCGTTCAATTCAGGCTCCTGATAGATTTCCCACCATTTCCCCCGTAGGGCTGCATCCTGTGGCTGCGCAGGTTTCCACATGGTCCCATCCGCCCCATTCTGGGGGCCAAGCTCCTTAAAAGCGGGAGGAGCGAGAACTTCTGGACGCACGTACTTTGGGCCCACGTTGCATCCCAGCGGCCCACCCAGCACAACCATATAAAACAAAAGACAGCCAATGTGAAACGAGCCGCCCGCTGTCGTTTTGGCGAAACGTAAAAGATGGGTTATCGGATATTTCATTAGATTGCGCCTATCTGGGGGAGCACTTCCGTGGGGTTGCGATTTCCTCTGAATCTGAACCGCAGCTGATCGAGGAATAGATAGATCACCGGAGTTGTATAGAGGGTGAGAATCTGACTGACGATGAGTCCGCCGGCGACCGCAATGCCCAACGGACGCCTTAGTTCCGATCCTGTTCCATGGCCAAGCGCAAGCGGAAGAGCTCCGAAAAGTGCGGCCATGGTGGTCATCATGATCGGCCGGAAACGTAGCAGACACGCTTCGAAGATGGCGTCTTTGGAACTTTTCCCTTCGACCCGTTCAGCCAGAAGAGCGAAATCGATCATCATAATCGCGTTCTTCTTGACAATTCCAATCAGGAGCACGATGCCGATGAGAGAAATTACGTCCAATTCGCTTTTGCAGACGATCAGCGCCAGCACGGCGCCAACGCTCGCAGGCGGCAAAGTAGAAAGAATGGTGACCGGGTGTATCAGACTTTCATATAAGACTCCCAAGACGATATAGACCGCGGCCAATGCCATAACGACAAGAATGATTTGATCGAGGGCTGACTTTTTAAAATCCTTAGCAGTGCCAGCAAATCCTCCACGTACCGTACGAGGCAGGCCAAGCCTTTGCTGCAGTCTCTCAATGACGATGGTGGCCTCCTGAAGCGAGACGCCCGGCGCAAGATTGAAAGACACGGTCACAGCCGGAAAGAGCCCGTTGTGATTGATCAAGAGAGGGGAGGTTGAATTTGTGGTTCGGGCGAAGGCGCCGACAGGAACGACGTTTCCACCAGGTGGGTGAACATAGATTGAGTTCAACCCGAGAGGGCTTTGCGTATACTGCGGCGCAGCTTCCATCACAATGTGATATTGGTTCAGCGAAGAGTAGATCGTCGAGACCTGCGCTTGCCCAAACGCCCCGTAAAGCGATTGGTCGGTCAGCTGCGGTGTGATACCCAGACGTGCAGCAGTGCGACGGTCGTAGTCAACCAAGGTCTGCAACCCGCCGTTTTGTTGATCGATATTCACATCTTTCAATTGGGAAAGCTTCTTCATTTCCAGGTACAGGACTGGTCCCCATTGATTGAGGTCGGCGATGTAATCGGCTGTGAGCTCATATTGGTATGCAGCGTTACTGCTTTTTCCTTCCGATGGAATATCCTGATATGGCTTGAGCAGTGTCGTGGCTCCAGTTATCGCGTTCAACTTCGGCCGCAAACGATCGAGAATCTCCGCTGCGCTCGCATGCCTCTGCCCCAATGGCTTAAGGGTAATGAAGAGAAATCCTGAATTGCTTCCGTCCTCGCTCCCGGGGCCAGAGTTTCCGCCCGTAAAGCCGGTTACCGTGTCTACAGCCGAGTCAGTCTGAATCATCTTCTCGATGGAGAGTAATGCGGATTGCATCCCGCGGGAGGACGCGTTTTGCGGCCCCTGAATTCCGCCGAACAATAATCCCGTATCCTGGATCGGAAAGAATCCCTTGGTGACCTGCCCCATCAGAACGACGTTGAGTGCAAGCGTGCCAAAGAAGGCGACCAAAACTATGGCGGGATGCTTCAGTACCCAAATTAGGCTGCGGCGATAGCCACCCAGAACACGATCGAGGATTCGCTCAGTGAATCGATAGACCCCGCCATGGGCTACACCATTCTCGGGTCGAAGAATATAAGCGCACATCATGGGAGTAAGCGTGAGAGACACCACCATGGAAATCGCAATCGAAATCGCGAGAGTTACGGCAAACTCGTGGAACAGCCTCCCGGGGATTCCTCCCATAAACAGAATCGGAAGGAACACGGCGATGAGCGACAGGCTCATCGACAATACGGTAGGTCCGGTTTCTTCCGAACCCTTCAGCGCCGCCTGCATCGGAGGGACTCCCAACTCCATCAGGCGCACGACGTTTTCCATTACCACTATCGCGTCATCGACGACGAACCCTGTGGAAATGGCGAGGGCCATGAGCGATAGATTGTCCAGCGTGTAACCGCACAGATACATCAGCGCAAATGTGCCGATCACCGAAACCGTGACCGCTGCCCCGGGGATGAGTGTGGCTCGTGCGTTACGGAGAAACAGGAAGACGACCAGAACCACCAGGCCGATCGATAGGACCAACGTCCTCTCCACGTCCCTGACCGAAGCACGGATGGTAGTCGTAAGATCTCCTGTAACCCGCAGCTGCTCGTTTGAGGGAATCGACGCCTGGATGGAAGGCAGTTCACTCTTGACGCGGTCAACTGTGTTAATCACGTTTGCGCCCGGGGAACAATAGACGAGGAGACTGACGGATTCTTTGGCGTTCACGTAGGCCACGGAGCGCACGTTCTCCACAGAGTCGGTCACTGTAGCAACATCGCTGAGCCGTACGACGGCATTGTTTGCCGACCCGACTACAAGAGGTGCGTAATCTTTGGCCTTTGAGATCTGATCATTCGCTGTGATATCCGCAATCGTGTTCTCATCAGAGATCTGCCCTTTAGGACGATTGGCATTCTGGGAACTGATTACAGCAGCAACATCCTGCAACCCGAGACCGTAATGACTCAGTTGTTGAGGATTCATCTCAATTCGCACAGCGGGCAAAGAACCTCCCAGAATGGATACCTGTCCAACTCCGCTGATTTGAGAAATCTTCTGCTGAATGATGGAAGATGCAGTATCGTAGAGGGCACCTTCTCTCGCTGCGCCGTCCACATTTCTGCTCATATCGAAGGTCAGTCTGATCGAAGTAACGCCTAGAGAGTTTGTCGAGCTCATCGACGTAATTCCGGCGATGTGACTGAACTGCCTCTCCAGAGGTGTGGCCACGGATGATGCCATGATTTCCGGACTCGCACCGGGAAGCGCGGCCGACACCTGAATCGCCGAGAGATCAACCAAAGGCAACGATGCTACCGGGAGATACCGGAATGAAATCATGCCCACAAGAGCAACGCTAACGGCCAATAGTGTGGTGGCGACGGGCCTTCTGACGAACGGGGCAGAGAAGTTCATAGTTGCGCCACCGCATCCTCGATCACTGAGTAACCCTTCCCTGAACCCAGTCGCTCTCCCAATTTGTCGAAGAAGATGTAAATGACAGGAGTGGTATATAGGGTTAAGAGCTGACTGAGAAGCAGGCCGCCGACCATTGCAATTCCAAGGGGCCGTCGCAGTTCAGAGCCGATACCACTACTGAAGGCAAGCGGTATACCCGCGAACAACGCTGCCAGGGTAGTCATCACGATAGGACGAAAGCGCAGGAGGGATGCTTCATAGATAGCCTGCGTGGACGAGAGGCCACGGATTCTCTCAGCCTCCAGGGCGAAGTCGACGATCATGATGCCGTTCTTCTTGACGATGCCGATCAAGAGAATGATCCCGATGATGGCTACAATGCCGAGATCTTGGCGGAAAAGCATCAGTGCGAGCAATGCGCCGACTCCTGCCGAGGGCAGTGTGGAGAGGATCGTAATTGGGTGGATAAAACTCTCGTAGAGAATGCCCAGGACAACATAGACAGCCACGAGAGCCGCCACTATCAACAGAACCTCGTTCGATCCGATGGCTCTATAGGCTGCGGCCGTGCCTTGAAAACTTCCCTGCACACTGGCAGGCATTTTCAGCCGGCTCTCGACTCTGTCCACTGCGGCCACAGCCTGGCTCAGGGAGGTATCAGGCGCCAGATTGAAAGAAATCGTGACTACCGGGAACTGTCCCTGATGCGCGATGGTCAAGGGACTGGATCTCTTTTCAAAGTGGGCGATCGCTGAAAGCGGTATCGCTGTCGAGGTCGACCCCGACACTGCACTAGGGGCAGTTCCCGTCGCCGAAGCAACGGAGGAAGGCTGAGAGGAAGCGGCTGACAGGCCGGACGCACCACTCGTCGAAAGAACCGAACCTGTGAACCTCGATGAAGAGGCGAGCGCACCGGAAGTGGTGGACGATAGAACAGATGCTCCTACTGAACCTGACAGGCTGGATCGCTGCGGACCTGATATCCCACTCGTGGAGGAGGCCGAGAGTGTGGTCACTGAGGTTGTCGTACTATTCGAAGCTGTCCTCCCGGAGGTTGAGGCAAGACTGGAGGTGGCTCCGGCTGACGATGACGAGCTTTGGAGATAGATGTCCTCGAGTTTTCGCGGATTCCTCTGAAACTCGGGAGATGCTTCAAGTATGACGTGGTACTGGTTGAATTGAGTGTAGAGGGTGCTGATCGGACGCTGACCAAACGCATCATAGAGGGTAGCGTCAATTTGATCCGGAGTAATGTTCATGCGTGAGGCTGTCGCCCGGTCAACGACCAGACTCTCAGCCAGCCCGCGAGGTTGTTGATCGGTGGCAACGTCTCTCAGTTCCGGTTGTTTTCGCAGCTCGACGAGCATCCTGTCGGTCCATGTGTCGAGTTCGCCCTGATCGGCGTCTCCCAGGGTGTATTGGAACTGGTTGCGGCTCGCACGATCATCGACCGTAAGGTCCTGTACGGGCTGCATATAGAGATGTATGCCTTCCACTTTCGCAAGCTCGGAATTGAGCCGGCGAATAACTGCTGTTGCGTCAGTGTGGCGTTCTGCAAACGGCTTCAAGTTGATCTGAATCCGTCCACTGTTGAGGGTTACATTGGTCCCATCCACTCCAATGAAAGAGGACAGACTGGCGACGGCCGAGTCCCGAAGAATGACGTTCGCGAGTTCCTGTTGTTTGAGGGCCATGGCCTCGAAGGAGATGGACTCGGGAGCCTGCGAGATGCCCTGGATGATGCCCACATCTTGCGTCGGGAATAAGCCCTTCGGGATGACAACGTAGAGGGCGATGGCAACTACCAACGTTGTAGCAGCTACCAGAAGTGTTGGAACCTGATGGCGAAGAACCCAGCGCAGGGTTCGGCCGTACTGTGCGATAAGAGCTTCAAACATGCGCTCTGACCAGCGATAGAAGCGCTTTTGCTCCGACTGTGGTTTGCGGCGTAAGAGGCGAGCGCTCATCATCGGGGTCAGCGTGAGGGACACGATAGCCGAAATGAGGATCGTGACCGCGAGCGTGATGGCGAACTCCCGGAATAATCTTCCTACGATGTCTCCCATGAGCAGTAGCGGAATCAGAACCGCAATGAGAGAGATGGTCAGCGAGATAATGGTGAAGCCGATCTGCTCCGCGCCCTTGAGTGCTGCTTCAAGCGGTGTTAGTCCTTCTTCGAGATAGCGCGATATATTCTCGATCATCACAATCGCGTCGTCGACAACAAACCCAGTCGAGATGGTGAGGGCCATCAGGGTGAGGTTGTTCAAGCTGTATCCCAACAAATACATCACGGCCAATGTTCCAACCAGAGAGATAGGAATGGCGATGGCAGGGATGATTGTGCCTGAGAGATTGCGCAAGAAGACAAAGATGACCAGGACGACGAGACCGATGGTCAGGACCAGTTCGAACTCGACATCCTTGACCGATGCCTGAATCGTCGTCGTTTGAGGATTACGGCGGGGATCTGATTCATCCAACCCGCAAGTCGGACGTTCTCGACCCCATCGCTGATCCTTGCAACATCCGAAAGCGTGACAGGTGCGCCGTTCCGATAGGCGATCAATACATCGCGATAATCGTTGCCGGAGAGCAGTTGATCATTGGCGTTGATTTGATAGTTCTGGGTTTCCCCATCAATAGTACCTTTCGCACCGTTAACACTCGTGCTGACAAGCGCGGCCCGCAAGGCTTCGAGACTAATGCCATATGTTGCTAACTCTGTGGGATTGACCTGGATTCGGACTGCGGGCTTCTGGCCCCCGCTGATTGTAACCAGCCCAACCCCGCTGAGCTGCGAGATCTTGGGGGCAAGCCGTGAATCTGCCATGTCCTCTACCCTCGAGAGCGGGAGAATCTTTGAGGTAAGGGCCAGCGTTAAAACGGGCGCGTCTGCGGGGTTCGATTTGCTATAGACGGGAGGGACGGGGAGATCCGTAGGCAGATAGCCCTGGGCGGCGTTGATAGCAGCTTGGACTTCCTGCTCGGCCACATCGATATTCAGGCTCAGCGAGAACTGCAGCACAATAGATGAACTGCCATCCGAACTGGTGGAAGTCATCTGCGTCAATCCTGGTATCTGACCAAATTGCCGCTCCAGGGGCGCTGTGACAGCAGAGGACATTACATCGGGGCTGGCACCCGGATAGAAGGTGCGGACCTGGATCGTCGGATACTCTACTTCCGGTAGTGCCGAGACCGGGAGCTTAAGATAGGCCGCGGCGCCAACGATCAAGATCGCCACCATGAGCAGAGCCGTCGTTACCGGTCGGAGGATGAAGGCGCGAGAGGGGCTCACAAAGCAGCCCCTGTGTTGTGTGCGGTGCCTTGCGATGACTGATCTACGATGACCGGCGTGCCGTCCTGGAGTTTGTCGAAGCTTGAGAGCGCTACCACATCTCCGATATGCAGACCTATTACCGCAGTCATTTTGCCGTCTGTGCTCTGCTCCGTGATGTTCCTTATGGTCGCCTTGTTGTCCTGAACGACAAAGACGAATGCCAGCGTTCCGTTGCGCTGAATCGCGGCGTTTGGAATTAGAACTGAATTCTTGAGTGTTCTCACCAACAGGCGCGTGTTCACAAACTGATTTGGAAACAGGGTGAGGTCGCGGTTGCTGAACTCGCCCCGGAAACGAACGGTGCCGGTTGAGGTGTCGATCTGGTTGTCGATTGTCAGCAGGGCGCCGGTGGCCAACCTGATTTCAGCAGACCGGTCGAAAGCTTCCACCGCAAGAGGCTTGTGCAGGCGAAGTTGTGTCTCAATTTCGCCGATATGGTCTTCGGCTACGTTAAACACAACGGTGATCGGCTGGAGTTCGGTAATCACGGCAAGCGTGTTTGCGCCCCCGGCGAAGACCGTATTACCTGTGTCGACGAGCCGCAAACCTACCCTGCCCGGCGCGGGCGCTGTGATGTGACAATAGCTAAGCTGGACCTCCGCATACGCCACTTGACCAAGATCGTATTTGACGACTCCTTCATCCTGAACCACGGCCTGCTCTTGATCATCGAGGACTTGTTTTGCGACTGCGTGCGAAGCGAATGCCTCCCTGTATCGGGCCAGATCGATCTCCGCCTGTTTAAGCACACCTCTGTCGTGATCGAGCATGCCTTCTGCCTGCTGCAGTTGAGCCTGATATGGCCGAGGATCGATGTCGATGAGCGGATCGCCCTTCTGTACAATCTGGCCTTCGCGATAGTGCACAGCAAGGACCCGGCCACTGACCTGACTAAAGATATTCACCGTAGATATGGGCGTCACTGTGCCGAGCGCGTCGATATAAACACCCATGTCCCCTTCAGTTGCCAGGCTGACGTGGACAATTACCGAATGCTCAGCCTCCGCGGCTGACGCTGAATCACTACTGTGCCTGCCGGAATGCAGTGCAAGGAAGGCGGCGAGGCCCAGTGCAGCAAAAAGGAAAATGAACAGGATGATCCTGGACTTCCCTAAGCGGCTTCTAACAGCGTGCTGCTGCTCTGCTGGCCCAGGTTGGATAAGCTTCTGTTCGCTTCCGCCTTGATTTTCGGTCACTCGCTGTCTCCCCGAGAAGAATTGGGACGCGCAAGTGCACGGAAGCCGAGCATCCAAAACGTCAATTCAAGGGCCAACACGAAGATCAGGGCTGCGCTGGATCGAGTGCGTACATATCTTCTTCTTCCGAGCATGATGATCCCCCTGGATATCCATTGTGCGGAGGACGATGGCACGGTGCCGTAGAGAACCGTCAGTTGTGTGTAAAGAATTGTAGGCAGGGGCGCAAAATAAGCGGACCAAGGCTTGATCAGAACGGTGTGGATGGGTGCGTTTTGCGCGAATGAGTGTACAGGCGCCCGGAGGCGGCGTGTTACGACTCTGTGCGGCGTTCCGCCATTGGCAATGCATAAAGTGTCGAAACATGTGCGAGCGGCAACTGTATCTTAATCTCAAACCCCGTGGGTTTAAGGTTGGTCGCGCTTATCATGCCGCGGTGCAAACGGATCGCCTCTGCAGCAATGGCCAGGCCTAGACCATTTCCCTTAGATAAGTCGGTTTCTCTATCGATTCGAACAAACGGGAGAAAAATAGATTGAAGAGCGTCTTCCGGAACTCCGGGCCCCAGGTCGCATACAGTGAGGGAGGCGAGCGGCCCAGAATGGCCTTCTAAGACATCGAAGATGACTTGCACATTAGTCCCTTGCGGAGTGAAGCGGACCGCATTGCGAATGATATTCTCGCAAGCACTCCTCAAGGCATGTGGGTCGGCATTCGCGATGACGCCTGGTCCTGTCACATGCAGGGACACCGATTTGTCCAGTGCATGCGCCTCGAAGTTGCCATCAGCCACCACCTCCTCAACGAGTTGGACAAGATCGACGTCTTCTCGATCTGTGGATGAGAGCCCCGCTTCCAGGCGCGAGAGCGTCAATAGCTGCCCCATCAACAGATCTATCCTGGTGACGTCACGTTCCAGTCGTTGCAGCACATCGTCCGAATCTGCCGAGTAACGCCGCTTCAAAAGAGCGACAGAGAGATTGATACGAGCCAAAGGAGAACGCAGTTCATGCGATACCGAATTCAATAGGTTCTTTTGCGTTTCAATCAACAGGTCCAGCCGCCCCACCATCGAATCAAAATCCTTCGCCAGCGCCGCTAGCTCGTCGTAACGCCTGGAGACAGAAGCCGGCACCCGCGCCTTTAGATCTCCCTCCGCAACTCTTCGGGCCGTAGTCTGAATGCTGTGAATCGGTGAAGCAATGTGATAGGCAAGCCAGAAGCAGAGTAAGGTGACCAAAAGAATCAAAGAGATGCCAAACGGGAGGCCCTGACCAAACACGGTATCCGCTTTTTGACGCAAACCTGATTTGATGAAGAACAACAAGATGTAGGGACGCCCAGAAGGAGAGAGATACTTGTAGGCTGCGATATGGCCTCGCAGTACGACGAGTTGACCGCTCTTGGCTGCATGCGCAACTCGAAGTCCCTCGTCGGTTAGTGGACGCGACAGCACATCTTTGTAGAATCCATCGAGCAGCAGAAGTTGCCGATCGGGATCATTACCATTTCCTTGCGAGAAACGAGCAAACGCTTCAGGGCCTCCCGACTCATAGGCCTTAACCGATTCCGACGCCAGGATGGAAGCGACTGTCGCAAACATGTTCGGAGCGGCGATGGCCCTCGTGCCGGCCATACGGCTAGCGAGAGATACGATGGCGAGAATGCCCACTGCGACCAGCCAAAACCAAAGGAAGATTTTCAGGAAGAGCCGATGCATGGGCACTCTGGCTGTCATCCTGAGACATCTGGCTTTTAGTTCAAGAAGCAATGTTCGCCCTCCCGGGTCACTGGGCCTTCCTTGATGTATACGATACAAATCTCCCCGCGTACAGCCCTTCGCCACATCTATACAAATCCTTACAGATGCTTCACGCTTCCTTACGTCACGTTGCGTGTTGTCCCCGTACCTTCTAAATAAGCGGGTTCGATTTATTGGAGGGCTATGCGTTTCATGCTGTTGCTGATTGCGTCTTCGCACCGGATTGCCTGTCTGGTCTGGACGCGCGGTTTGAGAAGATCAACGTGGCTCCGGCAAAACGCGGCCTTGAGCTTCGCCCCGCTTCTGCTCTGCTCATTTACTTCCCCTGCACCGGCTCAGCAAAGACCCACACCCGTAACACTGAGCGCCATTGAGCTTCCCGATGCGCCTCGCCCCCTGTTCGATTCGGAGACCCCGTCGGACCCAGGTGCCGCTGTAAAGGCATCAGGCAGTGTCTCAGGCACCGTTTTGGACGCAAACGGAGGCACGATAGCCGGTGCGCAGGTCAGCTTAACCCGTAGGGACGGCGCACAGTTGCACACTGTGGTGTCCGGGGCGAACGGAGAGTTTACCTTTACGACCGTTCCTGCCGGCTCTTATCTCGTGACCGTGAACGCCAATGGCTTTGCGCCCTTCACATCTGCAGAGTTCACTCTCACTCAGCAACAGACAAATTATGAGGTTCCCAACATCTCATTAGCAATTGCGACAGCGATTACCGATGTGGTGGTCCGTCCCACCGAAGTGATCGCCGCTGAGCAGATAAAGGCAGAGGAGAAGCAGCGCTTGCTCGGCATCGCCCCGAACTTCTATGTGAGCTACGTCCCCGACGCAGCTCCGCTCACCGCTGAACAGAAATTCTCCCTCGCTATGCACGACACGTTCGATTGGACATCTTTCGTGGGCATCAGCGTCACAGCAGGCATCGAGCAGGCGAATAACTCCTACTCCGGATACGGGCAAGGCGCCGCAGGATACGCCAAGCGCTGGGCCGCAAAGTTTGGCGATGGGCGTTCAAGTGATTTCCTCAGTCATGCAGTCTTCGCCTCGCTCTTTCATCAGGATCCACGCTACTTCTACCAGGGAACCGGATCTAAGAAGTCGCGACTCTATCACGCGCTGAGTAGCGCCTTTGTTGCGCGAAGTGACAATGGAAATCTTATGCCGAACTATTCTTATCTCCTCGGGACTATGTGTTCAGGCGCACTCTCCAATGCGTACTACCCGCATGCGGATCGGGGCGCGAACCTGGTCTTCACCAATGCCGCAATTGGCATCGCCGGACGAGCGGGTGGAGCGGTACTCCAGGAGTTCCTCGGGAAGCGGTTAACGAAACACGTACCGGTTAACGCAAAGCCATGAACATCGTGATTGACCCGGAACACGTACTCATTTCTGCTTCAGTCGTAGACTTCCCGACAACCGATGTTCTCACATTTTCGCTCCCAATTCGGCCACCCGGGCCCACGAAAACCGGCTCTTGGAGGATTGCAATCGAATTCGTCGATGCTGAAGCGGCTTAGGCGAAGTTTACACAGAAAGCTGACTGGATTCGCCAACTCCAGTCAGGGAGCAGTAAGGGGAGGCAAAGTGAACAGGTTCGTAAAATCGGGTATCCAAATGACAGGGTGGCTTGCAGCCGCGATCACCGCCTGTGTAGCAATGGGGTT
>WNFI01663125.1_pt1 | contig 12386 bp, 9 predicted proteins | sample 5400471 | NCBI WGS metagenome assembly WNFI01 (sample SAMN13153348, study PRJNA577476) | soil metagenome | isolation source: 100 cm saprolite on Douglas fir-dominated hillslope | place: USA:California | collected 2013-09-17 | reverse complement strand
TCCCTGGGGCCGGTCAATCGCGCCAGAGGTTTCTCACGGAACATCCGGCACGAAGAGTCCGTAAGGCATGCGTGCACACTGAGAGGGGTTATCGAATGGCGAGGGACGGCGGCATGAGATACCGCAATAACAGCCGAGGGCTTGCAGCCATTTTCGACAGGTTATCTTTCATTGGCTCAATCATTCCGCCGCCGACTGGTAGCTTTCCATAGGCGGGCACGAACATACGAGATGGCGGTCGCCATAGACGTTGTTTACGCGGTTCACGGGGCACCAGTATTTGTCGCGTAAGAGACTCTTCATCGGGAAACAGGCCAGCGCACGCGCGTAAGGGCGCTTCCAGTTTTCGTCGGTGAGATCGAAAACGGTGTGGGGGGCGTTTTTAAGGACATTGTTTTCGCGATCCATCGCGTTCTTCTCGACTGCCGCAATCTCCGATCGAATTGAAATCATAGCCTCGCAGAAGCGGTCGAGTTCAGCCTTCGATTCAGATTCGGTGGGTTCGATCATAAGAGTGCCGGGTACTGGAAAACTCATGGTCGGTGCATGGAATCCGTAGTCGATTAGTCGCTTCGCGATATCTTCCACTGAGACTCCTGCGCTGTCCTTGAATGGGCGCGTATCGATGATGCATTCATGCGCGACCCGGCCATGCGGCCCTTTGTAAAGCAGCGCATAGTGGTCCTTCAGCCGCTTGGCGACGTAGTTGGCGTTCAAAATCGCAAGTTGTGACGCGGCGAGCAGGCCATTGCCGCCCATCATCACGATGTAGGCCCACGAAATTGGCAAGATGGCCGCCGAGCTGAACGGCGAGGCGCTGACAGCGCCCACTTGCGTGGGCCCGCTCGGCCGTTCCGAATGACCAGGCAGGAAAGGCGCAAGATGCTTTTTGACCCCGATCGGGCCCATGCCGGGGCCGCCTCCGCCGTGCGGAATGCAAAACGTCTTGTGAAGATTGAGATGGCCGACGTCAGCGCCATATGTTCCTGGCTGCGCTAGGCCGACTTGCGCGTTGAGATTGGCGCCGTCGAGGTAGACCTGCCCGCCATGGGTATGAACGATGCTGCAAATTTCGCAAATTGCGGATTCGAACACGCCGTGCGTGGACGGATAAGTGATCATAACTGCGGCGAGACGCCTTGAATATTGCTCGGCCTTCGTCCGCAAATCAGCGAGGTCGACATTACCATCACTGTCACAACTCACGACAACAACGTCCATTCCCGCCATTTGTGCGGATGCTGGATTGGTACCGTGGGCGGACGATGGAATCAGGCAGACAGTGCGCTGCAGCTCCCCGCGGCTGGCGTAATAGGCGCGAATGACGAGCAGGCCGGCATATTCACCCTGCGCGCCTGAATTTGGCTGCAGCGAGATCGCGTCATAGCCGGTGATCTGGCAAAGCTTGGTGGAAAGATCCGCGATCAGCTCGGCATAGCCCTCGACCTGGTCCGTCGGCGCGAAGGGATGGATGTTAGCGAATTGCGGCCAGGTAATCGGAATCATCTCCGCGGTCGCGTTAAGCTTCATCGTACAGGAGCCAAGTGGAATCATACTGCGATCCAGCGCGAGATCACGGTCGGCAAGCCGCCGCATGTAGCGCAGCATTTCCGTTTCCCCGCCACAGTGCCTCGACCACCGCCGGAGTGGTGGTTTCATCGCAACTGATGCCGATGCGGGCCTGCGCGCTGGCGCCGATTTTGCGGAGGTTGATTCCGTTCATGGCAGCATTGTTGAGGATCTCGGATTGGCGCGCGCCCACCTGGACCGTGACGGTATCGAAGAAGGCGGCCTGCTGCACGCGCCAGCCGAGTCGCGTCAGTCCTTTGGCCAATGTTAGTGCGGTGCAATGCACGTTGCGCGCGATATGCCTGAGACCGTCGGGGCCGTGATAGACCGCATACATTGCGGCGATCACCGCCGGCAGAACTTGCGCCGTGCAGATGTTGGAGGTCGCCTTCTCGCGGCGGATGTGCTGCTCGCGCGTTTGCAAAGCGAGCCGGTAGGCCGGCTGACCACGGGAATCGACCGATACGCCGACGATGCGGCCGGGAAGTGCGCGCTTGTAGGCATCCTTAGTTGCAATAAAGGCAGCGTGCGGACCGCCGTAGCCCATCGGCATGCCGAACCGCTGAGTGGAGCCGATGGCGATGTCCGCCCCCAATTCCCCGGGCGCAGCGAGCAGTGTCAGCGCGAGCGGATCGGTCGCCATGACAACGCATGCGCCGGCGCCGTGCAACGCTGAAATGACAGCGCGGAAATCCCGAATTTCGCCTGAGGTCCCGGGATATTGCAGCAGCGCGCCAAAAACTGCAGCAGGCTCGAGCTCTTTCATCGGATCGCCGACCTTAATGGTCCAACCCAGCGGCTCGGCGCGCGTGCGCACTACCGCAATCGTTTGCGGATGGCATTCCGCATCGACGAAAAACGCGTTCGCACGCGATTTGGCCACGCGGCTTGCCATCGCCATGGCTTCCGCCGCAGCAGTCGCCTCATCGAGCAACGATGCGTTCGCGATGTCGAGCATGCACAGCTCGGAGATCATGGTCTGGAAATTCAATAAAGCTTCGAGCCGCCCTTGGCTGATCTCGGGCTGGTAGGGTGTATAGGCCGTGTACCAGGCGGGATTCTCAAGAATGTTGCGCTGAATCACCGGCGGCAGGATCGTTCCATAATATCCCTGACCTATCAGTGACGTGAAAACCTTATTCTTATCCGCGATCATGCGGAGCTTCTGCAGAGCCTCGGTTTCCGAAATTCCCGCCGGGAGCGCTAAGGGGCCCGCTTGCCGGATCGCATCGGGCACTGTTTGTGAAATGAGTTCACCGATATCGGATACTTCGACGGTTGAGAGCATCTCGCTCACGTCCCCGGGTGACGGCCCGATATGACGGCGCGAAAAATCGCTCGGGTCAAAGTCGGCGGCGGAGGTTCTGGAAAACATCGCTTTCACCTTTTCGGATCGCAGCTTCGGCTTGACCGCAGCGGAAAGTTTCACGCAATCATCGCCTCGTACGCCTTCTCATCGAGCAGGCGGTCGAGCTGGGACGGATCGGAAATCTTGATCTTGAAGAACCAGCCCTTGCCCATCGGATCGCGATTCACGAGCGCCGGCTCATCGACGATAGCTTGATTGATCTCGGTGACTTCGCCGCTCACCGGCACATAAACGTCCGAGGCGGCCTTGACGGATTCAACGACTGCCGCCGCCGCTCCCTTTTCGGGTCTCGCTCCAGGTGTCGTTAATTCAACGAAAACGAGGTCGCCGAGCTGTTTCTGCGCATAATCGGTGATCCCAACGGTGGCGATATCGCCTTCGACACGAAGCCATTCATGGTCTTCCGTGAATTTCAACATCGCGATTGGTGTCCGCACTTTAATGTCAGTTGCGTTTGTACCGATGCGGGACGAAAGGCAAATCACAGACTCGCAACGCAATGCGCTTGCCCCGCACGTCGCCGAAAGTCCGAGTACCTATCGTTGCAAAATTTTTGTCGATGTAGCCCATTGCGATTGGCGCCTGCGCAGTGGGCCCAAAGCTGCCGGATGTGACGATTCCGATCGTGCTTGTCGAAATCTCGTCCCCGTAGAGCTTTGCACCACCGCGCACGGGTACCCGATGCTCGCTTTTGAGTCCCACTCGCCGCCGTGGTACGCCGTCCGCCAATTGCCGCAGAATGACCTCTGCGCCGAGAAATCCGCACGCGCGCGATCCGCCAACGCGGCGAACTTTCTGAATTGCCCACTCGAGTGAGGCCATTACCGGCGTCGTAGTCGGATCGAGATCGGACCCGTAGAGACAAAGTCCGGCTTCCAGCCGCAAAGTGTCGCGCGCGCCAAGACCGATCGGCAACACCGAATTGTCCTCACATAGCGCATGCGCCAGGCCCTCAACGCGATCAGCCGCGATGCTGATCTCAAATCCGTCTTCGCCGGTATAGCCGGACCGCGAAACCTCGCAGTCTGCGCCCAGGATCGGCACCGTGCGCACGTCCATGAAACGCATCGTGGTAGTCGCGGGCGCGAGGCGCGACAGCACTGTTTCCGCGAGTGGGCCCTGCAACGCAATCAGCGCGCGATCCGGCAGAAGCTCAATTTTGCAAACTTGTCCAAGATGTCGACGTAGGTGCGCCAAGTCGGCGGTCTTGCAAGCGGCATTGACAACGAGCACCAGATGATCACCGCGATTGGCGACGATCAGGTCGTCGAGAACTCCGCCAGCAGCGTTCGTAAACAGCGCGTAGCGCTGCCGCTCCTCTGAAATGCCGATGACGTCAATGGGGACCAACGTTTCCAGCGCGCGAGCGGCATCTTCCAGGCGTCTTGACATCGGGCATACGGCGATCTGCCCCATATGCGAAATGTCGAACAGGCCGGCGGCAGCACGAGTATGCAGATGCTCGGTCAGGATACCGGTGGAATATTGCACCGGCATCTCATAGCCGGCGAAGGCAATAAACCGCGCGCCGCGTTCGACGTGAAACCTATAGAGCGGCGTGCGCAGCAGTGACGCGGTTTGACGCGCTTCGCTCATGCGCGCCCCCGCCGGTTGGCAGGTCGCGCCGATCGAAAAGGAATGAGAGAAGAGCCAGACCGCATTGGAGCACCTCTTGACGGCGATCGCGCCGCTGTATCGGTGCCCCCTCTGTGTGTTTGCCTGAGAACGTTATCCCGTCGGCGGGCGCAACGCGCGCCTCTTTCCAGAGTGCGTCAGTCACCGCGGTCCTTTTGCCTGAGAGTTTCCGGGGCGGTTGCTCCTTCGGCGTCGGAAGACCGATCTCTCCCGCGATGATTTCAGTGTGGACTAATTTTCGGTTTTGGACCTCGTTTGCGATGTTCGCCGTTTCGATAAGACGAGGGATCGAGTCGCTGCAAAGTATCGTCAAAATCGCTCGCCGGTGCAACAATTGAATGTTCACCGCACCCAACGGCCTTTCCTTCGGGCTTGAGTGTTGTAGGATTAAGGCTTAATCCGCGCACGGGGGAGGGCCGATGAATGACTGCTTCTTCGTACGTTGCAGAGGATTTAGTAGCTCGGAAAAAATCCATTGTCCGGGTCATTGGGTCGAGTTTAGCGGGTACCAGCCTCGAATGGTACGATCACGCCATTTATGGATCTGCCGCCGCCCTCGTTTTTCCAAAATTGTTTTTTCCACAAAGCGATCCACTGACAGGTACGCTGCTCTCGATGACGATTTATGGGGTCGGGTTCTTATCGCGCCCGCTTGGCGGACTCTTGTTTGGTCATTTTGGTGATCGGATCGGACGCAAAACCATTCTCATCATCACGCTCCTCCTTATGGGCGTCACAACATTCCTGATTGGCCTCTTACCGACATATGCGACGATCGGCATCGCGGCGCCAATCTGCTTAACGGTACTTCGGCTTGTGCAAGGTATTGCACTAGGCGGAGAATGGGGCGGTGCCTCGCTTATGGTGAGCGAAATCGACCCTGAAGGCCGCAGGCGCGGCTTTTATGGCAGCATGGTGCAAGTAGCTTCGCCGGTCGGATACTTATTGGCCTACGGCGTCTTTACAGTTGTGACCTACTCGCTTTCACCAGAAGGTTTCCTGGATTGGGGATGGCGTATTCCCTTTCTTGCCAGCGCCGCTTTGATAATCATCGGTTATTACATCCGTCGAAGCGTTGCAGAGTCGCCATTATTCGTGGAAATCGAAACACGCAAGGCAAAGTCCAGCGCACCCATTGCGGAGGTGCTGCGCCTGCATTGGCGAAGCGTGCTCATTGCGATGGGCAGTCGGATTGGCAGTGATATCGTATTCTACGTTTTTAGTGTGTTTCTACTGGTGTATTTGCGATTAAGGCTTGGCCTTGACACGACCACCCTTGGGGTGATGGCACTTCTCGGTGCTTCGTTCGCGCAGCTGATCGGCATTCCAATCTTCGGCGCCTTGTCGGATCGATTCGGACGACGCCCTATTCTCATCTTTGGCGCAGTAAGCTGCATCATTTGGAGTTTTGTCTTTTTCATCCTGATCGACACCAAGATCACAAGCCTGATCTTTTTGGCAACGTTTATCGGCATGTTCTTGCACGCCGCGATGTGGGCCCCACTTTCATCTTACATGCCTGAAATGTTCGAGACGCGCGTGCGGTACACTGGCGCATCTCTCGGATTTCAGGGCGCAAGCGTCTTTGGCGGTGCATTGGCCCCAATCATTTCAACTTGGTTGCTCGGCACGTATCAGGCCGCGTGGCCGATTCAGATTTATGTCGTTTTGGTACTGTTGCTGTTGATATTTTGTGTGTGGCTTGCCAAAGAGACCGCGCACGAAAACCTGCGGTTCACGCGCGAACACGCCTAGCACCTGCAGGCTTACCCTGTGCTTGAGTCTGAATAGGAATCCTCAGTTCGTTGCACACTGTTCGAATGTAAGCAGCGCTCGTTTTTATAAAGCTGACAGTCTCATCGTAACCGTATGGCCTGTCTGCGTACTGTTGCCAGTTGGGAATCTCGCCGCCGCCGATCTTTCTCTCATACTCCTGAACCATGAGCATGTAGGCGCCGTATTCTTCCACAGTAAGGTCAGGGTGGCCCTCCAGCCACAGCGGATCAAAAATATCGATCCGCCGACGTGTGATTGCTCGTGGCCGGTCTACGTGCGAATCGTCATTCTCGATCGAAAGATTGAGATCCGGATTGCTCGCATAGAGGATCGGGAGCAACTGGCGGAAGTCAACCACACCTTGACCGCAGGGGCGCAGCTGGAAATCCAGCGCTCCATCATGATACCCAATGAAAGCGTCCTTGATGTGGGTCTGACGGACATAGGGGGCCACACGGCGCGCCGCGAAGATTGGATGTTCCCCTCGCTGGAGCGGATTGGCGGTATCCAGAACAACACCCATTACGTCCGGGCCAATACTCTCGACCAACCGCACAACCTCGAATGAAGTGATCTCCTCGTGCGTCTCCAGGTTCATATGAACCCCGAGATCACGAGCAATCGGTGCGAGCTTTTCAAGAAATCGTTCAGTTGCTGTCAATTGCTCGGGCCAAGTGACGTCAGTACGAAAGCGGTCATACGCAAGCCGTCCTCGGTAGTTCGCTTTAAAATTGGCGGTGGAGATCCACAGTTCGCGACAGTCGATCGCTACGCAGGCCACCATCATGCGCCGGAATCCTTCAACAATGTCGCCGTCGCCGATAGCTCGAAGCTCAGGCGCGTCCGCTGTGGCATACGGATTTACCTTGCCAAGACCTGTTTCCATGTACATGCCGAGTTCATCGGCCCGTTGACGGATCTCCTTGAGTTTCTGCAGATCAAGTGTCGGACTCATGTCGAGCACAGTGCGGAAAAACAAACCACCCATCCCGAGCTCTTTGCCGTGTTCCAGGCTGCGGATAGGTCCGCGCTTGGCCGATTCAGGAATCTTGCGACCATCAACACCAAGCCGCATCTGAAGCTCCCACCATGTTCCTGCCGTCTGCAAAATTGCGCGTTTTCAATCTTCACCTCAAGAGCGATTCGTTTCAAAGTAGCAGCCGCTTGTGTCGCAAAAAGAGCAAGGGACATGGGAATATCCGCCGAAGAATTTCAGCGCCGACAATTGCGATTGTTGGACGCCTGCAGCGATTTGGACCTGGATGCACTTTTGATTGTAGCAAACGGCAGCTGCTTTGGGCTGAGCGGCAGATCGCAGGGCTACATGGGATTTTTGTGCGGATGGAATTCGTTTGATTCTCCTTCCGCACTGGTCCTGCAGTATGGTCAATCGCCCCGTCTCGTCGTCGTGCATCGCCGCATGATGCTGATGGCACTTGAAACAGTGCCCAATATGCCGGTTGATTGGATCGACCAAGACGCCTTTGGATTAGGGATTAAGCGCGCCGTTACAGCAAACGGTATTTCTCTGCGCCGGGTAGGTATATGCGGTTGGGAAGACGTGATTGCAAAGTCTTGGAAGAGTGTTGAAACGGAATTATCGGGCACTGAGTTCGTCGACATTACAGACCGAGCCGTGGCGTTGCGCGCTATTAAATCTGCGGCACAGTTGCAAATGCACCGTGAGGCCGCCCGGCTATGCGATGAGATGTTCGGCTTCCTTTCTAAGCTGTCGGTCGTTGGCCAAGTCGGGTATCAGATCAAGGCTGATATCGAGTGCTTTGCGAAACAGCAAGGCGCTGAATTCGTGCAACACTGGATGAGCATAGGCAATCCACCCGATTACCCGCGCTACTTTCATCCTGAAAACCGGCAACTCGTTCAAAAGGGCGATACAGTTGTCTATGGCATGCAAATTATTCTGGATGGTGTGTGGGGCCATGCTGTCCGGTGTTATTCAGTGGGCCCAGCGAGCGATCGTCATCAGACGATCCAATCTGCTGTCCTCGCGTTCCAGAGCAAATTCATCGAGAAGATGCGAGCTGGCGCCGAAATGAGTGAGGTTGTGCGTGCTGGTTTCAAATTGAGGCAGCCCATTTACGAGGCGATCGGACGTGGGAAGGTCGATATGCTTCGGCTCGGCCATGGCATTGGCTATTCGTACACGGAACCAGGGATCTCGGAAGTCTTTCCGCGCTCATATTACGATGTCGAAGAGGAGCTGGTTCGCTCGGTGCCGGGTCGTTTTGAACCGGGCATGATTTTCGAGATTCACCCACTATTTTTCTACAGTGATGGAGCTGCCGCAGTTGGAGACATGGTCGTCATCGACAGCGGGGGACCTAGGTTCATGACGCAATACCCACGCTCAATTATCGAGTTCCACGCATGAGTTCCGCGAAAGACAGCGGAATCGAACCGCTTATCGTCGCGTTGGGTGATCGTCATTACGAAGTCAATCGACCCTGGGCGGCGGACCACATAACCCACGGCCGCGTAGCCGGCTGGCGAAGCGACGTTGCGACTGACAGTGCCGACCGTCTCTACGTGTTTTACCGTTTTGATCGGTACATTGATCCGCCAGGACTACCTGTGGTCGCGGTATACGAGCGAACAGGGCAGCTGGCACGCACGCTCGAGCTGCCGGACGTTTCAGACGGGCACGGTATCTCTATCGGCCCCGCAGACGAGATCGTTCTGGTCGACCGCGATCGTCATGTTGTTCTCATTCTGGCAAATGATGGCACAGCAAAGCTGATCCTTGGAGAACGCGACAGGCCCGGTCGGCCCTTCAGTCACCCGACTGCTGCGAAAATTGGGCCCGGTGGGGACATCTTCGTAACGGATGGGTACAGCAATTCACAAGTCCATCGTTTTTCCTCGGCCGGGAAATTGATCAGGAGCTGGGGTTTTCCAGGAACGGGACCGGGCGAATTCAGTACGCCACACGACCTCGCATTTACTAAAGATGGCACGCTGGTTGTATGTGATCGAGAGAACAACAGAATCCAACTCTTCGATCTGGATGGGAAATTCATTCGCGACATTCGAGACGTATTCCATCCCATGGCAGTTATTGTGGACAACGAAGGTATGATCCTCGTGAGTGACCAAATACCGCGGCTTTCGATGTTCGATCTCCAAGGCAGACTTGCAGGTCGTTGCCGCCCTGCCTTGTATGGTGGACACGGGATATGCCTGGATAGCGTTGGGAACATCTACTTGGCGGAGCTGCGAGTGAATCGAATCACGCGCCTTAAGCGGCTTCGCTAGGCTGGGCGGAACGTAGCTGGGGCGCTCGTATAAGACGAAATCACTAGCTCGATCGAGCGAGGTAGACACCATTACGCCATTTCAGAGCGCGCAAGGGATCCCGCAGGCAAACCGGCAAAGCTGATTCGCAGAATGGTGAGGTTTCTGCGACGCCGTATTTGTGGTCAAGGCCGAGCGCTGACCTTCGTGGGCGTTGCGGAAACCTTCGTTGCACTGAACCGCGCGAGCTTCCTGCTTGTTCGGGAGCATCGATCTGATGACATTCACTCCGTAGTCTGTAGTTCGTACCCCGTGATTCGTAGCCCCAGGCTGGCTCCGGTTTCGTCAGGATAACCGCCTCTGAGACTTCCGCTCATTGAGGTGTGGCAGAACATCATGCAGCCCGAGCCCGTACCATCCGATCGGGAAGTGCTGGCAGGTCTCGTCGAGCGCGTCACGTTCCACAACGAAGAGAATGGTTTCTGCGTTCTGCGGATCAAGGCACGCGGCCACCGTGACCTCATCGCGGTTGTCGGTCATGCTGCAGTGATCTCCGCCGGCGAGTGGGTCACGGCATCAGGCGAATGGGTCAATGACCGCACTCATGGGCAGCAGTTCAAGGCAAGGTTTCTCAAGACCTCGGAACCGACTTCGCTCGATGGTATCGAAAAGTATCTCGGGTCCGGGATGATCCGCGGCATCGGCCCGATCTACGCCAAGAAGCTCGTTCGCGCCTTTGGCGAGAAGGTGTTCGATACGATCGAAGTGGAGCCAGAGCGGCTGAGGGAAGTGACGGGCATTGGTCCGGTACGAGCTGGCCGTATCACCGCTGCCTGGGCCGAGCAGAAGATCGTGCGCGAGATCATGGTCTTCCTTCACAGCAACGGCGTCGGCACGGCCCGGGCGGTGCGCATCTACAAGACCTACGGCGCTGATGCCGTGCAGGTCATGTCGGAGAACCCATATCGCCTGGCGCGTGACATCCGCGGCATCGGCTTCAAAACCGCCGACGCCATCGCGATGAAGCTCGGAATCGAAAAAATGGCGATGATCCGGGTGCGCGCCGGCATCTCTTATGCGTTGACCGAGGCCATGGACGAGGGGCATTGCGGCCTGCCGACGGATGAGCTCGTGCCGCTTGCAGAAAAGCTGCTCGAGGTGCCGGTAGAACTCGTCCGTACCGCACTCGATCTCGAATTGGCCGAGGGCATAGTTATCGCCGACAGCGTCGGCGAAACACGCTGCGTGTTTCTGGCGGGGCTGTATCGGGCGGAGCGCTCCACCGCCGAGCGGCTGCTGCGGCTTACGAATGGCACGCCCCCGTGGCCCTGGATCGATCCGGACAAGGCACTGCCATGGGTCGAGAAGCGTGTCGGGCTTGCCCTTGCGGAAAGCCAGCGAACCGCGATCCGACTCGCGCTGATGTCCAAAGTTCTGATCCTCACCGGCGGTCCCGGCGTCGGCAAGACCACGATTGTTAAAGGCATCCTGCGCATTCTCGCAGCCAAGGGGGCAGGGCTCCTCCTGTGCGCTCCCACCGGCCGGGCTGCCAAGCGCATGACCGAGGCGACGGGTTTTGAGGCCAAGACCATTCACAGGCTGCTTGAGGTCGATCCCAAGGGCGGCGGCTTCAAGCGCGGCGACAACAACCCTCTCGACTGCGACCTGCTGGTTGTCGATGAGACCTCCATGGTCGATATCACGCTGATGCAGGCACTCATGAAAGCGGTGCCAGACAAGGCCGCATTGCTGATCGTGGGCGACATTGACCAGCTTCCTTCAGTTGGGCCGGGACAAGTCATGTCCGACCTAATCTCATCCGGCGCCATTCCCGTGGTGCGCCTCACCGAGGTGTTCCGGCAGGCCGCGCAAAGCCGCATAGTCACCAGTGCCCATCGCATCAACCAGGGTTCTATCCCCGATCTCAGTCCGCCCCGAACGAACAGCGACTTCTACTTCGTGCAGGCGGACGATCCCGAAACTGCCGTGCCCCGCATCATCGAGTTGGTGAAGACAAGGATTCCCAGCCGCTTCGGCCTCGACCCCATTCGCGACATCCAGGTTCTGTGCCCGATGAATCGCGGCGGCGTCGGCGCCCGATCGCTCAACATCGAACTGCAAGCGGCGTTGAACCCGGCGGGCGACCGTAACGTCGAGCGCTTCGGCTGGACTTTCGCCCCCGGCGATAAGGTGATGCAGATCGAGAACGACTACGACAAGGAGGTCCATAACGGCGACATCGGCTACATCGACGATGTCGATCCTGATGCGGGAGAACTTATCGCTCGGTTCGACGGCCGATCCGTCACTTACGGATTTGGTGAACTCGACATGCTGGTTCCTGCCTATGCCACCACGATCCACAAGAGCCAAGGCTCCGAATATCCAGCCGTCATTATCCCCGTCATGACCCAGCACTATGCGATGCTGCAGCGGAACCTGCTCTACACCGGCGTAACGCGCGGCAAGCGGCTGGTCGTGCTGGTGGGGCAGAAGAAGGCCGTGGCCATCGCGGTGCGTAACGTCTCGGGCCGGCGGCGGTGGTCGAAGTTGGCGGAGTGGCTGCGTCCTTGCTCACCCGTCTCACGGCGAATTGGCGCGGCGGGCTGAGCCATGGTGGCTGCGGACTTTTTACAGGATCCGCGGGTGCAGGGCTGGCTAGACGGGGTCGAGCCGGCCTGGACGCTACTGACATTCGAAAGTCTCCTGGCACTGCGGCACGAGCCGTCGGCCGTTCAGTCCGCGATACAGATCGCCAACGACCTCAGTGTCGGCGAGATCGCCG
>WNFI01313964.1_pt1 | contig 12386 bp, 16 predicted proteins | sample 5400471 | NCBI WGS metagenome assembly WNFI01 (sample SAMN13153348, study PRJNA577476) | soil metagenome | isolation source: 100 cm saprolite on Douglas fir-dominated hillslope | place: USA:California | collected 2013-09-17 | reverse complement strand
AAGCCAAGGTTGCATACTTTGGATCATATACTGAAACAGACCCTGTTGCCATTGCCGCGGAGGGAGTTGCAAAATTCAAGAAGGAGCGGTTCGAAGTTATTATCGTTGACACGTCTGGAAGACATCGACAGGAGGCGGAACTGTTCGAAGAAATGGTTCAAATAGGACAAGCCGTTCAGCCCGACATGACTGTCTTGGTAATGGATGCTAGCATCGGTACATATTAGGATTTGGGATGCGGCACTTCTACGTCTCATGGTTCTACTCACCAGGTCAGGCTGCTGAAGCACAGAGTCGAGCCTTCAAGGAAAGCGCCAATTTTGGTTCAATCATAGTGACAAAGATGGACGGTCACGCTAAAGGTGGAGGGGCCATTTCAGCGTAGGTTGATGATCGAACTCGACCCCCCAAGTCCTCATCTCTGCGTAAATTCACCGCTCGAAATAGTGTTGCCGTGACCAAGACCCCGATCATTTTCATTGGAACAGGAGAACACATGACTGACCTGGAAAGATTCTCCCCTGAACCATTCATATCGAAGTTGTTGGGGATGGGTGATATGCAAGGCCTGGTGGAGCATTTCCAGAGCATGGCGATGCAAAATCCGGAGCGCCACAAGGATATCGCAAAGAGCATCGAGGAAGGAAGGCTCACTATTCGAGGTTGGAGGGAACAAGTGTCAAACATCATGAGCATGTGAAGTCCTGTTGTACCCCCCGCACCATTCGCTCCCTAATGTTCCTGGACTTGTTATCTCTAGGGGTTCGATAAGCAAAATGATGTCGATGATTCCTGGTATGCCGCAAGAGCTGCTCGCAGGTTCAGACGAGGAAGGCGGCATGCGTCTAAAACGCATGATCTTCATTGCGGACAGCATGACTGCCGAAGAGCTCGATTCAGATGGGATGATATTTATGAAAATGGATGAATCCGGAAAAGAGCCCATCGGGCTAAGTTGGAGGGTTGCACGCGTTGCCAGGGGGAGTGGGACGAGTGTGCGTGAGGTCGAAGAACTGCTATGCCAATATCGCATGATGTCAAATATGACAAGGCAGATGGGTGGCAAAAACGGAATGTGCGTATTTGTTTCAAATCTCTGGCTGCTTAGACTTATATGGCCTCGGGTTCGCGTAGGATGAGCAACTTCCAAAAAATGGCTCAGGCTGCTGGGCCCGTAAAGGGCCCAGGAGGGATGCCAACACGGGAGCAGATTACTGCGATGCAGGTGTGATCTCCTTACTCTTTGAGCAAGACATAAAATTTAATGGGAACTATTTGCCAGCGAGCTGCGCCGCCAGGCTTCCTGCAGAAGATGCGTCAAGGTGGAGGCATGTCAGGGATGCAGGAGATGATGAAAGCGATGATGGGTGGCAATGTTTCCGATGAAGAAATGGCGGAAATGCAGAGTCAGTTCCATTATTTGCGTCCTACGCCAGTTTCTTACTGCATTGTGACCCAGGAATGATGAACGTCATGCCTGGTTTTGGTGGTACAGGCGGCCTGCCTAATATGAGTAACCTCATGAAAAATCTCGGTGGCCTAGGAGGGTTTGGCGGTTCCGGTGTTGGGCGATGAAACACTTGCTAGGGACATGTTTAATATAGTGGGTATCCTTAGTGTACATCTGAATGCATTATAATAAATACGTCAGGCGTATTGGGAATTACTAGGTCAAATGATCCCAGTCAACGATTGGAAAGTATCATCGCCTCATACGATCTGTCTTCCATTGCTTCTTCACTGAACTGGCTGCAGCCTTGTTTCCAAACAAGAAACGTGATGTCCTCTTGTCCATGCCCGTTGTTCTTGAAATGGAGGACGAATTTCCAAATAGTATCTGGGATACAATCTCAATGAATGGACCACGAGGAGAAAAGAGGTCGCCCACCACATAAACCCCCCAGATTCCAATGAACCCGCTGGCAACTGAGGTGATGGTCCCAAGCGTTGATATATTACTGGTATTATAAGATATGAGACATGAAAGGAGCATGCATAACGTTACTGGCACAAGGAGAGGATGATCGGGATTGGTGCTGTTTCTTTGGGAAGGAATTATGGGTACTGATGGAATCTACAAGGAATCACACATTGCTTGCATCAGGCACCTAAGTATGAGAATTGTACCAGTTTATTCGTACCCCGACTATTATGGCAAGGGCTACGCATACGAGTCCCAGCCCGAGGTGGGTGGACAGGAAGGATTCCAGAGGATTCAAAATCGTTCTGGACTCCTCACTTCCTGCCAGGAATAGAACAAACCTTGGAGACGCGAGTAGAGGCAGGGAGTATAGTAATATTATGCTATAATTAATGGATTTTCCGGACTTGGACGTGAGCAGGAGGCAGTACTAAGCTCAGCAGATGGCTACGTGCCTTGCTGCGCCCCAAGACCATAGTTCGACATCTGTATTCTCACTCATAGATGTGGGGTTCTGCCCAAAAGCTAAGGTGCCTTCGTCTTTCTTAGTAGAAAGTGGTTGCATTTCGATGTGTTCGTTGATCGCAGGCATTCAGATAGAATGTCACATGTCTTTCAGGGACGCACAGACCCCGGGGCGTTCTCACGAGGACTCTAAAGCTCGAAACGTACTCCAAATTGTCGCCGAATCGGTCGATGTGCGACAACATATAGTCTCAATCCAATATCGTTCCTAGGCTATGGAAGAAGACCAGAGGACATACCTCATCCTGTACCTGGTAGTTCCATGGGTAGCACGTACCACTGATTTGCGCTCTCTCAATTTGGTCTCTCGGGCGATATCTCTGCTTACACATCCTTATCTATTCAAATCTATACATGTCGATATCCAACGTGTTCAAGATGGCGAACAATCTACTAGCCCAAAATTGGAAGCGCTCATCAGCGGTTGGCATCTGGCCATTCACCTGAGGTGATTCACTCCCCATGCCCTCACAACCGGTGCTAGACTGACGCGGATTGGCAACAGGACGCTAACACTCAGATTGGAGGCGTGTGGGCCTCAGGATATCGCGCTCGCTTCCGAGCCAATTAGTAGCCTCGCGAATCTAAACACTCTTGTGGTGGCCATTGACATCTCCCGGGCCCATTCCATTCCAATACCACTTCACCTCGGATTTACAACAGTAGACTTTGAGCCGATCGCGCGGTCTATTTCAAGACTCCAATTACATACCCTACGTCTGATAACCAAGGAGTACAAACACTTATTTAACTGCTCCACTTCCGCACTACATGCAGCAGGCGAGGGATTGAAGCAAATTGATCTTGGAAATGCCCAAGTATCTTACCAATTCCTGGAGGCGCTTATTGACGGCGGGCATGAGAGCATCGAGAGCCTGAGGCTACCACTTATCCCCATATTGCCATATGCATGCGGATCTTTCCTCTCCCGGCTCAAGTGTCCCGAACTGAAGAAAATCCAGTTTCACACTCACCAAGGGATAGATATGCGACCCTTTCTTGAAGGCAATCCTTGGATCAACCAACTCACCTGTGGCGGAAGAATCGGTGAGGTCGTGTCGGCCTGTCCATCTGCTGAGTCAGTCGCGTTCACGGACGAGATTTCAGAACTGGAGTGCATAGATGCACTACGCAATCTTCCGAGTTTCAGTACGCTTCGCCGTCTCCAGTTTAGCATGCTAGATGGTCCCACGCTCGGTTTCGAATCATGTCTGCGTTCATTGCCTTCCCTTGAATACCTATCCTGCTCTGGGCGCCAGCTTGGTGTGGATGATTGCAATAATAGCGGGGAACACTACGACCCATTATTTTCAGGTGGGAGTTCAATCGCACTGACGCCACAGGTGAGAGCAAAACTTACTCAATCATGGCTAGAGCTGATCGGCTTTTGCTGTGAGATATATACATGTAGCTTCCCATCGCTGCAGTTCGTGGAGGTCATTAGATGCCCTTTCCGCTTCATTAGACTCCCTTCGCCACCGCTCATAGAGTACTATGGCCTCCGGGGTGAATCCAATCTCCTTCGATGGAAGTTTAAGGATGAATATGACATGAGACTTCTCACTTCCTCCATGATTTATCCCGTTCAAATTGCGCGAGTCTGTCAATGGGTAGCAGTCATTCGTTTCTTAATCGATGTTCAAACTAGAAAGTTTGTGACTCGTGCTCCGAAGTTACAAAGGGTTAGATTCAGACCATATGCGTACCACTACGGTTTGGATCTGGACGTTATCATAAAGCGTCATACGAATGGGGACTATTTTGTGCGGGGAGGGTTCGGCCGAGACGATGCAGGACTTTCTACTGAAGGGGATGAAAAAATTTTCACACAACTACAGTATGACGGTCCTTGGGCAACTTCCTGGAAATGAGGCCCATCCCGATCTCGATAGCACCTTCATCCCTCGAAACGTGTTGCCCACCACATGTCATGATTTTCACCTTCCTCTTCGACTCGCTCTGTGTACGTTAGCACCTTGATATGAATTCGAGATGCTGCCAAGAGCTTGTCAACATTCCCCAAGACTATTGAGCAGTGGCCGGGCAACATCGACCGCCATCGATGAGATTAGAATCCCAATACCATCCCCATTAACAAGAAACGCATCTTGCTTGCATCAGGAACTTAAATATGAGGATTGGAGCAGTTTATTCCTACCCCGACTATTATGGCAAAGGCTACGCATACAAGTGCCGGATGGACAGGAAGGATTCCAGAGGACTCAAAATCGTTCTGGACTCCTCACTTCCTGCCAGGAATAGAACAAACCTTGGAGACGCGAGTGGAGGCACGGAGTATAGTCATAATCAATGGATTTTGCGGACCCAGTGGACGTGAGCAGGAGGCAGTAAGCTCAGCAGATGGCTACGTGTCCTGCTGCGCCTCAAGACCATAGTTCGACATCTGTGTTCTCACTCATAGATATAGAGTTCTTCTCCAAAGCGTGTCTTCGTCATTCTTAGTAGAAAGTCGTTGCATTTCGATGTTATGATACAATAAAATCGGCCAACTCGGTGTGCGCAGCAGGGATAGAATGTCACATGTCCCTCAGAGACACCCAGACAGTGGCGCTCTCACGAGCAGGACTAGCTAAAGCTCGAAACATACTCCAAATTGTCGCCGAATCGGTCAAGGTGCGACAGCATACCCAGTATCATTCCCCAGCTATGGAAGAAGACCAGAAGAAGTACCTCATCCTGTACCTGGTAGTTCCATGGGTAGCACGTATCTCTGATTTGTGCTCTCTCAATCTGGTCTCTCGGGCGATATCTCTGCTCACACATCCTTATCTATTCAAATCCACACACGTCGATATCAAACAACCTACTAGCCCAAAATTAGAAGCGCTCAGGAGCGGATGGCATCTGGCCCTTCACCTGAGGTGATTCACTCACCATGCCTCCATAACCGTTGCTAGACTGACGCGGATTGGCTACAGGACGCTAACACTCAGATTGAAGGCGTGTGATATCACGCTCGCTTCTGAGCTGATTAGTAACCTGCCAAATCTAAACACTCTTGCGGTGGCCATTGACACCGTCTCCCATCCCATTCTACCACTCCACCGATTTCTCTTGAGAACAGTAGATTTTGAGCCGATCACGCGGTCTATTTCGAGACACCAACTACATAGCCTACGTCTGATATCCAAGGCATTGGACGGCCATTTATTTGACTGCTCTACTTCCGCACTACACACAGCAGGCGAGGGCTTGAAGCAAATTGATCTTGGAAATGCCAAAGTATCTATCCAATTCCTGGAAGCGCTCATTGACGGTGGGTGTGAGAGTGTCGAGAGCCTGAGGTTACCACTTAACCCCATCTCGCCATGTGCAAGCGGTCCTTTCTTCTGCAGGCTCAAGTGTCCCAAACTGAAGAAAATCCAGTTTCGCACTCGCCAAGGGCTAGATATGCGACCCTTTCTTGAAGGAAATCCCTGGATCAACCAACTCATCTGTGGCGGAAGAATCGGCGAGGTCATGTCGGCCTGTCCATCTGCTGAATCAGTCGCGTTCATGGATAAGATTCCGGAACTGGAGTGTATAGATGCATTACGCAATCTTCCGAGTTTCAGTACACTTCGTCGTCTCCAATTTAGCACGCTAGATGGTCCCACGCTCGGTTTCGAATCATGTCTGTGTTCATTGCCTTCCCTTGAATACCTATCTTGCTCCGGGCGCCAGCTTGGTGTGGATGATTGCAATAACAGTGGGGAACACTACGGCGCATTATTTTCGGGTGGGAGTTCAATCGCACTGACGCAGGTGAGAGCAAAAGTAACTCAATCATGGCTAGACCTGATCGGCCTTTGCTGTGAGATATATACATGTAGCTTCCCATCGCTGCAGTTTGTGGAGATGATTGAATGTCCTTTCCGCTTCATTGGACTCCCTTTGCCACCGCTCATAGAGTACCATGGGGACCTCAGGGGTGAATCCAATCTGCTTCGATGGAGGTTTTGGGACGAATATGACATGATGAGACCTCCTCTCACTCCCTCCATGATTAATCCCGTTCAAATGGCACGAGTCCGTCAATGGGTAGAAGTCATTAGTTCCTTAATCGATGTCCAAACAAGGGAGTTTGTGACTCGTGCTCCGAAGTTACAAAGGGCTAGATTCAGACCATATGCGTACCCCTACGATTCGGATCTGGACGTTATCATAAAGCGTCATACGAATGGAGACTATTTTGTGCTAGGAGGGTTTGGCCGAGACGATGCAGGAGGACTTTCTGAAGGGGATGAAAGATTTTTCACACAACTACAGTATGATGGTCCTTGGACAACTTCCTGGAAGTGAGGCCCATCCCGATCTTGATAGCGCCTTCACTCCTCGAAACGTGTTGCCCATGATTTCCACCTTCCTCTTTGACTTGCTGTGAGGCATTCTCATCTGTGTTAGTACCCTGATCTGAAATGGAGATGCTGCCAGGCGTTTGTCAACATTCCCCAGACTATTGAGCGGTGGCCTGGTAACATCGACCACCATCGATGAAATTAGTATTCCAATACCATTAGCGCATCTTGCTTGTCGTTCTGGCCCGGGACTACTCACTTCCTGCTAGGAATGGAACAAACCTTGGAGAACTGGCATATGCTATAATTAATGGATTTTGCGGACTTGGACGTGAGATTTACTGCCTCCTAGTTACAATAGTTACAATAGAATCGGCCAACTCCGCTGATAGACTCAGATAGAAATGTCACATGTCTCTCAAAGGCACACACTGTCGCTCTCACGAAGCTTGAACGTACTTCAAATTGTCGCCGGATCGGTAGAGGTGCGACAACATACCCAATCTCCCAATATTGTTCCCCAAGCTATGGAAGAAGACCAGAAGAAATACCTCATCCTGTACCTTGTAGTTCCATGGGTAGCACGTATCTCTGATTTGCGCTCTCTCAATCTGGTCTCTCGGGGGATATCTCTGCTCACACATCCTTACCTATTCAAATCCATACGCGTCGATATCCAACGTGTTCAAGATGGCAAACAACCTACTAGCCCAAAATTGGAAGCGCTCATGAGCGGTTGGCATCTGGCCATTCACCTGTGGTGATTCACTCGCCATGCCCTCACAACCAGTGCTAGACTGACGCAGATTGACTACAGGATGCTAACACTCAGATTGGAGACATATGGGCATCAAGGGCTCGCGCTCGCTTCTGAGCTAATTCGTAGCCTGCCGAATCTAAAAACTCTTGTGGTGAAATTTGACATTCTCGCCGCCCAAAATCTGCCACAAGACCAATTTATCTCTAGGTCAATAGACTTTGAGTTGATCGCACGGTCCATTTCGAGACACCAACTATGTAGCCTACGTCTGGCATCATCCTCCCACCTATTCGACTGCTCCACTTCCGTACTACATGCGGCAGGCAAGGGCTTGAAGCAAATTGATCTCGGAAATGCACAAGTATCTAACCAATTCCTGGAGGCACTCATTGATGGTGGGCGTGAGAGCATCGAGAGCCTGTGGTTACCATTTAGCGTCATATCGCCGTATGCAAGCAGACCTTCCCTCTGCAGGATCAAGTGTTCCAAACTGAAGAGAATTGGGTTTAGCACTCGCCAAGGGATAGATATGCGACCCTTTCTTGAAGCCAATCCCTGGATCAATGAACTCATTTGTGGCGGAAGAATCGGCGAGGTCGTGTCGGCCTGTCCATCTGCTGAGTCAGTCGTGTTCACGAACAAAATTCCGGAACTAGAGTGCATAGATGCGCTACGCAATCTTCCGAGTTTCAGTACACTTCGCCGTCTCCGGTTTGGCACGCTAGATGGACCCACGCTCGGTTTCGAGTCATGTCTGCGTTCACTGCCTTCCCTTGAATACCTATCCTGCTCTGGGCACCAGCTTGGTGTGGATGATTGCAATAACAGTGGGGAATACTATGATGCATTGTTTTCGGGTGGGAGCTCAATCGCACTGACGCAGGTGAGAGCAAAACTTACTCAATCATGGCTAGAGCTGATCGGCATTTGCTGTGAGATATATACATGTAGCTTCCCATCGCTGCAGTTCGTGGAGATGATTGAATGCCCCTTCCGCTTCATTGGACTCCCTTTGCCGCCGCTCATAGAGTACTATGGGGGCCTCCGGGGTGAATCCAATCTGCTTCGATGGAAGTTTGAGGACGTATATGACCTGAGACTTCTCACTCCCTCCATGATTAATTCCGTTCAAATGGCGCGAGCCCGTCAATGGGTAGAAGTCATTAGTTCCTTAATCGATGTTCAAACTAGGGAGTTCGTGACTCGTGCTCCGAAGTTACAAAGGGCTAGATTCAGACCATATGCGTACCCCTACGATTCGGATCTGGACGTTATCATAAAGCGTCATACGAATGGGGACTATTTTGTGCTGGGAGGGTTTGGCCGAGACGATGCAGGAGGACTTTCTGAAGGGGATAAAAGATTTTTCACACAACTACAGTATGACGGTCCTTGGACAACTTCCTGGAAGTGAGGCCCATCCCGATCTCGATAGCTAGCTAACACGCGACCGCACCTTAATTCTCCTAACGTGTTTCTCGCCGCATGTCATGATTTCCACTTCCCTCTTCGACTCGCTGTGAGGCATTCTCATCTGTGTTAGTCCCCTGATCTGAATTCGAGATGCTGCCAGCGCTTGTCAACATTCCCCAGACTATTGAGTAGTGGCCGGGCAACATGGACCGCCATCGAAGTATTCCAATACCTCGCATTCATTACTGTAACAAGAAACGCTTCCCGCTGAATACGTGCTAATCAAGGATAGTATTAATGGCAATCTTGGCCTTATCTCTACTATACGTGCATTTCCGCCGGTGAACCAGATGTCTACGATCTCGGATATTCTAGATTCAGCCCTGGTGCCGATACGTACAGTTGACCTGCGCATATATCCTGTAATATCCACGCCAATAGCCGAATCATGTCTTTACCCGCGCTTTAATACTGCTACATGCGAGCTAAAGACGGTTCGAGAATCTCGACCGTGCGGGTTAGACGCCGAAGACGTACCCAAGTACTTGTCGTTTGGGTTAGCCTGTCTCTTCGGGTAACTAAAGCTGGAAAGGGGCTACCTGGTGGTCACCGACTTCGAGTCATCGCCAAAACCGGGGATAGGGGGAGGCAGAGTCATCGAGAGGGCCTTCATAGACCCGGGTTTGACTCGACCGGAAGCTGCCGCAGATTCAAGCATGCCAACCACAATTCTGCCGCGTGTTATCCTTTCTCAGTGATCCATTCCTTCCACAGTAGCTCTCGCTCGAGCCTGAGCGGTTCCGGTTTTGTTTCATAAAATAATATCATTAGAGAATCGCTTCCATAACCCCTATTGTCAGGTAACTTTTTCGCCCGAGTCCCCTCCCTAGCCATCGACTCACGCAATTCCCGATCTACTCCTCACTTCACAGCACCCCGCCTAACGGCACACGTATCCAACTTCAGTATTCTCAATCGTATAAAGGCATTCCGTAATCCCGGTGATCATGCTTGTTCCCTCACCGTACCCTAGTCCTGCCAATCCAGTCATTCCTGATCTCTACCCGACTGAACCACTTCCTCTTTCTCAGAGTGGAGAGCTGGTTCAAAATAGTCCCGCCCATACGAATTCCAATCACTCTGACCAGAACTCGGACGAGTGGATCTTAGGGCCCTGGCCTTCACGTCGGAGCCCATCCACCTTTTCCGATCATCAGCCTATCCAGCCCTCTAGGATGCCACACCAAGAGACGCGTCCACCTCCCCGGGGAGTTGGCTCTTCGGTGACAGGTGTTCCCCATGTATATCACGGAGGGGCACATAATCCCTTCAACTATCCTCAGCCTCCTCCGGGTACGACGTGGGTCGGTTCTGTTCCTCTTCCTTCACAGCATCCTCCCATGGGATCTCCGTATATGCCCACTGGTTGCGTTCCAGGATATGTTCAAAGTCCCTACATCGGAGCTGCGGGCATGGTGGCATCCCCGTACCAAGGTCATATTCAACAACCACCCTCGATGGCCGTTCCTGGAATGGGCTCCGCTGGTGGTAACTGGGCTGGAGCCCTTGTTCCGGCGGGTTCCATGGCACCTTTCCAACAACCACTGGTGGCCAAATTAGCGCGACCTAGGGAAGAGAAAATTATCGCTATTGATAGGTGGGAACCTGGGCCCGACTGTAAGTCATTGTTCCCTGGTCGACCATCAACGATCATCATCAGTTGCTCATGAAGCATGTACCGTGTTGTTCCGGTTTCAGATGGGATTGTGCTTGACACCCTCAAATTTGATATTCTGAAACCTTCTGTGGTTGTTCATGCTTTGCTTGGACCTACACCCGAAACCCCGACGCATGCAACGCTTGTTTTCGACCTACTGTGGCCTCCCAGCATGATTCATCTTTCTACCGAACATCCTTCCCGATCCTGGATGAGTGGCCGCAGTGATCCCGCCACCTTCCCTCGCCTCTCCCATGTTCGTCTCATCTCGCCACACTTCCCTTGGATGATTGACGTCAAAAATAACGCTGGCGTCACATGCGGTGACGTTGCCCAGAGGATCTCCAGCTTCATGTTGCAGCGGGTCGACAAGTCGGAGTGGGACCCGCTATCACAAGAGGACAAAGCTGAAATCGGTAACAGCTATAACTGGAATCGCAGCACTGCGCGAGGTGCGCCCGGCGGGGCCTGCCCAAGGGTCTCACAAGGGTCGACTTCCTTGGGAAGCGCACTCGCTTTGCAGGTATCGTCCGTGATGATAGATTCGTTAAGGACAGACTTGGTACCCTCACTGGCTCTACTTTCGTTGCGATCTTGGCTGAGCGGTAGATTTCTACTCGTTCTCCTAATTATGCATGCTAGCTACTGCGTCTGAGTGCATATATTCATCGCCTATTTTGCTTCGAATTGTTCGCTGAAACGTTGACTCGGCTTAATAGTAATAGACTGTTGTATTGTGTTTTAATTGTAGGACATCACTCTCACTTCAACAGTGATTTACAGTACCCATTCCTACCTATTAACTAGATACCTTACGATGTGGAAATGTATCTAATCCAATGGTCAAATAGATGATGAATGGGAAGTCGGAACCGTGAGAGCCATGCTTTGTTGATTATTATTTACTTCGGGACATGCTAGCCACAAGGAAACCATGCTCGAGATACTCCTCTGGGTTCTCGCGAGCCTCGCCGAGGCTTCAAGTGTCCAGAAGTTCTTATCCAGACCGACGGAGCCCTTAGTACTAGACTTCGAGCCACGGCATTTCCACACACTAGCTCCAGACGACAAAACGATCGTATTTCAGGATGTGCACCCCATCGCCGCCTTACAGTCGAAACCTCAGTACCCCATACGTGTCAAGCCAACAAGACGAAGTAAACCCTCTTCTCAAGCTACGTTCCATGAGTCCAGGCGGATGTCTATGCGCAGCATGAGTCGTCGGGTGGACTGGGAAGACGATGAGATACCGGCCCCTGACGTAAGCTCTAATGAGACGTTGGGAACATTGGCCAGGATGACATTCGATGCGTATATCGAACCTAATGATTCCGAATGGTATGACCTCGATGGTGCATTCAATGCGGTGCGTATTATTATGATTTTCTTTATTGCCCCTTTAGAGCTGAGAACACCCCCTGTGGTACATTCACTTTGTAGACCTATCCCATCGGCTGGGAATCTGGTTCGGATGGATTCAGAGGCTACGTATTTGCCACACCGGATAATAGCACCATTGTCTTGTCCATCAAGGGTACTTCTGCAGGCATGTTCGGTTCTGGAGGGCCAACTCAGAAGAAGGACAAGCTCAACGATAATCTACTTTGGTCTTGCTGGTGCGCTAGGGTAGACTGGAGCTGGACTACTGTATGTGACTGTTATGCTGGTACAGGCAAATGCGATGCTCAGTGCATCGAAGAATCGTTGGTCGAGGAGTCATTATACTACTCTGTTGGAATAGTGAGTTTCCTC
>WNFI01546658.1_pt1 | contig 12388 bp, 10 predicted proteins | sample 5400471 | NCBI WGS metagenome assembly WNFI01 (sample SAMN13153348, study PRJNA577476) | soil metagenome | isolation source: 100 cm saprolite on Douglas fir-dominated hillslope | place: USA:California | collected 2013-09-17 | reverse complement strand
TGATACTCATAAGCTAAATCGTACAGCCTGCTAAAGTCCTTGGCGATGATGGCCCGTTGGCTCCAGCTTCCATCTTCCTGCTTGATTGCCATCCAGCTGCTATAGGTCTTGAGCAGTCCTCGCCTGTGCAATGCCTGTAGGTCCTTCTGGATTTTTCTCTCTCCTATTCGCTCCCTTTGGGCGAGCCTACTCACTCCCACATAACAGACATTCCCTGGCGCTTGGTAGCTTACTGCTGCTGTCCATGTTCGGGCCAGTGCCGTTGGAAGAATATCCTTAACAATCTCCTGCAGGTACCGCTCCCCCGCGTATCCTTCGAAGGTCGCATATTTGTATTTGTTGGGGCGCTCGCTCGGACCCGTCTTGCAAAAGTCCTGCTCCGCGCTCGCTGTCTCTTCTCCAGGGTGCTCGGCTCCGCTCTGCCTGCTTTCACTCTGCTCCCCGGCATTGTTTGTAGTCCCTTCGGCTATATGAAGCTCTTCTATCTGATTTTCATTGGTCTTTTGGGTACCACTTGGCTCTTGCTTACCAGTGGCTTCTCGATTGGCTTGTGTCTCTTTGAGGCTATCTACCTGTACAGAATTGGTTTCTGATGCTATACTACTCATAGTTTACCTTTCTAATAGGTGAATATTAGAGCAAGACAGCGGCCGAAGTTTGCAAGACTATTGTGGGCCGCTTTCTTGTTGTCCTAGATCCTTCTCGTTCTCTCCCTCCAGGCCTAGAACCGACTGGAGTGGAGTCTAGGTTGCCTTTTTGCTTGGTATAGTATCTTCTGCTGAGTTCTATCCTATAGTATTTGGCTCTGGTTTGGCTAGAGGCCTAATCTGTTTGGATCTTATAACCAGCAGACGATATGCTCGGGATAGACATATTTCAAACCTTGTTCAACGAGACTGCAGATGTCTCTTTTGAAGTGATGATATCCTTGAAATTCGTCAATCTCGATGATGATGAATCCCCATTCAAATGCTCCAAATGCTCCAAAATCTTTGACTTGCCATCCACGATTCTGGAATGTGAGCAGTTTTTCCTTTAGGTGAAGAACATCTTCATGATGAGTGGGAAGAATGACGAAATGACGGGCTGTTGGATTCGGGGTTTCGGACTCAAGATGAGTTGTCTGAATAGTCATGGTATGTCTAGCCTCCTTTGTGGCTGTGCTAGGCCCGTCCTTGCGTTAAGACATATAATGTCTCTTAGCCTTGTACGGGCGCTGTGGTCTTTACTAACGCTCGTTTGGCTAGCGGGTCGTGGGTAGAGAAAGTACTCACGGCTCGTGTGCTAATGTACAAATTGATCGTTTATAGAGTTTGATCGGATTTGGGAGCAAGTTTTGCTAGTAGTTCCTGCTCTGTTAGATCCCCAAGTCTTGAGAGTCGGCATATATAGCGTTCTATTGTAGTTCCTTCCCGCCAGCGTTTTGCATACACATATTTTATGTGGCTTTTATGACGAATACGCTCTTGATACGTCCATCCTCGCTTACGCATAAGGCTACGGGCTTCTTCCTCAGTCATAGAACTTCTATATTCGCTTTCTCTGACATGGGGCACACTTCCAAGTATAATGGTACATGGGGCACAGTGTCAAGGGGTGAAAGAGATGGCATTCGCTTTGTGTTAATCTAATTGCCTTCGTATTAGCTTCCATTCAGTTATTCCTCAGAGGTCTATAAGCTGATATCTTAAATATGCCTTTGTTTATGGTTTCTAGGCTTCTTCCTCTTCTGGTTCCTGCTCCGATATATTAACATCTCTATAGATATCTGCTAGAGAGGTGGTGAGTCTAATGCTTGCTAGGGTTATTTCTTGACTCGACTCGTACTGGCGGTATGCCCACATGTCTCCTTGTCTGTGGAATACTTCTACTTCTCGGTGCTGTGAACTGATAAGGACGTACTCTTGGATACTAGAGCATGCCTTGTAGGAACGAAACTTCTTTCCGCGGTCGTTAGTTTCAGTGCTGGGGGAAAGAACCTCTATGACCAGACGAGGATAGCGAATAATGTCAATACCTTTCTGTTTATCCTCTGGATGGCAGCTCACTGATACATCAGGATAATAATATTTTCGTTCTGCAACCTGAACGCGTACATCTGAAGAGAGGACGCGGCAAGAACCTTGTAGATGAGCTTTCAAGATTGCTATCATATTTATAGCAATCTCAGCATGTTCAGCGGTTCCTCCTGACATAGCATACATGTGACCGTCTGTATACTCGTATTTCACGTCGATGCTGGCCCGATCTATCTCTAGGTATTCTTCTGGACTTATCCAGTGCTCGTGCTGTACTGCCATTGCTGTCACTCCTTTTCACTTTGCTATTACACTGCGTGATGCTGATAGCTTCAGGTTCTTTGGCTAGACAAGCATGTTAAGGTCGAGACTGTCCACGATGTGCCGCATAAAGTCTTGCTTATTGAGTCGCTTTCCTGTCGCTTTTCTATAGGCTATGCGTAGATCATCTAACTTGTCAACCTGACTCGGTGTGAGGTAATAGACTTCTCGTTCTCTGTCTTCAGTGCTCTGTATGTTTGTGTCTTTTGTGCTCATAGCACTTTGTGACTTTATACTCATTTCACCTTTATCACTTTGTTTATTTTGTAATTTTTTGAACGTTGTGGATGATGTTTCAATAGTACTCTGTGCATATGGTTTTTCTGTCTTACTTGTTTGTAGAGGTACTGGTTTAATTGTAGTAGCAGTATCGTTATTTTGGTCCTTTATGTTGCTTATGTCATTTGTACTATTGGCACTTTGTGTACTCTGTATGTTTGTATTGTTTGTGCTATTAGCATCATTATTGCTTCTAGAACTTTGGTCTTTTGTGTCATTTATGCTATCTGTGCTACTAGCACCTTGTGATCCTGACTGAGTGGGTATCTGTGCTGTAGTATCTTCTGTGAGCTTCTTTTGCTCTTCACTAATAACGGTGCGTGGGTTCTTGCGTGGGATTGACATCGTAGATCTCCTTTGCCTTACTCTGCGGTAACTGGTTCCATTTCTACTGGTACACTCTCTTGTGTTAATACTGCCTCTGAGAGCCTGTCCCAATAGAGGCTGAGTTCTGGTTTTCTCTCTAAATCCCGAATGTCGCAACGATTGCCTGTTGCATCATTATAAAGGCTGCGTTTTAGACTGGGATAGGGATAAACAGGACATTTTTTGTGATCTTGTGAATCGGTGGGATCTGTGACTTCTTCCATCATTTTCAGGACGTCTTGATCGTGCTTAATATGTGATTCATACTGGGTAGGCAAGATTCCCCACAGAGATAGTGTGGGATTCAAATCATCACGTACGCCTCGTATAAGGCTCATTGTATCAACAGTGCCCTCTAGTGACATGAGTTCGGCTTTGACTGGTACGATCACTTTCCGAGCAGCTGTGAGAGCCATTGTCGGGTAGATAGAAATATGTGAGCCTGGCGTATCAATGATGATTACATCAAAGTCTGCATACTGCTTCCTAATGAGTTTATTCAGCTGCTTTTGGTAGAGGAATGATGGGTTTTTCGTGAACTCAATTTCTCCATTGCCTAGCTCATCATGGGCTGGGAGAAGTGAAAAATAATGTGTATAAAATGATGAGGTAGGATCTTGACTCACACGTACAGCAATCGGCGTGACATAGGAAAGGTTTAGGAGGGCATTGTATATTGTGGGCTGCTGCTTCTTGTATGCTAGCCCTAGGTGGTGATAGCTTACCGATCCCTGCGGATCAAGGTCGATAAGGAGCACTTTGTGCCCTCGACGAGCGCTGGCAAATGCAAGGTGAACAGCAGTTGGGGTTTTTCCTGTTCCGCCCTTTCCGTTGCAGATCGCGATGGTCTGTGACAAAATAGCGGCTCCTCCTTTTGGACTGTTGGGTACAGTATCACGATGTTCATAATAGCACATTATGCAAAAAATTACGAAATGAACTGCTATGCTGATGGCACTTTATGCATACCTATTTTAGAGTATATATTGTAGTTTTTGAGTATATGATAGAATAAATATAAATATGGAAATAGCCTTATATTCCGTTATATAAATGGTAGTAATATTAGATGGGGAGTGTGGTTCTCCCCATCCAGTCTCCAAGCAGCTGCCTCATTTGGATATAGTGTCTAGACAAATAGGGAAGAGCTTTCCCTCATTTGGTTCATGATTTCTCGGTAGTGAGGATCGCTCCTCTCACTCTTAGCATAAGCAGTAATTACTTTCTTTTTGACTATTTTCTTATTTTATTCATATAATATTTTTATTACAAATTATAATATAAACGAGCTTTCATGTATTTCATGCTTGCCTCTTTTGGTCAGAATGAGGGGGCCTAAAAGTACTAGACGCCTCGGGATTGCATGATGGGTTTCTCTCATCTCTTCGGCGAGAGCTTCTCATATACAGACAAGAAAGAGGAAAAGCGTTCTCGACCTGTTAGAGGAGGAATATCATCAGCCAATAGAAAACGGTTGTGTCAATTCTCATAATTAGATTCGCTTTTGGATCAGATAAAAATTCGTTACAGCTCAGACGTTGCCCTTTTTTCTCACAAATATTTCCCAGCCTGTGCAGGTGCATTTCGGCGGATTAAAACAGACGCTTTTTCTCACGTAAAAATTCGCATAGATGGCTTAAGGCCGCTCTACAAGCCGACGAAAATTTATATGAGAAAGTTCTTTGTCAGAAGCACAGTGATCCACATCTGTGTTAACGAACGCTCAGAGAACGCTCGGAAAAGATATGTGAGAAAATGTGCCTGTCTTGCTTCTCTTCATTGCCAGTACAGCGAATTTTTTTCTGAGAATAGCGAAGAGAATACTGAGAATTGACAGGTTGAGAACTGACAACCACACATATCCTTCAAAAGACGTTAAGGGGAAAGAAACGTTGGGAAAACGCACGAACGTTCGGGTGAATCGTCCCACCAGAAAACCCGTGCCTGGGGATTTGAAACATGAGTCTGGTGTACAACTAATCGGCATTGGTTGTACTTGATGATTAGCGGGATTACTTGTGGGAAATGGGAATACCAGCATTTTCATGTAGGCTTTTGAGGAATCTTTGTACGGATAATCTTTCTTTTATTGTGTCTTGTCTTAAAACATTTATTAACTCGGAAAAAGCGTTATTAGTTGTTTTTTCTGTTATATTTATGTTTGTATTATTATTGCTGATTCTACTTTTATGCTGATTTCCTAACCCTGGAAGATTAAGTCCTAGTATGATTATGTCACATAACCTAAAAATATTATTTCTTATTTCCTTATTTCTTAAATTTTGTAATCCTTCCTTCAGATCCCTAATCATACTATAATGGTTTAAACCTTGAAGCAATAGAGCATCCTGAGGAGAGTCTGTTTGATTGCTTGCTTCGGTCTGGTGATAAGATCCACTTGGCTCTACCGCTCGCCGTTTTATGCTCTCTAAGCGAGATTGTTCATATTGTTCTCCTCGTTTGTCTATCAATAATTTGTCAACGAGAAATTTTGTATTAATATCTTCGTCTTTTAAATAACCTCGAATAATTTCTATACGCTCATCAAGTGTTTTTCCTTTTAGGCTCCCACGAATAGATTGGAAGGCTGATTCATATGCAGATCTTGCGTCTATGTATGGTTGTCGAACTTCTTCCGAGGTGCCAGGTTTATGGATGTATTTGTCACAGATTCTCCTCACTGTATTTTGTAGATCATCAATATCACGGTCACTAATAGATTTTATTAATTGAATATCATCATGAGATGATGATTCTTTTGCATCACTATGAGGTCGTTCATGACTTGCTGAAGTACTAGCTTGTTGAATGGAAACATCGGAGTGCGTTTGCTTCGCTTCTTCTGTTGTTTTTTGTCTTTTGGCATTTGGGAGGGAATCTGCATCCGTTATAGATATAGGCCGCTTGCCCATCGCAGTGCTTGCCATTTCTGCCATTTTTGCCATGACAGGATTAGGGTGGTCGGTTGCATGGGATGTCCCGGTGTAAAATGGCTTCTTTTCATGACTTGGCCCCTCCGTTTTTCTCTGTGGGTTGTCTCCTTTTTGAGGACCATCACCAAGTACATATTTGCTATCCATCGCATTTCTCCTTTTCATAATGTTTTGATAATAGAGCTTTTTAACTCGCTGTTAGCCTGCTCCAATCAGGGGTTTGCCCATGGTTGGAACAGAAAGTTGGAATAGGAATCTAGCCCTTCTGGGCCAAACCTCGCCAAGGGATCCCTAACGAATAGGCATCATATCCTTTGCCAAAAAATGAAGCTTCTTAAACTAGAGCTAAGACCCAATTCGTCTGGATGACTCTTCTTCAGAGAAAGGTGTGAACACCCTCTACAGGCTGATTTAGCCAAAATTAATTCTCAGAGAGAAATCACTTTCCTGGCCAGATAAACAGATGCTTACGACTCGTTTTTTGGCAAACGATATTGCACGCCGCTGCTAGGTATCCTCTGGCGAGGTTTGTTCTGGGCTAAAAGAAGGTCAGGATACAGCTTCCTTGCCAAAATGGTCATGTGCCCAGAGAACAAAGACATGGTTTCACATCTGCTAATTGGTAATAGCGGACATTGCCTCCTCAAGAACAAGCACAAATCGGGTGGCTGATGTCTGCTAACCCACTGCAAACAGCCCAGAAATCGATGTCTGCTAAGGTTTGGGTGTCCCAGATGACCCTTTCGTCCTACTCGCTATTCCAACTTTCTGTTCCAACTATGGGCAAAGGCCAATCAGTAGGGTTCTGGTCTACAACTAATCGGCATTGGTTGTACTTGTTGATTACTGGGCTATATCATTTGGAGCAAAAAGGGATTTTGTCGTTTCTCACAATAAATTTCGCTTTTCTCTCACAAAACTTTTCCAAGTGGCTCAGCGCATAGGCCTGTGAAGCTGATCCATATGTTACGTGCGGCTTGTGCGATTCTCACAAAACTTTTCCAGGCCGAGCCGAAACGTTTTTGTAGCTTCGCCATCACTTGAAAAATGGGCAAACACGCCGTTTTTCTCACATAACTTTTCGCAGCTTTTAGGCTTAATCCGCCTGAGAAGCAGCTTCATTTCTTCTCATATAAATTTTCTCGGTGTCGTGAAAAACGCCGTTTTGATAGCCTTGGCATACGAGAAATGATGCAAAGATCAACTTGGAAAAGTTATGCGAGAAAACTCGCCAGTATTGCCGCTTAACTGCACTCATGTGCGAGTTCAGCTTGAGTCTTGCCGTTTGACCAACATGAGTGTTGCCGCAATGGTGAGAGGAGGCTAGCAGCCCGTCCAGTGCGATTTGTCAGTTTCAATACTTTCCAAAGGGTAGCAAAGAAAAGGAAAGAGCGTTTTGGTTCTCGTACGGCCCGACAAGCCATTCCCAGGATATTTTGACAAGGCCGTGCTCGTGGCAACACTCATGTTGGTCAAACGGCAAACTTCAAGTTGAATTCGCATCATGCCGCGAAAATTTATCTGAGAATGGCGAAATTTAACCTGAGAAACGACAGATTTCTATGAAATGGCCCAATTTTGTACGAATTGTTGTTGTACCCCGTGTAGGCTGCTTTCGCTTATAGAGGCGCGTTGTCTATACCATACTCCTCCATAGATGAGAGTGCTCCTGCGTTACGTTTATAAATGTTTAACGTACATCCAGTAAAACAGAGCGCGAGGTTTGATGGGGACCCTATAGAGCGTATTTGAAGCCTGCTCGTTTGTACCATCCTTTTACTGTATCATTAAGTTTACCACTATCATAGTGTGTTTTAAGATTATTTGTAAATTTGGAAATACCATGGCTCTTGTCCGCTTTTGGTGATGGATGAGCTTATCGGCTGAAAACTCATTTCCTCAACCTGCTTGCAGAGCCACACCAATTTTGGCCCATCTTGCTTATTGCAGAGCTTACCACCAAATCTGGACATGAGCCACAGAATTCCAAAATTTACAGATTGCTGTGGCTGTTTTTGCGATTAGAAATCTCGAACTGGCTATTTCTTAACTCTCACGATCCAATGATTAATATTGGATGGATAAGAAGGTCCGAATATTGCTTGGTCAAATGCTTTTTTTATCTCAGTGCTGTTAATACTACCAATTTTGTACTCATTTAACACTTTTTCTATTTGTTTTGCAGTATCATTGCTGGAATCGTTATGATACATAATCTCCCAAGGAATATATACTTCAAGACTTGGCATCTCAGGATGTATAAGGTGAATTCCTGATGCGTTCTTCTGTGCTGGTAATAGTTGGTGCTTGTCTTCTGCTATTCTGAATTTGAGTTGTTCATCTTGATTAATCTTTATCTCATAAGGTAATTTCTTGTGGGTGCTCTCTAGCCGTGTATCGTTATGGGATTGTCCTATGCTCTCTATCCTTCCGAGTGATTTTAGCTGTAAAATCGTAGCATCAGGTGGCTCTTGAGGTTCTTCGGGTTTCACCGTATCTAATAGAGATTGAAGAAATTCTGTTTCCCTTTTAACTCTAGTTTTATGTTCTTCTATTGTTTTTAGCATTGGACCTCTTTTTCTATCTCTTAGTGCGTCAAGTATTGTTAAATCGTTTTCATATCTTTTTGGGTGTTCTGTGTATGGATATGTTGTGTTTGTTACATTAGCTTTCTTTCTACTGATAGATGCATCAACTAATGTTAGATTTTTTTCTAGGTTATTAAGTGCTTTTTTTGATTTTAAAATGTTTTTATTTATTTTTTCTATTATTATTCTATTTCTTTCTTCATTTCTTTTTTCGTCAAATTTTATTAAATCTTCTTCTGATGTTATTTGAGATCTAAGTTTAGTAGTATCATGATCAAACGATTCTAGGTTTTTAATTAGCGTGCCAAATTTTTTATTGGGAGGGAGGGGTCCCTCTGAGCTTCGCTTTCGCTTGAGAGACCTAGTCTGCTGATAATTCTGGCTGTCGCTTGTATTATCCCTTCTGAGCCATGTGGAACCACTTTTCAATTGTGAGGTGGATGTACTTGTTTCTGAGTGAGTTGGGAAAGGTTGTGACTGCATGTAGTTATCTTGTTGTCGTCTGTGTGTTGGATGCAGTTGCTTGTATAGGTAAGTTTGTGAATGCTCCGGAAGAGCTGGCGGTTGAGAGAATGGGCTTGCTTCAGTAGGAATTAGTTGATGGTGCAGTTGTTGTAGTTGCCCTTGGCATTGGTATCGCTCTTCATTACATTTTTCTGGATTAGCCATCAGCCTCTTATGTACTTCGAGCTTTACATGATCAGCCCACGGTCCTGAAGCATTTGGGTTTTCTAGCCACTGAATCCATGCACTAATTTCTTGTCGCCTTGTCTGGTCTAGAGAATAGTCTAGATGATGCATGTAGACGGAAACTTCACGTTGTTCTTTTTGGGTATTATGCAGATTAATCCCCTTTTCTCTAGCTTTTGCTAATTCAGCAGGAGAGAAGTCAGAGGTGTATTGTTGTGAGCCTGATGGTTCTAGTTGTGCAGCATATTGTGCCGCCTTTAACATCCTTTCATGGTGTTGTTTACCTGATTCTTTCTTTATTAGTGAATTAGATCTTGATATTTCATTTATCTCACTTGACTTAGATCTGTCTTGCATAGTTATTCTTCTCCTTATTTTATAGGACATTAACATATTTCTTATAAATCAAACAAAACGAGTACTAATTTTAAATATATCCAATCTGTGTCATTGTGTCTAGTCGGAAAGAGGGACAGTTTCTTGCACGCCAGCACGCCGGAACGCCGTGGTTGCACGCCTTTTCCACTTGTGGTAGAGTTTGTTTGGAAGAAAAGGCAAGTATTGCTTTTTCAAGCGGTGGCACAAGTAAACCCCACCGCTCAAAATACATTCTTGTTGTTGACTGCTTTGTGTAGCTTCCTCACCTCTGGCTTCATCCTTTTTTCTTCTCCATTGCTTGAATCTGCTTGTAGACTGCTTTGAGCCCCTTTATTTGAAAGGTAGCTTTTTCCCTCTTCAGATGCATCCTTGTGAAGCTTCAGTATATTCGGATGCAGATGGATGAAGCTTTCTCCTACTCTGAATGCATCTGTTTGTGCAGCTTGAAAACTGAGATGCATCCTGCTTCGGCTCTCCCTGACCTGATGAAGCTTTTCGAGAGAGAAGATACATCCTCACTGGGTTCAGGATGAAGCTCTTGATAATTATGGATGCATCCTCTACGCTATGAAGTAGCTTCTCTCGTCTCCAGCTTCATACAGATAGGAGATCTTTCAATGCGTGCCTTTTTCTATCAGGTTCGCGCTCTTCCAGGAATAGAGCAGACCTATGTCCTCGAACGGGTGAGTAGTGACGGCAGTCGGCAAGCTCTGCCTTATGCCCAAGATGATCCCAACTGGCTTGCTCTTCTCTCTCGTCAGAAATCCTTTCGCTTCCTGGGATATCAGGGCAGCTTCTCGGCTCTGCAGGAGTCACGCAAGAACGCGGATGGAACTGCTCGGGCCGACAAGACCTATTGGAGTGCGTATCGTAAAGCTCACCGTGTTCAAGCCAAGAAATATCTGAGGTAGGACTAGGATCACTGTAAAAATCTATCACAGCGCACGTTTGTTCTAAATCTATCAATGGAGATTGCGGCCAATTGGCTTTAGTTGCAGTGCATCAGATGACTTTAGCAGTGATTTCATGCACACTTCTTGACTCTCGCAAGCTGCACAAGTGGCTGCTATTTCAGCTCAAAAATTCCTTGTGATAGATTTTTGCAGACATCCTAGTCCTACCTCTAGTGGCGACTTCTGTCATTTCCACTCAGTGTCTAGACGCGTTGTCTATTCTCTTCGTGTGGGCAATCATCGCACGCTCGGAAATCGGGTCTGGTGTGCAGCTGGACATAGAAGTCATGGCGTCCTTTGGGACCAAGCACGGGCTGTAAACGTCCCTGCACTTTGATGCTCTGTCCGCGGATGGCTCGGGGAAAGAGGCCAGCAGCTGCTTGATAGGGGACAAAATGGAGTCGGCAGAAGTCTGAGAGATAGGTAAAGTTAGTTGGAGCCACCTTCTCAGGTTGAGGCGGTGCTTTCTTCTGGGGCCGAGTACTCTGCAGATCGGCGAATTGGCCTTCCAGCAACGCTACACGGGCCGTCAGCTGGCCTACCTGAGATTCTAGGTCTCTGAGCCTCTCTTGGGTTTCACCAGGGCGTACGTGCAATGTAGCGTGCCAGGAGAGCAGATCCGTCATGGAGACCTCAGCTTTGTTGGGATGAGGATAGCGTGCTGTGAGCTTGCCACGATGAATAGCCCGTCTGACGGTTTTATCACTGATGCCAATGCGGCGGGCGGCTTCTACGATAGTGACATATTCTTCCTGCATGAGGGCCTCCTTTATGTCTAGACGGGTTGTCTACTTGCTCATAGGAACAAAAAGCCAGAGAAGATACCATTCTCATAAGGCCTCTCTTCGAAGTGGTCGTTGATTGGTCCGACCTGGTGGGTGAGAAGAGAGGGCCTGTTTGAGAGCCCTTTTTGAGATCCTTTTTCCAGAGCAGGGCATGGGGTGACCTCTAAAAGCGAGACACACATCCACTGATGGGAGGTGGAATGAGCGCCTCTTCCATATTCTGATGCTCTGGAGTTGTTGTTTCTTTTTGTTCATTATCCTTTTCTTTCTTTCCCTGATGGGGTATTGCACGCAGAAGCTGTCACTAAGGGCTCTTCCGAGAATAACTTGAATGGAACTGTGCCTCAAATCTCAAGGTGGATGATCACATTATTGACGGAAGGCCCCTAAGGGCAGAGCGGAATGTATCTCGAGCAATGTATACAAATTGGGTGGAACGCTTGCCGCACGTTCCGCCTTGAGACCTTATCATGATGAACGGCTCGTTTGAGAGTCTTATTGGTAAATGCCCTACGAAGTGAGCAAACCTCGCCAGAGGATCCCTAGCAGCGGCGTGCAATATCCTTTGCAAAAAAACGAGTCTTAAGCATCTGTTTATCAGGCCAGGAAAGCTAAGTTTCCTCTCAATTCCTGTGAAGACTCATCTGGCTTGAGACAGCCTGTAGAGCGGATTTAAGCCTGTTTCTTAAGAAGAGTAATCTAGGCGAATCGAGTCTAAACTCTGGCTCAAGAAGTCTCGTTTTTTTGCAATGAAAGCTACGCCCATTTGTTAGGGATCCTCTGGCGAGGTTTGAAGTGAGCAGGTCTGGCCCTCAAATGTTAGCAGTTGCCCTCAATCATGAGCACTGGCGATTTGTTGCATCGGGAACCCGCTCTAGAAGCCGATCACGACACTTGACGATTGTAAATTCACAATGGAATGGACGAACGTCTTTCCCACATCTCGGCACGATTTGAGACGGAAGGATCAAACGAAATTGTGATTTTACCCTACCCTTGGCAGTTTGAGCCATATTATCCTTCATAAGCGCGTCGGCACATTATCCTTCACAGACCCTTTTCGAGTCGTAAATGCCT
>WNFI01082645.1_pt1 | contig 12389 bp, 6 predicted proteins | sample 5400471 | NCBI WGS metagenome assembly WNFI01 (sample SAMN13153348, study PRJNA577476) | soil metagenome | isolation source: 100 cm saprolite on Douglas fir-dominated hillslope | place: USA:California | collected 2013-09-17 | reverse complement strand
GAGAAATTGCTCACGCCGATGGCACGGATCTTTCCTTGCTCGAAAAGCGAGCGCATCGCCTCGGCGGTTTCCTCAATTGGCACCAGAGGGTCGGGCCAATGAACCTGGTAGATGTCGATGTAATCGGTGCGCAGGCGGCGCAGCGATTCATCTATCTCCAGCATGATTCGCTCGCGCGACGCATTGCGATAGACCTTCCCGTCGCGCGATTCCAGTCCCACCTTGGTGGCGATCACCGCCTCAGTTCGCACGCCCTGAAGAGCGGCGCCGACGATCTCCTCGGACACGCCCGAGCCGTAAATGGGCGCGGTATCGATTAGATTGATGCCCTGATGCAACGCCGCGTGAATGGTGGCGATCGATTCGCGCTGGTCGGTTCCACCCCACATCCAGCCGCCCATGGCCCATGTTCCCAGCGCCACGCGCGAGACTTTGAGCTGCGTCCCGGGAATATCCACGAATTCAGTTTCGACGGTCGGTATCTGGACCTGGGTTGACGGCGACATGGGGTTGAATCCTCCTGGTGAACAAATGCCTGGGGTTTGCCAAATCGATCTTTCAGACAGGCTCGGCTCCATGGATGTCTTGCATAATTCAGAATCCGCCGCATCGGTTACGTTTGAAATGGTCCACTGCACCCCTCCTCATCGTTTGTGGCTCAAGGCCCAGATGTAGGCCGCCACCGCCGACACCTGATCGGAGCTGAGCTGAGCGCCGCCCAGGGGCGGCATGGGGGAGCGATATTGTTTCGGTTGCGGCACACCGTCGCTGATGATTTTCGCAATCGCTGCATAACTGCCATCGCCCCACAGCCAATGAGACCCGGTGAGATCGGGACCCAGAGTCGTGCCGGTCGCGTTCGCGCCGTGACAACCCGTGCAGGCGGCACCGCCGACCTGACCGTGGTAGATGCGATCGCCCAGCATGACCATCTCCTTGGTCGCGCCTGCCGGAACGGGAAGGCTCGCGGCTGCGCTGGCGCTGCCGGCATCGGGATGAGTGCCTTCCGGTGGTTTGGCATCATCGACACTGGGTTTGCCGGCGGGTGCCGCGGCGCTGGGACAGGGCGTGGTCGTCGAGGCGCCGTCAGCGCCCGGTCCGCCATAGACGATGCGGTAGACGCGTCCGCGCACATCATCGGAGACGTAGAGTGAGCCGTCGGGTCCGACTGCCACGCCGGATGGCCGATGCACGGCTTGCTCGGGTGATTCCACCGCGCCCGCAAATCCGTCGGCAAATATTTCGCACTGGCCGGCAGCATGATCGCCCGCCAGGGCCTGGAACACGACGTTGTAACCACCCTGACGATAAGGCGCTCGATCCCAAGATCCATGGAAGGCGATAAACACGCCGTCGCGGTAGTGAGCCGGGAATTGCGACTTGTCGTACAGCGCCATCGCGTTGGGTGCCCAATGCGCGGGAAACGCGGCGATCGGAGCGCTCTTGGCCGCGCACGGCCCCACTTTCTTACCGCCGTCGCCGCCGTACTCTGGCGCCAGAACCAATTTGCCCTGAATGCCGTCGTAGTAGCACTCCGGCCAGCCGTAGTCGCCGCCCCGTTTCAGCAGCAGCAACTCTTCGGCCGGTTGCGTGGCCTCCTCTTCGGGTTGGTACCGTTCCGGCCAATTTGCGTGCAGCTGGTCGCGTCCATGTTGAGTGACGAAGATGTGGTCGGCGGCATCGATCGCGAATCCCTCCGCATTGCGGATGCCGGTGGCGAAGCGTTCGGCCGGCGAAAATGCTTGGTTCGTCCTATTCGCGTCGTAGCGCCAGATGCCGCCGCGCGTATTGAGCTCCGTGCACGGGTCGATGCCCGGCGAGTGCGGGGTGCGATTTTGCGGCTGGCAGGAATTAGTCGCGGTAGCGAGATCGACATACAGGGAACCGTCGCGATCGATCACGAAGGGCCGCATGGGATGATCGCCGCCCAGCGGCAATCCCGTCACGATCGGCACGGCAAGATCCCGTGGAACGATCGAGCCGGCCGACAGCGTGTAACGAACGATCTTATCGTTGATCTCGGCGAACAGGCCGCCCTTGTACAGGCCGATGCCCGTACCGCCCGCGCCGCCGCTCTGCACCGTCTCGCCGAAGCGGTTGATGATGTTCGCCTTCCCCGCACCGGTGGTGTCTTGCAGCGCGACCAGAAACCCGCCGGCATGCGGCGTGTCGTTGCCATAATAGCGGCCGGACCAGGTGTTGACGTAAACGACCCCGTTCGCAGCGACCACGAGATGGCGCGCATGCCCAATGCCGTCGGCAAAAATAGTGGCGCAGAAACCGGCCGGCAACTTGAGCCCGCTGTCATTCTTCGGACATGCGCCGATGGCGGATTGTGCCCCGGTCGGTGCGCTTGGCGCGGGCATTGAGTAGCCGGCTGCGCAAATTGCCCCGAGCATCGCGATCGCAAACCCTGGATTTCTGTTCCGAACTGCGGACATGGTGCTGTACCTCGACTGAATTGACCCATTGCGCGCGACACCCGAAGGCACGCCGCCGTGGCGCAATCATGATCTGGGTTGCGCCCATTGATCTTCCAGGATTGCCGCCTCGATTCTCAAAACGCAGCCTTGGGAGAGGTCGTGCGAAGCCGCAGCGTCGTTTGCGTTTCGACTGAAATCCAACCGAAGAATTGCGCAATCGAAGCGCAACTCCTTCTCATCATTCTAGTTTGCAATCGGAGCCGGCAGAGGACTCGGCAATAGCGATCAGATCGCGCCAATCCCGCGAAGGCGACGGTTCCCGCGGCGTTCTACGGTGTCGTACGCGCCCAGTAGTTTGTACATGCAGGAGTGATAGCAATGAAGCGGTCCGGGCGAATATTGATGTTCATCTTGTGCAGTTCATTTGTGCTGGGGTTCCTGCAAGGCGGGTGCGCCAGTCAGGCGGCGCAGCCCGACACACAACCGGCAGCACCGGAGCCGCTCTCCGCTCCGCTGCCGCAGCAGTCGACTCAAGAGCTGGAGCAGCTGGTCGCACCGATCGCGCTGTACCCCGATCCGTTGGTTGCGCAGATTCTGGCAGCCGCGACCCATCCCACGGAAATCGTGGAGGCGGATCGTTGGCTGCAACAAAATCCCGATCTGAAGGCAGCGGCTCTCGCGACAGCGGTCGACACGCAATCCTGGGATCCCAGCGTAAAGGCGCTCACGCAAGTTCCTGGGCTGCTTGGCATGATGGACAAGAATTTATCCTGGACGTCCTCCCTCGGCGCGGCCTATGTGAACGGGCAACAGCCTGTCCTCGACGCGGTTCAGGCGATGCGTCAGCGAGCGCAGCAGGCCGGGAACTTGAAGAGCACACAGCAGGAATCCGTCACGACCGATGGAAATTCGATTGAAATTGAGCCGGCAGATCCGCAACTGGTTTATGTACCGGAATACGATCCCTGGGTCGTCTATGGTGATCCCCTCGACTACTACCCCGGCTGGATTGACGTTCCGGGCTTCTACTACGATGGGCCCGGGATCTGGTTCGGCCTCGGAATCGGTGTCGGCCTCTACGGTGGCTTCGGCTGGGGGTGGCACCACTGGGGTACGGATTGGCATCGACACGACTTGACTCACGGCGATCGCCCCTACGTCCCGCACAGCAGGGAGTTCGGCCATGACTCCGGCTCCGGTGGTCATCACGCCGGTGGCGGCGCCTTTCATGACGGCGGATCTCACGGCATGCATTCCAGCGCGTTCAGCGGCTTCAATCACGGAGGCGACGCGCGGGCATTTTCCTCTCGTGGCAGGGCAAGTTTCGGCGGGGGTTTCCATGGTGGCGGAGCTCACGCTGGCGGAGGCCATGCCGGGGGAGGCCATGCCGGGGGAGGTCACCGATGAGAATGGCGCCGGAACAACGGTCAAGTCGATCCAAGGAGTTTGAAATGATCCGTGCAATGAAGAGTGGGTACGAAAAACATCGCCTGCCCAAATCAACTGCATGCGCCGCCCTCGCGGCATGTGTGCTGTTCGCGGCGGGGTCTGTCGAATTGTGTCTGGCTGGACCATCGAGCCAAACAACCTTCGCCTCGCCCGACGACGCAAGCCACGCTCTTGCATCCGCTGTCCAACAGCATGATGAACGGACGGTGAGGGAGATTCTCGGCGGAGGGAGCGGTCTCATCAGCTCGAATGACCAGGTCGAGGACGCCCTCGACCGGGAACGATTCGCTCAGAAGTACCGGGAAATGCACCGGTTGGTGCGCGATTCCCGCGGAATCACGACCTTGTACATTGGCGCAGAGAACTGGCCTTTCCCAGTTCCTCTGGTGTCACGCAACGGCCTGTGGAGATTCGAATCGAAAGTCGGCTCCGAGGAAATCCAGTTTCGGCGGATCGGCGAGAACGAAGTGACGGCGATCGGCATGTGCGCCACGCTGGCCATGGCGGAAACGCACCCGGGATCGGACAGTGAGGCGGATCGCCTGGTCAAGACGCTGCTTCCCCAAGTGGAGCGCGCGAACAAACCGATTCTTTTCCACGGCTATTACTACCGAATGCTCACGAACTCAGGTAGCGGATTTTCCGCCATTGCGTATCCCGCCATTTACCGCTCCTCCGGAGTGAAAACTTTCATCGTCACCCAGAATGGCGGCGTCTCGGAAAAAGATCTCGGCCCCAATACGGCGCATATCGCGGGAGCAATGACCGGCTACCATGCCGACACGTCATGGACGCCCGCCGAATGAAAGCGTTGACGAAACCTTGGCGCCGGTCAGGGGGCGGACCGGCATCTATTATCGGCCTCGCGCCAATGCTACTGGCGACCACTGCGAGTTTCGGCGACGCAACTGTGGACCTCAGGGTATACAACGATACTGCCGAGGAAATCGTCGTGACCCTCTACGACATGAATGCAAATCCACCGGTGCCGGTACTTGTGCGTCAGATCATCGAGGGGTTTGCGTGGTTTCCTGCCTCGGTTACACCGGGCATTGAAGGCAAGGGCCACGTGAGGTGGAGCGCTGAAACCACCGGCACGAGCTTTCACAGATGCGGGCGTCGGGAAAGGCGGGGACTGACGAGCGACGCAATAGTGCGCGTCTCTACAGATTCTAAATGCGTTGACAGAGAGCAGTAACGTCAAATCTAGCCTGAGGTCGCAAATGAGATCGTCCAATCGCAAGGCCCCGCAAGATTCGCCCGTAATGTCCATGGGAGACTCCGCGGCTCACAAGACCATTGTGTTGCTTGACGAATTGCTGACGCACACGCTTCCGCTACGGGATTTGTACAAAAGTGCGCGCTGTCAATCTGGCGACATCCACTTTCGTCATTTGCGCTCGTTGTTCGACAGCCACTATAAGGAACAGCTGATCCTAGTTGATGTGCTTGTCGATAGGATTCGCGCGCTGGGTGGCGCCAGTCGTGTTTTGGTGAGCGCCTTTCTACAAGGTACCCCGCCCTCTTTACTTCGCGGTCATTTGGCTGCTAACCGATTGTTGTGCGATTTACTCGACGCACACGAAATGGTGCTGAATGTAGCCCACACGGTTGGCACATATGGTCTGCAAACCGATCCATCCGCGATTCGGGACTTCGTCGTAGGGCAAGTGCTGCTCACCAACGAACAGCAGGTCTGTTTCGTTCGGGAGCAGCTGGTGAGATTGGACCGGGCAAGAGGATTTGCAATCTCGTAACGAAGCCCGAGCGCAAGCTCTCGCCATGATTGCGTAGCCATAAGGTGCGTCAGATTCGGCTTACCCCGGAAGCGCCAGCGCGAGACCCAGCCGTTCGGGTGCGGTATCATCGAAGATCTCCAGTCAAGATGGTTCGACTAGCGATTTAAAACTAGTGATCGCGAAGGAGCGCCAGAACGTGTGAGCGATCTTTCGAGTTACGCATTTGCATCGTTGCGGGACGGCGACTTCAAGCTGTATCGGGGCTCCGGCCCCGGCGTGGCGCCGATATTGCTGGTCACCGCGGAAAATACCTCGCGGGCGAGCCTCAAGCGGCTCGAACATGAATACGCGCTTCGAGCCGACTTGGATGCCGCCTGGGCTGCGTGCCCAATCGAACTTTCCATGCACCGCAACCGCTCGGCGCTGGTGCTCGAGGACCCCGGTGGCGATCCCCTCGATCTTCGACTCGGCCCACTGGGAATAACGGCGTTTCTGCGCATTGGGATCTCCCTGGCACGGGCGCTGCGCCAAGTGCATGCGCGCGGACTCATCCATAAGGACATCAAGCCGGCAAATATCCTGGTGGGTGTGGCCAGCGGCGAGGTCTGGCTCACCGGCTTCGGCATCGCCTCCCGCCTGCCGCGCGAGCGCGCTAATCCCGAGCCGCCGGACGAGATCGCCGGCACGCTCGCGTACATGGCGCCGGAACAGACCGGACGGATGAACCGCTCGATCGATACGCGCAGCGATCTGTACTCTCTCGGCGTCACGTTTTACGAGACGCTGACCGGGATGCTGCCCTTCACGGCTGCCGATCCGATGGAATGGGTGCACTGCCATATTGCGAGGCAGCCTATCCCACCCGACCAGAGGACGGCGGACACTCCCAGGACGCTGTCGGCAATCGTGATGAAACTCCTCGCCAAGACCGCCGAGGAGCGCTACCAAACTGCCGCGGGTGTCGAGGCCGACCTGCGGCGATGTCTCGCGGAATGGGAGGCGCATGGCCGCATCGACCCGTTTCCCCTGGGCGCGCACGACGCGTCAAACCGGTTGCTGATCCCAGAGCGGCTGTACGGGCGCGAGCGCGAAATCGAAACGCTGCTCGCATCGTTCAACCGCGTCGTGATCCACGGCACGCCGGAACTGGTGCTCATATCCGGCTATTCCGGCATCGGCAAGTCCTCGGTCGTGAACGAACTGCACAAGGCGCTTGTTCCATCGCGCGGCCTGTACGCTTCCGGCAAATTCGACCAATACAAGCGCGACATTCCCTACGTCACGTTGGCTCAAGCGTTCCAGAATCTGGTGCGCTCGCTTCTGAGCCGGATCGAGTCGCAGCTGGGCCGTTGGCGGGATTCCTTCGGCGAGGCGCTCGGCTCGAATGGACAGCTCATCGTGAACCTCGTTCCCGAGCTGGAGCTGATCGTCGGAAAACAGCCGCCGGTCGCGGAGCTGCCGCCGCAAGAGGCGAAGAACCGCTTCCAGATGGTATTCCGCCGCTTCCTCGGCGTCTTCGCGCGACAGGAACACCCGCTCGCATTGTTCCTGGACGATTTGCAATGGCTGGACAGTGCGACGCTCGACCTGCTCGAACACCTGGTCACACACTCGGAAGTGCGGCATCTGCTGTTGGTTGGGGCCTACCGGGACAACGAGGTCGGTCCGTCACATCCGCTCATTCGCACGCTCGAGGCGATCCGCGAGGCCGATGCCAGGGTGCATGAGATCGTGCTGGCGCCGCTCGGGCTCGCCGATGTCGGCCGGCTCATCGCCGACGCGCTGCACTGCGAGCCCGAGCGCGTGCGACCCTTGGCGCAGCTTGTAAACGAGAGGACCGGCGGCAATCCCTTCTTCGCGATTCAGTTCTTGATCGCGTTGGCCGATGAGGGTCTGATCGCGTTCGACTCCATCGCAAATGCCTGGGCATGGGACATTGACCGCATCCACGCCAAGAACTACACCGACAACGTCGCGGCCATGCGCGAGAGACTCTGGGAGGCGGTTCACGCCGGCCTCATCGTTCAGCAGGGTGAGGTCTACCAATTCCTACATGACCGGATCCAGCAGGCGGCGTATTCGCTAGTTCCCGAAGAGCGCCTCGCCGATGTTCATTTGCGTATCGGCCGTGAGCTGCTCGCGAATATGACGGCGAACGAGCTTACCGAACAGCTGTTCGAGGTCGCGAACCAGTTCTATCGAGGCGCCGCGTTGATCGTCGATCCGGAGGAGAAGACCCGGGTGGCGGCAATCAACCTGCGTGCCGGGCAAAAGGCGAAGGCGTCGGCTGCCTATGCCGCGGCGCGCGCGTATCTGGCCTCGGGCACGGCGCTGATGGACGAGCGGGACTGGAGCCACCAGTACGAGTTGACGTTCAGTCTGTGGTTCGAACGCGCGCAATGCGAGCTTCATTACGGCAACTTCGAAAAGGCCGACCAGCTGATCGCGGAACTATTGCGGCGCGAGGCGTCCAAAGTCGACCGGGCGGCTGTCTATGAGCTGAAGGTCCGATTGCATACAGTGCAGGGTGAATACGCGCTATCCGCGGAGAACGCACTCACGTGCCTGCGCTTGTTCGGCATTGACCTGCCGGCACACCCGAGCTGGGAAGAGGTCGAGGCTGAATACGAGGCGATCTGGCGGAATCTCAATGGGCGCCCGATCGAGAACCTGATCGATCTGCCGCTGATGACCGATCCGGAATTGCAGGCGGCAATGCCGGTGTTCTCCATCCTTGCGGAAGTCAGTTGGTTTACCGACTTCCATCTGTATTGCGTGCTCGTGTGCCGCATGGTGAATATCAGCATGCAGCACGGGATGAGCGGTGCTTCCGCGCACGGCTATGCTTGCCTTGGGTCCATCCTCGGACCAACCTTCCATCGCTACCACGAGGGCTACCGCCTCGGCAGGCTCGCCTGCGACCAGGTCGAGAAGCACGGCTTCACCGCCTATCAGACGAAGGTCTATCACGATGTGGCGCTCGTTAGCCTCTGGACGCAGCCGATCACGAGCGCGATCGAATTTCGTCGGACGGTGACTCGCAGCGCCACTGAGACAGGAGATCTGACGTACGCCTGCTACAGCATGCACCAATCCATCACAGGTCTACTGCTGCGGAACGATCCACTCGATGCGGTGTGGCGCGAGTCGGAGATGGCGCTGGACTTCACGCGCACAGCCAAGTTCCGCGATGTCGCGGACCTCATCGTGAGCCAGCAACGCTTCATCGCGGCCATGCAAGGTCGCACTGCGAGCCTCTCTACCTTCAGCGATGCGCAATTCGAGGAGGCCGCGTTCGAGGCACAACTGACGGGCGGCCGGATGAGAACGATGATTTGTTTGTACTGGATCATCAAGCTGAAGGCGCGATTCCTCTCGGGCGACCACGCCGAGGCTCTGGCGGCGGCGGGCAAGGCGAAGCCGTTGCTTCGTGGGGAAGGCGCGCAGATCTTTTTGCTCGACTACTCCTACTACACCGCTCTGACGTTGGCGGCGCTCTATGAGAACGCTTCTGCCGATGAGCAGGCGGCTTCACGTAATCACCTGACGGCGCTCCGGGAACAGCTGCGCGAGTGGGCCGAGAATAATCCAGCGACCTTTGGCGACAAACACGCCCTGGTGTCGGGCGAGATCGCGCGCCTCGAAGGGCGGGACGCTGAGGCCATGCGTCTCTACGAGCAAGCGATAAAATCGGCCCGCGAGCATGGTTTCGTGCAAAACGAAGGCCTGGCCCACGAGGTCGCGGCCGGGTTCTACGCCGCACGCGGCGTCGATCGGATCGCGCATAGCTGTCTGCGAAACGCCCGGGACTGCTACCTGCGCTGGGGTGCGCTCGGGAAAGTCCGGCAGCTCGACCAACGCCATCCCGGGTTGCATGAGGAGGCGGCTCCGTCTGCGCTGAATGCGACGGTCAGCGCGCCTATCGAACAACTGGATGTCGGGACGGTGGTCAAGGCTTCGCAGGCAGTATCGAGCGAGATCGAGCTGGGCAAGCTCATCGAGACACTCATGAGAATTTCGCTCGAGCATGCGGGGGCCGAACGGGGCCTGCTAATTCTTTTCACGGATAACGAGCCCTGGATTGCTGCGGAGGCGACGACTGGCGGCAGCATCATTGAAGTAACGCTGCGAAATTCGGCGGTGACGCCGACCGAACTCAGCGAGTCCGTGCTGCACACCGCGGTGCGCACGCAGGACAGCGTGATCCTGGACGATGCCTCGGCCCAAATCCCTTTCTCCGCGGACCGATACGTCAGTCGGAAGCGCACCCGCTCTGTGCTCTGCCTTCCCCTCGTCAAACAAGGCAAGCTCATCGGTGCGCTGTATCTTGAGAACAATCTGGCGCCGCGCGTATTCACGTCGGCCAAGCTCGCCGTTCTCAAGCTGCTGGCCTCGCAGGCGGCCATTTCGCTGGAGAACGTGCAACTTTACGAGGAATTGCGGCGTAGTGAGGCCTATTTGAGCGAAGCCCAGAGACTCAGTCATACCGGCACTTTTGGTTGGAAGCCGTCGAGCGAGGAAATATACTGGACGGAGGAAGCTTACCGCATTTTTGAATACGACCCGACGGTAACCCCTACCTTGGAACTGTTGCTATCCCGGATTCACCCCGAGGACGTTGCTTACTTCAGGCACATGCGGGAGCGCGCGGCAGACGAAAAGCGGGATCTTGCTTACGAGTATCGTTTGCGGATGGCGGATGGGAGAATCAAATACGTCCGCGTCGTGGCCCGTGCATTCCGAGACGACGCAGGCGACCTCGACTTCGTCGGTGCCGTGATGGATGTCAGCGCGATCCGGCTGGCGGAGCATGAACTGCACAAAACCCAGACCGACCTTGCGCACGTGATGCGCGTGACCAGCTTGGGCGAGCTGACCGCCTCGATCGCGCACGAGGTTAATCAACCGCTCGGTGCCGTCCTCATCAACGCCGAGGCATGCCTGAGCTGGCTCGATCACGAGCAGCCCAATCTCACAGAAGCGCACGCTGCTCTGGAAAGAATCGTCCGGGACGGCACCCGGGCGGGTGAAGTCATTCGGCGCGTCCGTACACTCGCGAAAAAGACCGACGCGAAAATGGCGCCGCTCAATCTCAATGAGGTTTTGAGCGAGGCGCTGACCTTGGTGCAGCATGAGCTTTTGAGCTCCCGAGTGGCGCTGCGCATGGAACCGGCGGGCGCGCTCCCGGTCATTCTCGCCGATAAGGTTCAGCTGCAGCAGGTGATTCTCAATCTGGTGATCAACGGCATCGAAGCAATGCAACCGGTCACCGAACGGGCGCGCGAGCTCGTCATCCGTTCGGAGCAAGATGGCGAGCAGCAGGTGCGGGTCACTGTGAAGGACAGCGGTGTTGGCTTCTCCGCTGATGACGCGGGTCAGCTGTTCAATACTTTCTTCACCACTAAATCCAGCGGCTTAGGGATGGGATTATCGATCTGCCGTTCCATCATCGAACTTCACGGCGGTCGCATCTGGGCGGCGCCCAATGTGCCTCACGGCGCGACCATCCAATTCACCCTGCCTGTGAATCCCGGGGCGGCGGCTTGATGTTTGAAAAAAGCGAAACCAGCCCCTCCGCGTAAGTGGGATGCGCGACGATCAACTCCTCGATTGCATGGTAGGAAAGCCCTGTCCGCATCGCGATTTGGACCGGCGGCAGCAACTCGCCGGCTCGCGGACCGAACGCGGTGAATCCGAGGATCCGATCGTCCTCTCCGATCAGTGCCTTGAGCTTGCCACGCGTTTCGCCGGTCGCGCGGGTGCGAAGGATTGCCGAGACGGGGTGCTCCGTCAGACGGTAGGCGACGCCCTGCCGTTTGGCGTCGACCTCGTTCAGCCCGACGCGCGCCAATTCGGGTTCGGTAAACAGACAGAAAGGCACCTGCCTTCCGGCGGTGCTGCGCTGCCTGCCGCGCAGATTGTCCCTGACGATACGGAAATCGTCGAACGCCACGTGCGTAAACGCCGGGCTTCCCGCGCAGTCGCCCATCGCCCACACGGCGGGAGCCGTCGTCTCCAGCCGGTCGTTCACGCTCACATAGCCCGACGGGGTCAGCTTGATGCCGGCACGCTCGAGGCCTAACCCAGCGGTGTTCGGTGTCTTACCCAGGGCAACCAGCAGATGCGAACCCTCAATGATGTTCTGCGTGCCGCCGATCATGGCGTGGAGTGCCACCCCGTCGCCGGACCGTCCGGAGACGCGGCTCACGTCGGCTGAGGTGATGATGGCGATCCCCTCTTCCTGGAGCAGGCTGCGGATCGCCCCGGCGATGTCGACATCCTCCCGGGGTAGGAGCCGCTCCTCGCGCTCGCAGACACTGACGCGGCTGCCCAGCCGGCGCATCGCTTGCGCGAGCTCAAGGCCAACATAGCTGCCCCCGAGGATCAACAGATGCTCGGGAGCGGTGTCAAGGTCAAGAAGCTCGACATGCGTGAGTGGAGCAGCTTCGGCGAGCCCGGGCAACGCGGGGAGACTTGCGAAAGCGCCGACGTCGAGGAAGACCCGGTCGCCGCGCAGCGTGCGCGTTCCTCCGCCGTTGAGCGCGACCTCGATGGTCCGCTCGGCAATAAAGCAGCCTCCTCCCATCACGAGTTCGCAACCGCTGGCGGCGAACCTATTCAGGTGCATTTGGACCAGGCCTTCCACCATCGTCCGCTTGCGAACCTGCACTTCCCGCATCGACACACGCCCTGCGACGCGGGTTCCGAGCGCCTCGCTCGCGGCTAAAGTATGGGCGATGCCGGCACTGTGGATGAAGTTCTTGCTCGGCAAGCAGGC
>WNFI01045560.1_pt1 | contig 12390 bp, 17 predicted proteins | sample 5400471 | NCBI WGS metagenome assembly WNFI01 (sample SAMN13153348, study PRJNA577476) | soil metagenome | isolation source: 100 cm saprolite on Douglas fir-dominated hillslope | place: USA:California | collected 2013-09-17 | reverse complement strand
AGTGTCTTGGCTGTCGAGGGTGAGCATCTGCGCGGGTCCTTGAAGATCAAAGTGCCGATCTCGGAGAAGAAAGAAGGACCATTTTTGATGGCGGACCTTAGACTTAGGATCGTTGGTATTGAGAGTGTTGGAAAAAACCGACTCCCCTTCATGAAACATTCTCGGCTTCTTCAAGATATCGCGCCCTCGATTGATAGCTTGCTTTGTTCAGATGGTGACAGAACTGGCTTCAGAGCTCTCAGAGCGGGTTCCCACATCGTCGTTTTCGACTTTCCTATTCCCATTGGTTGTGGAACAAAAGGTCATTTTGAGGAACGATCGTCTTTGTCATCGATTCGATATGATGTTGTTGCGTGAGTCATCCTATCTTTTGAGCCAAAAATAGTGGGAAACCATTTCTCTTCAACAGGTCTATGAAGGTCCTTTGGGGCCGCCAAGAATCCCCTTCAATGGTTCACTTCCGCCGCACGTGTCAGATATACCCTCGACTTGATCCTAATGTGTTGCTTTGCGCTTCTCCTTCTCCTATTATCAGAATGGCCGAAAAGGCGCTCTTCCTTGGTGGTAGTCTAAAGGTGACAGGGATTCTTGAGAGACCGATCTGGGTTGCTGGTCAAGTCTGCTGGTTGCGCATTCGGATCGAAAACAATACTAACAAACGCCTCAAGAATCTGGTTCTTTCTCTAACTCGCCAACTGACTGTGTTCAAGGCCGCCCCTGAACTGAATATTGACAGCGGAGCACGCCCTACGTCTGGTCCGGTTGATCGCGATGCTTGTCGGGCGTCCACTAATCGTCGGAAGATCGCGGAGACCGTCCTCGAAGTGGGCCAAAGAGGGAGTAGGGGCCAAATCAGCGCCAAAGGGTGGTGGCTTGGGGTAGATCCCAATGAAAGAGCTTCCCTGCGGCATGGCATTATGATTCCTGTGAGTGGGATGTAGTTCGTAGTGCAAACCGTCAAGAATCATGGTTCCCTAGCCAAATGCGTTGAGTATTCCACGAAGCCGACTGATCGAAGTCGATTACTTTATCAGAGTGGAAGTGAATGGTGGACCGCTCTCGGACGTCAAGGTCGATCTTCCGGTCTCTATCGTTAATTTCATGTCTCTCTATCCTCCTCGTGACTTGCCATCATCCTGGCCTGCTAACATGACTCGTCCTCCGGCCAGGCAATCTAGATCTGCCGCCAGTGTACTTGCGCCCGCTCCTGTCCTTGTCCCTGTCGAGCCTGGGAAGAGAAGAAAAGCTGTATCGCTCTCGTCTACGTTTTATGATCCTGTTACATCTGACTTTGACCATTCTGCCACTCGGAAGCCCGTTTCTCCACTCGCATCTCCATCATTTTTGCTATGTGGTTCTCAACCCTCTATTGAGCAGGCTCGACCTCTCAACATAAAACCGGACCCATACTTCCGCCCTGCATCATATCGCACGAAGCCTCCTGACAATGCTCTGCCCGATCCTCATACTCCAAGATCACGGCGTACATCACGTAGTGACTCGTCTTCTCGTTCTGTCTCTCCGGCTCCGCCTGATGAGGGATCATCTTCAGTCTCAAAAATCTGGCAATCTATCCTCCACTCGAGTGAATTCGGGGACTTAGTAAGCGGCCGCAGGAGCTCTTTCAACTCAGCAAGCGACAAACTTCATGCTCCCTCCGGGGTAACTCAGAGCCACGGTCCAGAGGAGGGAAAGGAATCGTCATCTAGTTCTAAGGATGAGTCTAGTCATTTCATTAGTTCTTCACCGATAGAAGCGTTATCTCCCGATACCACGCACCCAAAGCCAGATTCTGCCGCTCTTCGTTTGCGATCGAATGATTCTGGTAGAACGGGTGGACTGGAGTCTCTGATCGATACTGTCCAATCTACTGAGACGTGCGGACAAAGTGGATTCAGTAATGGAAACGAGCGTTCTGAATCGCACGCTGGAGGCACCGTAGAGTCAGATTTTGCGCGAGAGGGGTCTACTCCCAGCCTCGTACCCTCTAATGATAATGGGTCAAATAGCATTATCGACGCCCACGTTTCACCTCCTTCAGGGAACCGACTCCTTGCCGCTGGTCCATGCTCCAGAACATCGCCTACAATATCAGCAAGGGCAGTCACAACCAAAGCACTTTTCTCTACTGATTCTCAATTGAGCCGATCCATCGATCAAGCACGAGAAATTCCAAACTCAGTCGCGTTACCTGTTAACTCTGTAAAGGCAAGAGTAGCGCTACTCGAGCGGAAGAATCAGGCACAGGTCTAGAAGCAGAGGTTTCGCGGTCTCGGGACTCGTTGCGGAAACCTGACAAGATGAATTGACCTACTAGTAAAGCGACACAGTTACACATATATGTTTGTTTTGTATGCATTCCAAACTCGATTTGTTTCAAGACATCACACATGCATTCACCTGCTTCAGATATGGTGGACTACGCTTGGATTATACAAAAATACGACACTAACTCGGAGCGGATTGCATGAGAGCGAGATAATATATATAAGCGTGGGAAGACATAAGACTATCAGTGGCCTGCGTCGTTACCCTTGCTTGTATTCTCCACAGGCTACAATACAAGATAAGTTAGATGCTCAACATTGACTAATGAGGCATAAGTCATGGGCTGCTTCTCATTTGGATTTAGCCCCGCTAACTGAATGCTTGGACTCGTAATGATATATGTTACTAAAGATGATGATGATGATGGATCTCATTTGTTACCCCGCGGCCGCGTGACAACGCGGCAGTGCGGCGGTCCCCGTGCTACCTAGTGAGTTACATGGGGATCATCCTACATAGTATGGTTAAGTGGCGGGGGGTAGTTTCGGGTTCTCTGGTGCGCTGGGGGTGTTGTCGGGGGTCGTGTCTTAGTTACAGATAAATAAATAGATAGGGTCTCTCCTTTCCTCAAGTCGGGCTGGTCTCCTGGGTTTGCTCATCGTCTCTCCTTTCGTTTGTGTTCGGGGTTTGTGGCCTGGTTTGTTTGTCGAACGCGTTCGAGCGTTTTATGAATGTAATGAGTTTGTTTATTCCTTTGAATGTGCCCGTGAGTCTCCCCCATTGGGCGTTATGTTACTAAAGAGAAGTATAGCTTTAGCACTTATTCGGTTACGAAAGAACTTCATGAGATGTTAAATATGCACTTATGCCATCTACGGCCATAGGACTCTGAAAGCACCGCATCCCGTCTGATCTGCGAAGTTAAGCAAAGTGCCGCTCAGTTAGTACCATGGTAGGGGACTACGTGGGAATCCTGGGTGCTGTAGTTTTTTGTTTTTCCTTTTCCTCCGTTCATTTTTACTCTATTCCGAATTACTGGGTTAGAGAAACGGACCACAAGGGTTCATGCGTGAGGGTTTATTAAGATTTTGTTTTCTGTTGGATTTGCTCTCCAAGTCATGATGTGTAGTGTCGACTTGTTATAGGTAAGGATGGAAAACAAAAATTGATAGATACATATGAGGCGTTTATAGAAGATATTACAGAAGTTCGATGTATCTATCCTTCCGTACGACCGCACGCACGATCCGACCACGAATTTCGAGCCATCACGTTTCAAGTATATATAGAGTGCAGCTTCACCGGCGAGGCATGGCGGTGGATGTATCATGTACCCTGCACGACCTCACCTTCCCTCCGCCCAGCGCCGGGCTGAACCACCTCAGCATTTTGAGTAGATCCCTTCAGAAACTCCGCCCCACGTATACGAAGGAATTCCTCCAGAAGAGCCGCATTACGGGAGTTAGCCTTGTATGACTATGATTGTCATAATGTGGGGAATTGAAATGGGTAATGTAGGCGTGAAGTTGAGACTTACGGCAAGAACGATGTCTCCTACCACAGGGACGAGACCCACTCCAGCGGAGATTACATTGTTGAGAAGCATACGACTAAGTAGCCAATTGGGTATGTTGGCCTGCTTAGCTTTCTTAACAACAAGGGTATAGTTCAGAAAAGCATCTGAGACGTCCCCCACGACGGGAATAAGACCTAGGGAACCGCGAGTAGCTGAGCGATGACGATGGGATTACAGCATGCAAGGGCCGACACACCGATGACGAATGTCCAACCGAATCGCATTCCGCAAATCCTGAAGCCTTTATCGAGATAATGTGCTCGCGATTTTACCTTCTTGAGGATCTTAGCGTCTCGTTCTGAGAGTCCCGGAGGGAGCTCTCGCTGTGTGAGTTATGAGCATGGTTCAAGAATGCTCGGTAGTGATCTCACTTTTCGCCGCTTGACTCTCCCCTTTCTATCAGTGTACGTCTCATAAAGGGGGTCCACTGGCTCATACTGTGCAATATGCTTCGCAAAGAGTCCCTGGAGGGTAGCATCATGAGCATAAAGGACGTAAAACATGGGTAAGACGTACGAGACCAGCTTTCTTCGCCATTTGGGATGTCATTGTGGATGCCTCTATGTGCTTTTGAACGGACAGGGGTTTATGCAAACTCGCAGAGGCAGACAACAAATTGCTTTTAAGGACGTTTTTACTGACATCATTTTAATTCAGAGCGGATTGTACAGCTTAACTCCGAACGGTGCTCCAGCTATTGTGACGGACAGTCGATTCTCGCTCTCGGAAAACCCCCATTGTAACGTGTTACAACGCGCTCGTAACGCTTTCGGGCGTTACATATAACGCGGCTCGAATGTTACGACGTTGTCGTCTATACCAAGATTTTACCCTTACGGCTTCACGTCGTAGACTATAACACTTCTTGGAGCCTTTTCCCGTATCAGAGTAGTCATCTGTGCCAAGGTCTTAGGCACCTTGCCATGTCCTCTGCCGCGCATCCTTGCTCCAACGTAGCAGATGGTTGCATCATTAATTCCACCCGTTCTATTAGGACGTCCGAGGATAAAAAAAAACATGGATCTCTTGAATGACACCACCATTGAGTCACGCCAACATCGGTGGGTATTCGTTCTTTCTTGTCACCCTTGTTTCTTGGCTTTCCGTCGGTGCTGACGTTTCACTCTGAAGCTTAATCCTTTTATCTCCAATTATGTCCGTGTACATAAGGGCCGATGACTATACCTCTGAGGTAGGCCAGTTCTCGTACCTCAGCGTTGCGGATCTTCACAAGAAATACCATGATTCCTCAGTTCTGAACCATCCCGTCGGCTTGGTTATAGTGCCTACATGCGGACCCTGATGATGAAACAACAACGGTGAGGTAACGAGAGCCTGATAGGGGCCTGAGCTTAAGTCATGGAAACCTTGCAGATCCAAGTCGCTGATTGACCGCCCAAGATCCACTGGCCGCTAGCCCGGGTAACAGGCTGTTAAACCATCTGGGCTCACGAAGAATAAAGGTAGCTGTATTATAGGACCCTATCATTATCGGTTCGAGCTGTGGAACCCAGTGGAACCACAATGGTTGCGAAAACCCAGACATTGAATCATAACCACAGTACCTGACAGAAATGCGTGTAGAGCACTCTTAGAGATAAAAGTTCTTTGATGGTTATATATTTCCAGCCATTGCCGGACGACACGACCAAGGCAGGCCTCTGATCACGCGCTTACAGGTTGACTTCCTGATTTGGTTCAGCTTCATCTGGCCTTGAATGCAGCGGAGTTGGCCGTTCAATTGTTAGATCTGATCTCCACGAAGCCTCCTTTCTCCCCTTTCCTGCTCTGGGGGAAGGCTTCAAATTCTTCTCATGGCAATCATGACTCTTGAGCTAGTTAAAACATACTCTTCGTCAATAGCTGCCTTAGTAGCATCTCCTTTCTTTGGCTCCAAGCCGCAGACTTCGGATCCTCCTTACGATGGTGCCGTTCTGTTGAAACCCGCAAGACGGTCGGGGGCTCGTCTTGTGCTGCTGCCTCTATTACCTCCCCTGCCCCCGAAAGTGGAACTTCCTGCTGAGATTTGGCGGAGATGTCTGCACTTCGCTATGGACCTATCGAATGAGCAGGTCACGTTGCCTAGTGCAGAATACGAGTATTATGAGAAATGTAGGAGGGATTTACCTTGTGTAAGCAAAGTGTTCAAGGTGTGTGAATGTGCTCAGGTCTCCAAGGAGAGCAAAGATACTATTACTTCGGCCAGACCCTCGCAACTCCAATATTGTACTTTCATATCAAACTCAGAAGACTCACCTCACTGGAGATACTCCATAATGTTCTCCAGTCCTCTGACCAACAGTGGGACAGCCTGCGACGAATCCCCTATTCAACCCCGGGCCGATGGATACAATCGCTGGACTTCACAGGGATTGCTGACTCTCTCACCACGCGGGCTACCAAACTGCATACCGATACCCTTCTCAGCGATCTGTTTCGTTTCACGCCATTACTTTCCTCTCTGGCATTGCATCCAAAGATCAACCTCAGTCGGAGAGCGATGACCGCTATAGCGGAGGGCTGCGGCGCTAGGCCATGGGGCCTGGACTCATTCAGGACGAAGATCCCTTTCTGAGCATTATGGAGACACACGAACTGAAATTCGAGCCGATACCCTTATCTCATCTCCAAAAGTTATCTGTCATAGGACTGCCGCAATCCCCATTTTTCTACTCGTTAATGCGATCGACATTACCTTCATTAAAACATCTTACGATTACTGTGTACCCGTCTCGATTGTCTCCTTCCCCATCAGCCACTTTCCTCGCTGAACATGGAGACACTATCGAATCACTCACTCTCGCTTCACCTCCTGACTGGCCACCCCCTGATTATACGTCCTATCACCCATCACCCGCAGCGTACAACTCGGAATCCCTTCTACACATACTTCCACAACTTACTCAATTAAACCTATGTTTCCCTCTCCCTCCTCTGCTTCTTCTACCCACGCCCGATACCCCACTACACACACTTCTCTTCCCGCGACCGCTCCCTGCTCTGCTTCCTTTCGTCCAGTCTCTCGTTGCGAACACCACCACCACCAACTCGCTCATCAATTTGAATGGCGCAGCGCCGGAAGGAAAAGCCAAAAGTAATAATGTTCATAGGCTTAAGACGCTCGTATGGACAAAGTCAAAATGGTTACGGAGTGATCTGGGCACGACAAGTCGAGGGGCGAGGATGGCAGGTGATCAGGTCGAGATGCATCGGTGGAAAAGGATATTTGCCAGGAAGCTGAAGTTGCTAGACGCTGATGGGAAGGAAGAATGATCTACACTAATATTTTTCTTCAAGTTGATTGATGTGTAGTCGACTTTTTTTGAGACATTCGGTGGAGGGTTACCCTAGGTCGTGCGCATGGTTTGTTACGACTACGGGTCTGTATACTGTATTACCTTACTGAGAAATTGCAATGATTCAGGTTGCGGATGGTTCTTCCGCCCTTTTGTCCCAGGGAACCATTTGGGTTCCATGCACAGTTGATCATCAATCACTTTTATTCCTAGAGACTGCATGATAGGCACAGTACCGTTACCGGACAGTCTTGGTGAAGATCTCGGTATTTGATATGCACGAGGCTACTCGCGAGTCAAGCACTGAGAGCCGAGGAGGAATACTTGTCAAGGGAGGAGCCTGGGCGGGATCCCTGCAATAGATACATATGGGTCAGTCTCTTGAGATCTTGTCTTTATATGGCGCCCAGGAATTTGAAACACTTGGATGACACAAATTTGACAGCGGATGCGGTTTTAGTCGTGTCCAGCTGGATCTGGCCATGTGAAGCTTGAAGAGCCAAAGAGGCATACGCGTGATGGCCTTTCAGGTGCCCCACACTGACAGTGAGCTCCAACGGGCAGAGTTAACATATAGGGTAAGTATCGCTGGCTTTGTTGTCCTTGGGTCTCGCTGATCAGTACAACGTACACGATCCTTTGGGGGACATCGGATGTAACATGGACACCAGTGCTGGTAATGTAGCGGATGCCACGGACAAAGAAGTCGCGTTGATTAGCAGTGAGCACAGTCTCCGCCGTCCATCCGTAGACACGGGCTGAACTGTTTCGATCACATCCTGTCTCATCGACGAATACAAGCCGTTCTGGACGATAACAGGCCATAAATATTTGGTAGGCGGTGTGGAGCTCTTCATCATGTTCTGCCACGTACTTGGCTAGGCTAGAGACGCGTCAGCTCAAGCCTGCCTTTTATCTGAAACCGAAATCCCGTGGCTGCGTTTGAGTAAATCTTTCAATTCATAAATACTGATCGGGATTGAGCTCTAAGTAGCCCTGAAGAAGCTGGTGTTGTGATAAGACCAACACAGAGAAGCTGCTGAGATCGGGCCTACATTGAGATCAAGGTGGTTTTGCAGTTACGGCCGTCAGCAAGGATATGATGAATGGTAACGAGAAGATAACTGCAATCTGGCATTGATCTGGCAAAGTATTTTTAAAATGATTATTTAATTCTTTTGCCGCCCTTATGACGATTAAATGGTTGAGGGTGCCATTGGGAAGGGCGCCAATCAATTTCGATATCTGAGGTGCTGATTGGTAAGCGAGAAGCCCGCCACCTTGTCGGGTTCTCGCCGGGATGTGTGACATTGTGTGTGGAGGTCGGCCCAAACACGGTCTTGACACGGTCTTTGTCCGACTCACTGGAGGAATCCATTTCCCTCCGAGCTGTCAATTTTGAGAACAAGGAAAATAACCGTATGGCTCAAGTATGGCTACATAAAGGATATTATTCGGAACTCACAGCGTTAATAAAGCGCGGACCAAGCACGTGGTTTACTGGATAGGAGTTTTGAGACTGGCTGTCCCCCGGAACCTCCTCTATTTCCACGCTGTACGTACACATGTCGCCACAGCTCCTGCTTCCCCTCTTCTGATTTGACATAGCCCTTTCCGATCAACTCTCCAATGCCCCAGTATACATCTGCCGTCCCCCTTCTCAAGGGCACTCTACCTCCAGCTCTCCCAGCACAACACGACGCCAAATCCTCCTCTTCTCTCCTCGACCGTGTTCAGCAGAGACGATATGCTATTCGCTCTCGCACCAATCCATCCGGTCGAAAATCATTGAGGAAATCATGGCAGCCCTTCCAATTCTGGACGCCCGTCCTCATCGTAGCAATGTGCTTATGCGCTGTCGCCATACTGGAGGTGGTGCTCTACTATAACAAGAAAGCATACGGGTGGAGGATTCCCGCTTTCATCAAAAGGATCAAGGATTTCCATGTATTGTTGACTGCTGTGCCTGGTACGTGTTGGCACCATTGTCTAGCGGTTGGTATTGTGCCCTGACCAGTGTTTCGGATATCCTGGCGGTAGCATTCTTCTCTTGGATATTGGTCCAGCATATTATGGGAATGGATAGAAATATCAAGATAACACAGGTGTGTGAAGCAATGGCTCCATCGCAAATAGACTGATTGGCGTTCCCTCTAGCCTTATGTGGATATGACTAGGGGAAGAACGACTTCAGCACGCAGCGTTTTGTTGGATTACTCACAAAAATCCAACATAATGATTTTGCCTCAGGTACATCCGTTGCACTACTGACTCCCTCTTTCCCTTGACTTAATGCCCCTTAGACAATACGAAATGGACACCTTACGGCTTTCATCTCATCAATTTTATGTCTCATTTCTATCGCCCTATCTCCACTTTCATCTTCGTACATCTTCTCCCAAGCCCCGCCCTCGGAGTACAGGATGCCATTGCAAGGTATCCAGATTCAGGAGCAATTGGGGATTCCTAGCTCGTTGGACGTTTCAAAATTAGATGCTGCAGCGGGATTCATGGGGGCTGCATGTGAATTCAAGCTTCAAGTTCTGTCTGTCATACCCTCCTGATCTTTTGATTCTTTAGCGTCTTTTTCGTTGACACCGCCCCCATTCGTGCGCTTTAATCCGTTATCATCTTGGACGGCTACTCGTTTCGTACGTTCGACTCATTGCCGCTCCCTCGTTTGAAGTGTCACATTAGCTTTTCCAGAACCTGAGCTCCCCATTAAATGAAGCGGGCACGATCTTTGCCTCGATTCCCTGTATTAAATCTTTTGCCAACTGCTCTAATGTCGATTCGGTCACTTACAATACCTCCACGAGTACCATCTCAGGGAATAATCAAAATCAATCGTGTTCCTTCCAAACGCGTGCCTCCGACTCGGAGGGATTCACCGATTCACCTCTCCCATTCGGAATAGCACAAACGACTTGTAAGGATATTACCGACCCGTTTGAAAATCCCGTGGTGTTTTGGGTGCTGAAGAATGGCGGTGCGTCGGATCCTCAACCCCTTGCGACGGTGTGTCAAGCGAGTATTATGGTTAAAAATGGAACGGCGAGTCTGAATGGTTCAACGCTTGCGTTGTTGAGCATTCTGGACTCTGGGCCACTTAGTCCTGGGGCTCCGATGAGCGTTAACTTGGAGAGCCCACCATTTGAAGGGACTTCTTTCAATGGGTGAGGGTTCCTTTTCTTTTCTTTTCTTTTTTTTATGCTGAGGGTTTGGATCTGTAGACTGTTTCCTTCGAATGCGACTGCTACTGATTTGGATCGAAAAACGCTCAACTCGACAGTCTACAGTTTGGGGAAAGCGGTGGCTATGCTTCTTGGTGCCAACTCGAGGGTGAATACCAGTACCGATTTCTTGACGTCTACCGCATCTGTTGTCTATGCTCATTGTGAGTAGAACGTAGTAGTTTTGCTTCGGTATCTTGTTCTGATAATGCGATGAATCTCTCTCTTCTTTAATTGGCGCTCAGATCTTGGCATGGTTGCAAGTACTTTGTATTTTACTCCGTTGAAGAATTCGACGATCGATGGGAATCTGAATCCCATTGAGGACAGATTGTTCATTTCGTAAGTCACCTTCAAGCTTCCGATTGATAGCCATTGACGAACCTTTTTTTTTTCAATCCTCGGTAGTGCATTAATCACTCGTACGTGATCCTTATAATGCATTGGTTTGGAAAGGGACTCAAGATAGATGGCTTACTTTTTATTTGTAGATATCCTTGCGGGTCTGTTCTCTCTCGTTGCCATAGGAGGGGTTCTGATCCTCTTACTTCAATGGCGAGATAAGAGGGATCTCAAGCTCGGGGCACCACCTGGGACTATCGCTTCAGCCGTTGCTATTGCAGGACAGTCCGAGCTGTCATACCTTGTGGAAGGAATGGATACGGCAGAGGATATGGAAACTCTTCTGTCGGATATGACATTTAGGATCGATTCGGTGAGTTGTCTTATTCATTTATTTATCCCTTTCTTTTGCGTGTGCTAAATTTATAAAAAGAGTGGGCGGTTACAGGTGGAAGAAAGCCATGCGTCTGGGTATATGGAGCTACCTTACCGCTAAGACGTCGATTTGGTTCAATGTCGGGAGTGTAGATGGTTCCAAGGGTATAGCACGCTACTGTCCCATTAGTCTCACAGTAGGTGACTTTGTGTGAACTTCTCTCATATGTAGGAAAGTCAGAAAGTTCTATTCGAGCATACCTGGTTTTGCTTGCAAGGAATCTCAATATGATGATCATTGCTCATTTCCCACTATTCTTGGCAACCATAGTAATAAATAACGAGCAAAAATTGGCCCGTGTGGGAGTAAATGGTGTCGACAATATAACATGTTCCACTCTATACAGATATACAAATATTTTACATTTACATTTCCCTGGGTCACTGGAGAAGGGCATCTTGCCATACTACATTAGTAGTGGTCTGCACATCACCTGGTAATAATATTTTCCCTGTCTACTTGTAACCCGTGAGCATGCCACATAGAGTTGTCCATGTGAGGAACCCAGAGGTCAATCCCCACAACATCAGCACCTTGGCCTTGTGACTTGTTGATAGTCATTGCAAAAGCCAATGCAAGTGGAAGCTGCCTTCTCCTGAGTGTAAAATGAAATTCCCCTTGCTCTGAAGGCTCCAATGTGAGGTGAGGAATCCATGTAATATCTGCAGCAAGCTGCCCATGATGAATTGGATTGATGCCAACTACCCTATCCTTTAGAATTGCTACAATAGCTCTTGTTCCATTGCAGAGTCCATTGTGTGTGAACAAATTGCAAAGAAGGATGACAGGACACCCCACTTTGGGTGTGAGCTTTGAGACTGGCAGGCCAGAGAGATTGATGGCATTTAGGTACTCAACTGGAATGTCATCAGAGAGTTCATCCCAGATTATTGCACTGCAATAGACTTTTTTTTTCTGGGGATGCATGGAATGCATGAGCCATGTTATGGTTGAGAACATGCACATCATCATTTCTGTCAGAAAATTCCGTATCATGTTTAAATGCCATTTTTCCATTAAAAACTCCCAAAATGGCCCCGTGACATTTAAACACCGAAAACAATTTAAGGATCAAGTAAACCAAATGGGGGTATTTAATTGTGAATTGAGATTTTTTGATACTTCATGGATGTTTAAACATTTTTAAGGATCATTTAAACAGCAACCTAAAGAGATTAAACCATTTTATGGTTGAATAAACAAAATGTCAACCCAGTCATCTTCTGACTGGGGTATTTA
>WNFI01077466.1_pt1 | contig 12391 bp, 8 predicted proteins | sample 5400471 | NCBI WGS metagenome assembly WNFI01 (sample SAMN13153348, study PRJNA577476) | soil metagenome | isolation source: 100 cm saprolite on Douglas fir-dominated hillslope | place: USA:California | collected 2013-09-17 | reverse complement strand
TTGTTAGGGTTACAGGAATTTGTATTACTGATGCCTAAGTGAAGACTGTAGGAAATAACCTCATCCGAGTGAGCACCGCCACTGGTATTCCCTACGAAAAGTGCTTGCCCGTTCGGGACGTAAACAATGCCTTTGAACAGATTCTTTTGGGCATCGACCTTAAAAACCCAGGTGTCTGCTGAGCTTGCGCAGCGCTCAGAGTAACTATTGGCGGCAGTACCCAGGTCTGCCCCGGCCAACACCGAAATACTCTGCGCCACGAGCGCACCAGCATTCGCATAAGTATGATTATTATCCAGGCTCAGGAACTTCCCTTTAACGATCAATGTGACTCCAGGCCACGTTCCACTGATACCGCCATTGGGAACCGTCATGTCGCCATTGACATAGAAAACTCCCACTTGACCGCTGGTAACAAGCGTGTCAATTGCAACCGCAGCATCTCCAGGCGTTATATCCCCTGGAATGGTGTGAAAGAAATTAGCGGGTGCCAGGCCGAGCGGCTGATATACGTACAAATACCGCTTGTACATCTCGCCAGGGACAGATGGGTCAAAATCTGAGGCTTCTAATTGTCGAGGTGTTGCTAAACGAGTCATGTTGCCATCAGGATTAACGGTTTCCCTGATCATGACCTTTGGCGACATGCCCTGGTCAGTAGCGCCGGGATGGAAAGAACCACTATCAAAATGGTTACTATTACTTGCCATTCTAAATGGGTCGGGATTTCCGCCGTTATAGGGTGGCAGCGCTGTGAATGGGGTGTAGGGACCGTCTGCCGGACCCGTCCCCACCGGGCCGCTCACATTGACATCACCGCCGAAATGAGTAGCGTTGACATCGCCAACTGCCAAGCTGCCGTTGACATAGGTGCTGCCACCGAAATAGGCTGAGTTGGTTTGAGCGTAATTATGGGCAATACGGTCGGTGAGATTATTACAATCCGAGCCTCCGCCTACCCAGACCGCCTGATTGGTTATTCCGGTGATTTGTCTGTTCGTCCACACGACACGTGCCGTTCCATCGGCCTGGGCCGTTAACGACTCCTGGTGAACCAGCCCACCGATGAACGTCTGGTAGGGAATTCTTGTCCGCACCTCGATACCGTTTGCGCCCAATGGAGGAAACTGGCTGGGATCATTTACAATTTCAACCGGGACTCCGCCGACCAGCATCTGGTTGCCGCTGCTATCCAACCACCACGCCTGAACGTTCTTAAATCAAAGCGGTTGCCTGCATTACGGAACGGGTGAATCGCGCCGAGTGACGCGATGTCAGAAGCGTTCTGGGAGGTGCGACGCTGCGTATAAAAGCGCCCACCGTCTAGCGCCAGGACGGCCAGGACCAGCATGGCGCTCATGGTGAGCGCGACGATAACTATCGCCTGTCCGGATTGAGCTGAGGTTCGCGTCAGTCTTAGAAATCTTTTCATCATGTTGTTGGCTACCAAGTAAAATCACAATTTAACGGACAGGTGGGTAATTGCTAAAAAGCGGATTGGGATCGTGGCTTGTTCAATATCTTGCGCAAGCCATTTTTGTCCATATTCATGTCAACTTTGCGCGGCTCATCGCCGACCACTTCGACCAACCCGGCACCGATCAGCGTGGACACAACGCGCCGAATCTCGGTCTCGGTCATGTGACAGGCCGTAGCGATGTGCCCGATGGAGTCACGGGCATTGACGAGCGAGAGCACATGCCACTCGTCCTGGGACAATTCGAGCGACGTGGCTTTGGCGCTCGGCACTCCGGGGAAGCGCAGGACAAGATCGAGGTTGGGCACGACGCGAGAAAGTTCGCTAAGTTCTTTCATACGGCGCGAGCCTTCAGCCACAACATTTTCAATATCTACCCAAACTGTAATTGAATCACCGGGGGGCAGTTCGCCTTCTTCAAACGAAAAGGTTTCTTCGCTGCGGGCCATCACCGAGAAGACAACGTCGAGCATGTGCTGCCGCATACTCTGCACAATATCTCGCTGCGTCACGTAGTTGGCGTTGATCAGCAGCAGGGCCAGCGCCTTATCACCGAACGTCTCGGATTTCGGAAGGTATGAACTGAAGGTTTTCTGATTAAGTTTGCCAGCCTTGTATAGAACTGGCAGCAGGCGGCTTTCCGAGCCAGTGCTCGTCGCGTGGATGAGCGCCCCACGCTCGAAGGAAATTTTGGCGGACTCCTTCAGGATGGCCTTGCCATCGGAGGTCCGGGGATTACCCGCCGTTGAGGTCTTCTGATACAGGTGGTAGGTTCCTGTTTTTTGAGCAAGGTTGATGAGATGAAAAAAACGCGTAGCCGGGAGATCTTTAGTAGTGCCTCTAAGTTGATTTGTCATGATATGTACCCTTGATGTTGACCAAATCCTCGGAAATTGGTTTTGGCGTGTGATGTGTTAAAGTAGCGAATTTTCGGGTGATTTATGCTTCTAATAGAAGAAAGGTTACTCACTTATTTCTTATGGTCAAGTCACAAAACTGCGACTTTTTGTCCAATGTCAATCAAAATTCATTTTGGATGTGTGACGCGTTAATTTTGCAGGAAATTCAGTCAATTATCACGTTGGTTTGGCTGAGACATTGCCCAATTATTCGTCCGAAGCAGGTAACAAAATTGCGACTTTTTGCTCCAAGTCAATCGGATTTTTGTACTAGGCGCTAGGAATGTTAAAGATAACTGCATTTCCATATTACGAAATACACCTAACAAGCGCCTAACCCAACCTATTGGGTTTGCCTTACAACTGCCTAACAGGTTCCAGAAAAAAGCTTCAGGTAACCTATCCGGTTCGACCTGTTTGCGTAAGAAATTGTTTGAGCTTGTTAATTATTATGGTATTTAATGTTTGGGGAGTCTCTGGGAATGACACCAGCAGGAATTCGGAAGTCTGGATGATCTTCCATTTCTTAAGCGTTTCTATCTGGCTGGCCTTAAAAGCATCTTTTGCCGCTTTGGCTGACGTGTCATAGGTGAGGAGCAACATACTACCTTTGTCATCACCATCTTCCATATCAAACCGGATTTCCTCTTTGGCGCTCCACGTGGTGTTGGGTGCAGCAATCACCTGGAAATTGGAAACCGAAAGACCAGCCTTCCGGAAATAAGTAAACGCGTCACTGGCCTTGACGTCGGGAATCACCTGGACGATAGGGGTCGCGGTCACTGTTGGACGGTTAATTGCGGTGAGGGTCAGGCCTGTAATTAAGAAGACCACAATCACTGCCACTGCCGCGATGCCTAGTACCCGCTGCTGTGCCTGATTCATTCTCTTCTGGGCGGTGCGAACCTGGACCGTTCTCCGGCTTTTGACAACCCACGGACTCGACTGCGAGGGCACAGGCCCCAACGCGGCTAGCCTATCGTCAGCACGCGGCAACTCCAGAGTTTGACGCTTAAGTATCTCTTGCCCAAGGGACAAGCTAGGACTATTCTGGAACCCGGCCAGGCCAACACCCTCTGCTGATTCTGCTTCCGTAGGCACCGATGGCGTTTCACGCTTGGCAATGCTGGGGAATACGAGAGGTGGTGGCGTTGGAGCCTTCGGCGGCTCAACGATCACAGCGGGACGCACTTCGCTCGTTAGCTTCGAGGTCGTGGAGGCATTGACGCTCTGCACGGCGATGCGAAGTTGACCAAGCTCGATAACATCACCCTTTTGGACCTTATACAGCTTTTTGGGATCCAGCAGGACGCCATTCACGGTGGTGCCATTCAAGCTGCCCAGGTCACGGATATATAGCTGTCCTTCTCCGATCTGGAATGCAGCATGGCGTCGCGATACACCCATCTCCTGCACTCGCAGCGAACTTAAATCTAACTCCGAAAAAAGGCCCGTTTCAAAATCAGCATAGCCAATGGTCAGTTGGTTCCTGATCTCTATTCGCACATATTGCTTTACGCCCGTTCCAATAGCCAGCAGCATCACCCATGTCTTTTGCCTTTTAGCGGGCACCGAGGACGCATCCTGTTCGACACCTGACGATTCTTCAGATATGCCCTCATCCGTCAATTGCTCAGAAGACGTATCCATTGGCACCATTGACGGCGATTGAGCATCCTGTCCAAAGTCTGCGACAGAATCGCCATTATCCGAGGCGCTGCGAAGGAAATCGATCATACGCTTGAGCGCATTTGGGCTGGCGTTCGGTATTTTAGCTTTGGCTACGGCTGGCAATTCCTGTGTCGATCTGGAGGCAGTCGAGGAACGTACAGCTTGCAACGCAATGCGCAGTCCGCCAATTTGGAGCACGTCGTCCTGCTGGATTTTGTACAACATCTTGGGATCGAGCAAAAAGCCATTGAGGGCCGTACCATTCCGGCTGTCCAGATCGCGGATATGTAGTCCGGCCTGCGTGGCAAGGAATGCGAGATGACGGTGCGAAACGCCTAGATTCTGTGCTCCGAATGGGCTTAAATCGAGGTCAGGAGAGACGCCCGATTCCGGGTCAGCGAAGCCAACGGTCAATTGGCCCTTAACTTCAATTGCCAGATATTGTGACGTCGGCGCACCAATCGCCAGCAGAATAATCCAGGAGCTTGACTGCCATTTGGAGGCCAGTGACCGTTGCGGCTGCGTTTCGTCTGATGGCGCAGCAACTTCCACCGCCTCCGAGCTTTCGATACGGGGGATTTCCTGGGTCTGACGCTTAGACGCGTCGTCAAGCGGCAATTCAGCCTGTGCTTCTTCTGATGGCGCAGCAATAACTTCTGCGGCTGGTTCGGCAGGTGTCGCTTGAGCGCCGCTCACAACATCGGAGGGTTTTTCCTCTGCCAATGCTACTGGTGGGATCGCTTCTGTCACTGCTGCTGCCTGCATCTCGTCTTCGACTGCTGATGCCGCAGCTTCTGCTTCTACCGTTGTCGAAGGAGGCTCTACCAGAACCCCTACTGGCGGTTCGCTCACCATTGCCACTGAGGGCCTATCATCGGCCTGCATAACCATTGGGGTATCGTCTTGCGCCGAGTGGCCCCTGAAATAATCGATGACGCGCTTGACAACGTTTGGTGTGATTTTTGTCGCAGGAGGGTTCGCTGGTGGCTGCGCAACAGGTGGAGCAGCAACACCGGTTGACTGGCGGATGCTTTGCAACACGATAGACAGTCCACCAAGTTCGACCATATCGCCTTCGCGGACTCGATATAGCTTGTTCGGATCAAGCGCGAAGCGGTTGAGCGTTGTCCCGTACAGGCTGCCCAGGTCGCGCAGATGCACGCCTCCCTGAGCGGCGTGGAGCACGATGTGATGGCTGGAAACTCCCATCTGGCGTGCACCGTAGGGACTCAAATCCACATCGGGAGCCACACCCGAGTCAGGGTCGATACAGCCAATCGTTAGCTGAGTTTTAAGCTCCAGCCGCACATATTGTGGAGTTTCAGTGCCAACAGCGAGCAGAATGAGCCATGGCGTCGGCTCTTTGCCCAGTGATAAGCCATGCGGATCAGTGGTTGGTTGGTTCGTTGTGTTTGACATAATCCCTGATCTTTTACTGCTTAACTTACCGACTTATCTGGCAATCAATCGCAAATACCTGCCCTCGGTATGAAGGTTGGATATGGATAGAATTCTGGAAAAGAACCGATTATTGTTATGACGAATTCCAGGAGGTTAGATTGCACAGACCTTCATACTACGTAGCAGAGACTATTGCAGTGTAGGTAACTTAATAGAAGCATTATAATGCGTTTCAATTTAAGTCGCAATAAAGCCAACGGGCCTATGTAGGATTTTTGCTATTAATTTCGTAGCGATAGCTGACCGATATTGTCCTGTAGTGTCAATGACGCTTCACTACTGGAGGCGGCCTGTCACTGCCTCAACGATAACAATAACGCCGACAATGATGCGGTACACACCAAATGGCTGGAAGTCGTGGTTGCGAATGTATCGCAATAACCAGCGCATCGTCGCCACGACTTCGCACCGGGAGAAGGGCAGCCTGTCTGGTTGGAGTTTCCGCCCGCGCAGTGCCGGGTACTACCAGAATAAACACCGAACCATTCCCTATACCTTCTGAGAGCTGCCATCGAAAATCGACGCGGTAATCCTCAAACAGCGACCACTTGTTGTTTCGAGCGCTCGTAGCTTATCATGACCTCCGTGCGGAGGCTTTCCCAGATTTCGTGATAAAGGTTTACGAACTGAGGCTCAAAGCGAATCTCGGTAACATTGCGAGGTCTCGGCAAATCAACCGGATAAATTCCTTTGACGGTTGCTGGCGCTGCTGTTAAGACGACGACGCGATCAGCGAGTGCAATCGCCTCCTCCAGGTCGTGCGTCACGAACACAACCGAGGCCTGTGTGCTGCCCCATATGTATAGCAACTCGTCTTCCATCAAGGCTCTGGTCTGGACATCAAGCGCGCTGAACGGCTCATCCATCAACAGTATTTTTGGCTCGGTTCTAGAACGCTCTTCCACGGGAAAACGGCATCCGTTTGAAAGACGTATCCTACATCCTTGCGTAACTGCTGAACAGGCTCATCCATCACCAGAACTTCGCCCTGCGTGGGACGGTCCAGGCCGGAGATCAGGGATAGCGTTGTCGATTTACCTGCACCCGATGGCCCGACGATGGCGCAAAACTCCCTCGGCTGTATAGTCAGGCTCACGTCGCGTAGCGCTGTATAGAGTCGACCGTCTGGCGTCGGGAACTGCTTATAAACATCTTTTAGCTGAATGGCGGCTTGTGCCATTGTGTCACCCTCATACTGCTAATTTTGATTTGAATTCTCAAAATGATGTGAGCAAGACTTTACGTTTTTTACGATCCGGTCTTCTCCGTCTCATGTGGAGAAGACCGATAGTTAGCGCAAGCGTTAAGAAGGGTCCGTTACGATCCGCTCGTCGCGGCCATTGTGGCTTCCATCGTTGGCAGCGGGCCTAGTGCGGCGTTGGCCTTGTCAACAAACTCGGTGGTATACGTCTTTGACAGGTCAATTGTCTTGCCCTGAACATTCTTGTTGAAGGCAGACAGCACTTGCAACACGGTAGGCGGGCCATCCTTAGGCATTACACCGTCAGGTGTGAAGATGCCGAGATTGCCTTTTAGTGCGTCAATGTACAAAGCTTTATCTGCGCCGTAGAAATCTGCGGGAACTTGCGCGGCGATTTCCTCAGCCGTATGGGTGTGCATCCAGCGCAGCGCTTTCACGAGGGCGTTTGCTAACTTCTGGACAATATCCTTGTGAGCATTTACCCAGTCAGTCTGCATATAGAGACATGCGGCTGGATAGGTGCCCCCCAGGATAGCGCGAGTGCCTTCCGCCGTGCGCATGTCGAGCAGGATCTGTGCGTCGCCGGTTTTCAGCATCCGTGCAACCGTTGGATCGGTGGTCATGCCAGCGTCGATCTTGCCCGTGTTCATGGCCGCAATAAAGGTATCACCCGCACCAACGGCAATCGTCGTGATGTCCGTAACCTGCAATCCAGACTTGACTGCCAGATAGTTTGTCAGGAAGTAGGTCGACGAGCCAATGCTGGTCACGCCGAGATTCTTGCCCTTGAAATCCGCAGGCGACTTGATGACGCCGACATTCTTTTTACTGACCAGTTCAGCCTCACCGGGGACCCAATCGAATTGAACTACCGATTCGGCGGCTTTGCCCTTGCCTTGCAGATCAAGGTTGTGATCATAGAACCCGACAGTGCCATCGACCTGACCAGCAAGCATGGCGGTTTCTGCACTGACACCGGATGGCTCGTCGAGAACGTCTATCTGTAATCCTTCCTGATCGAAGTAGCCAAGCGCCTTGGCGATAGTGGGAACGATATAAATGATCTTGTTCAGCCCGCCGACCATGATCGACGTATGCAGAGTTTGCGCTTGTGTGCGAAATGCTGACTGACCGACCATAACGACTGTTAACGCAGCGATAGGTACTAACCGAATTATCCGCTTCATTTCAATCTCTCCTGCAATTCCTAAATGTCTTGATATTCTGAATTTTGGCAATGCACGGCTCTGAACCTCTATAGTCCCTCCTTTAACATATGAAATTGTCGAACTTGTCGGTCTAAAGACCGATGTCACTAACTGGAGTAGGCCGCCACTTGAGCAGCACATGTTCCAGCCGTGTAACCAACCCCTCTACAATGAGCGTAACGACTGCCAGGATCAAGATGGCTGCAAACAGCCCATTCGGGTTGAAGGTGCCCATCGCAGTCGCGATGAGTAAACCCAACCCATGGATTGCGCCAAGAAATTCGCTGACCACGGCCCCAACCAGCGCCAGCCCAAAACTGATATGCAAACTAGCGATAATCCACGTCAGCGCGGATGGAAGTATCACATGCCGTGAGATCTGCCAGGGGGTCGCCCCCAAAATCCGGGCATTGGCAAGCAAATTGCGATCTACCTCGCGGACGCCCTGAAAGACGTTGTAAAATACGGCGAAAAACACCATGACAAGCGACAGCATTACCTTGGACTCGATGCCTAAACCCATTGCTACGATAAACAGCGGGCCAAGCACCACGCGGGGAATCGAGTTGCCGATATTGATGAATGGCCCGAAGATGTCCGCCAGGAAGTGAATCCGTGCCAGCGCGATGCCAATGAGGATACCAAGCGCCGCACCAGTGAAAAACCCTAGCAGCGTTTCTTCCAGCGTCACCGCAATCTGCTGCCAGAGTGGCCCCTGTGATGTGCCTTCCGTGATCCATGTCCAGAGTTGGGCGATTATTCCGGTGGGCTGACCCCAGAAGAATGAGTCGATGACTTTGACCCGAACGAGGAACTCCCAGCCACCCAGGAAAATTACGACGACCAGCACACGCAAGACATTGATTATTAGCGTGCGTTGTTGTCGCGCGGATTTCTGATCGGTGATTGCCGTACCGGCAGCTTTAGGAATATCTAACTTTTCTAATTTCAGGTTGTCGGATACGCTCATAATTTTTCAATACCTCGCTACGTAAGTCTTCCCAAATTTCTTTATAGAGTTCAGCAAAACGGCGATGAAAGCGAATTTCAGCCACATTACGGGGTCTGGGAAGGTCCACGGCATAAATATCTTTTATGCTGGCCGGACCAGCAGTCATGACCACCACGCGATCCGCCAGCGCGATTGCTTCTACGATATCATGCGTTACAAACACAACGGACGCTTCAGTCGAAGCCCACAAATCGAGCAGTTCATTTTCCATCAGAGCGCGGATCTGCACGTCTAAATCACTGAAAGGTTCGTCCATCAAAAGAACGTTAGGCTGAATAATCAAACTTTGGGCAAGAGCGGCTCTTTTTCGCATTCCACCCGAAAGCTGGTGAGGATAGAAATCTTCAAATCCCTCCAGTCCAACGCGGTGTATCCAATCGCGTGCTTGATCGAGGGCTTCAGCCTTCGTGATTCCTCTGAAGAGCGGCCCCGCCAACACGTTGTTCAGGACCGTTTTCCACGGGAACAAGGCATCCTTTTGAAAAATGTAGCCAACTTGTCGACTTACTTCGTGGACCGGTTTTCCCATGACCGACACTTTGCCCTGGCTTGGTTTTTCCAGGCCAGCAATCAGACCAAGCATCGTTGATTTACCACAGCCTGTCGGTCCGACGACGGCAACGAATTCACCAGGTTTCACAGTCAGGTCGATGCTGTGTAGTGCCATATGGATTTGACCAGATCGCGTCTCAAAACCTTTGTGGACATTATGGAACTCAACTGACGGTGGTTGATGCTCCGGCAGTGGCGTTCCATTTAGCAAGACGTCAACATGCTCAGCAGCAGCAGTCGTTGCCACATCTGCTAACGTATGAACCCACAGCTTCGCAAGTTCGCCAAACCCCTGCTGCCTATACGCATCACGGCAGAGGTCGCGGAACGCCTGCGCCATTAGCGGTCCATACTTGCGTCGATAACCGACCGGATAAAGATTGAGCAATACCCGATAGATTCGTTCCGACCTTTGCAGACTGGGCACATGATTTGCGCTGGACACTATGCAAGCCCTCCGAGCAAACGCTTAGCCTGGGCCAGATCAACTAAACTCGCCAATCGCTCTGCTTCAGCACAGGCTACACGATGTCCGAAATCCGTCAGGCGGTAGTAACGCCGTCGCTCGTCATCTAATTCAGGGTCAGGCCGTTCATCGGATTCTTCGACAAGCTCCGCGGCGATCATACGTTTGATCGTGCCATATAACGTTCCTGGACCCATCCGTACCTCACCCTTGGTACTTTCCGATACTTCCTGCATGATGCCATAGCCGTGACGTTCGCGATCCGCGAGGGCAAGGAGAATATGAAAAACTGCGGGGGTCAGCGGAAGCATCTGTTTTGGATCAATATTCGTCATTTAGGCATTAAACTCTGATATTTCCAAATATATTTGTTATGGATATAACTGTGACGGATATACTTTAGTGAGTGGTGAGGTCTTTGTCAAGAGGAATGTTCTGGTCGCTTCAAACTCGCCAGGCTACCATCGAGGTACATATGCCCTATTGCTGGGGTTATTCAAAATATCTTGAGCGAAACCTTCCAAACGAAGCTGACCAGAAACGCGGTCCGCGCGACTCTGGCTGTATCTTTCGGACTTCCTGGTAAGGCGTTGCCGTTGTAAGCTCAATCCATGTTAAATATTAGCATGGGTAAGTGTCTGTGTAGGTAATCCATGAGGGAATCGTAGGCTGGTTATCCAACTGTAACGGGCAGCGCCTCTAGGCCACGCACTGTCAGTGTAGGTCGCCAGCGTAGTGCTTCTGGAGCAGTATTGAGCCGCAAATTGGGCAGCCGCTGAACGAGTAGATTAATAGCGATCTGTCCTTCTAAGCGGGCCAGCGGCGCTCCAACGCAATAATGCACCCCCTGACCAAACGCCACGTGTTTGATGTTTTCCCGCGTAATATCCAGCTTATCGGGATTCTCAAATTGTTGCTCGTCACGATTTGCCGATGCAAGTACTGCCAGCACCATTTCCCCTTTCGGAATTGTCACGTCATGTAGCGTGATATCTTCCCGCGCATAGCGCTCAGTTGCCTGCTCAACCGGGCTGACATAGCGCAGAAGTTCCTCAATTGCGTTCTTGATTAGCTCTGGTTTCTGGTGCAACAGTGCCATCTGATCGGGATTTTCCAGTAGTGCCAACGTCCCGTTTCCGATGAGATTGATGGTTGTTTCATATCCAGCGACGAGCAGAATCAACAGCATCGCCAACAGTTCATCCTCGCTCAGCTTATCACCCGCCTCTTCTGCCTGCACCAGCGCTGTGATCAGATCGTCGTGTGGATCAATACGACGATCTTTTATGGTTCGGCGCAGGAAGCGTTGTATCGCCCAAAGATTAGGAATACCTAACAGTGGGTTTGGTGCTGAAGTCAGCGCTAAGATCGATTTCATCCACCGATGAAATTTTTCCGCATCTGCTTGTCCTACCCCCATAATCTCAGAAATGATTGTCAAGGGAATGCGCAGTGCATAGTCGTTAATCATTTCCATTTGACCTCGACGCACTGCTTCGTCCAGCAGTTCATTGGCGAGCACCTCTATACGACCATGCATACGCTCTACAAGTTGGGGTGTGAACGCCTTATGAACCAACCCACGCAAGCGGGAATGCTGATCCCAGTCGCTATCTAGCATATTTTGGCTGTAGGCTCTGAACATCGGTGGAACCCACAGCATTTTCTTCATTTGCTCTGGTGACTTCGCATTGGCTGGCTTTTTCACAAAGCGTTGCTCATCCTTTAGAATCATCATCACGTCATCGTAACGTGTGATCAGCCAAGCAGGCTGCTTGTCGGGCAGGATCGTCCGGTAAACAGGCGCTTCCGCACGTAACTGCGCATAGAATGGATAAGGATTCGCTTTAAATTCACGGCTCGCGATGTTTACTGTTGGCAGCCTATTCATTGTTACCTCCCGGTATCAACCCCTTTAAAATGATTTCCGTAATCGCATCTGGCAGTTCGTTCCACCTCGATTGAAGATCGGCGTCGCCAAGTAAACGCTGAAGGATAAGACCGAGAACGGCCCCCGAAATGATCCGCGTTGCCAAAACGGGATCCATTGATTTGATACGCTCTTCAGCCGTCAACTGTCCAAAGAATGTTTCGGCAAGGGTATAAGTAGGCTTAATGATCTGTTGGTAGTAAAGTTCGCGCAGTTCAGCATCAACCAGTAGTTCAGAGATCAACACCTGAAATAAATCAAATCCTTGAGCTTCCACCTTTTCAAAACGGTGGTGAATGTAACTACGCATTTGTTCCTGTAGATCACCTTTATTGACCTGTTCAAAATTCATGGCACGATCTTCAGTTTCGTTTAAACGATCTAAAAGACCCAGGATGAGAGCGGTCTTGTTCTTGAAGTAGTTATAGATCGTACCGTCTGCGATCCCGGCAGTCTTTGCGACATCTTTGATCGTGGCGCGATGAAAGCCCTTTGCAGCAAAAACCTTCGTGGC
>WNFI01247924.1_pt2 | contig 12392 bp, 10 predicted proteins | sample 5400471 | NCBI WGS metagenome assembly WNFI01 (sample SAMN13153348, study PRJNA577476) | soil metagenome | isolation source: 100 cm saprolite on Douglas fir-dominated hillslope | place: USA:California | collected 2013-09-17 | reverse complement strand
TTTTTGCATCCGCCAAGATGATTCGCGACCAGGCGAGAAGGATTCCGGTTAGCGCAAATGCGTTCCAGGTCAGAATGATCCGAAACGGTAGGTGTTCGACGCTGAATGAGGCCAAAAATACGATAATAGCCACCGCCAGCGCGATCAGCGCACGCTGGTGCGCATCGAGGTTGCTCAACAGTTTCAACATTTTGGTCGACCAGACATTCCTTATCTCCTGAGTGTGGGGCAATCAGCGAGATTTTTTTTGAGGAGTTCGCGCTTCGGGAGCACGGGCGGGACAGAACAATACAATTGTTACAGAATTGTCACCTGATCAGCGTTGTCCACCTCCCTTCCAGTCGAGTCTCATCCCACGGTCAATCCTCCTCATCCATGAACCTATTTGGCGAAACCCTGCCCATGGCCACGGCGATTTTCCTGATCCTGGCCTTGCTAATGGCTCTTAGCTTCGAGTTTGTTAACGGCTTCCACGATACCGCTAATGCGGTCGCTACCGTTATCTACACGCACTCTTTGCCGCCCGTTATAGCCGTCGTCTGGTCCGGTCTTTGGAACTTGATCGGCGTCCTCGTTTCCAGCGGAGCAGTCGCTTTCTCGATCCTCGCGCTGCTACCAGTGGAGCTAGTGCTAAATGTCGGCTCTGGCGCCGGATTCGCCATGGTCTTTGCCCTGCTGATTTCCGCCATCGTCTGGAACGTCGGCACCTGGTATCTCGGTTTGCCCGCTTCCAGCTCGCATACGCTCATCGGGTCGATTATGGGCGTCGGGCTAGCAAATGCTCGGATAAATTCGCCGGGCCATAACTTCGGGGAAGGCGTGAACTGGGCAAAAGCTCAAGAAGTATTCACGACTCTCTTGGTTTCACCCATTGTCGGCTTCGTTTGTGCGGCGATTCTTCTCTTACTAGTTAAGCTATTAGTTCGTAAGCCAGAGTTGTTCCAGCCGGCTGATGCTAAGAAAGCGCCTCCTTGGTGGATTCGTGGGATTTTGATTCTCACTTGTACCGGCGTCAGCTACGCACACGGATCAAACGACGGTCAAAAAGGCATGGGGTTGATCATGCTCATTCTGGTTGGGATTGTGCCTGCCGTCTTTGCTCTGAACCTTAATTTGGACCCGAAAAATATAGCCGGAATTGAACAGGGAGAAGGACAGGTCGCCGCTATTGTTGCGAAGTATGTTAAAGATCGCCCGGCCGATCAGAAAGAGGCAGAGACCGAACTCTCCGGCTTTCTAAAAACCACTGGTAAGGTGACGGACAAAACGTTTGGCGCGCTTGTAGTAACCCTTGAAGGATTCGAGGCTAACCTGGAGGGCAAGAAGACGTTCGGGGAGTTGGGTAAAGCTGTCCGAGCCGGGGTTCGGACCGACATTTACCTCACTCAAAACACCATTGCGAAGCTGGTGAAAACGCATGCGATAACCGACCCAGCGGATGCCGCCGCGCTCAAGCAATTCTCTGGCGGTCTGAATGCGGCCACGAACTTTATTCCTGCCTGGGTGAAGGTAGCCGTCGCGTTTGCACTGGGTTGCGGCACCATGATCGGCTGGAAACGAATTGTGGTCACAGTGGGCGAGAAGATTGGAAAAGCCCATCTGAGCTATGCTCAAGGTGCGTCGGCTGAGCTTGTGGCTATGTGCACCATTTTCGCCGCGGACAACTTCGGGTTACCGGTCAGCACAACCCACGTTTTGTCATCGGGTATCGCAGGGACGATGGCGGCTAACGGATCGGGTCTGCAAATGGCGACCCTTCGGAATATCGCCCTCGCCTGGATTTTGACCCTACCGGTTTGCGTGTTGCTAGGAGCGGCCACTTTTTCGGCGGGATTATTCGTCGTGTTCAACATCCTGGGCTGGAAATAAACCGCGAATGCACGCGAATAGACGCGAATAAGAGAACAAACCAACCGCAGATTAACGCGGATGTACGCAGATAAGTTGGGCGCAGCCATCCTGCGGTTGGTTATTCAGTTTGCGACTTTCGAGCTGTTTGCGGCTGCCTTTCGATAAATCTCGGCGGCAGCTGGATGAACCGCGGTTCGTCTAAACCAATAACGAGCGTTGTCAAAATCGTCCTCGATTCGATGAACCATCCCGTGAATATAGGTCCCGTCCGCGTTAGCAGAGTCTTGAACCAAGATATGCGATCGCTCCAGATCGCCTGCAGCTAACAACAACAAACTCCGCACCAACGGCACCACCGCGGACCGATATCCGCCTAAGCCCTCGAGATCGGCCTTCCTGAGAAAAGTGATCAGCTCCGGATCCGGCGCCGGATCTGAGACCGAAATCCTGGGAAACCGCAAAACGAACCCATGAGAATCAACAAAATCGAGTCCAGCCATAGGCACCGAACTCGCCTGAAGCTCGTTCGGAATAGCAAATAGCAAATAGCAGATAGCAAAGTTTTGCAAGACCCGGCGCGGGGTAGCTTCAATTTGCTATCTGCTATTTGCTACTCGGCAGCGAGCCTCGGGCGAGCTGCCCCCCTCCAAAAACCCTTTGCGAGTGTCCAGGGTTTGCGTTATTGACTCAGTTCCTCTTGTTACCTGGCTGAAGTGGTGTATCAAGGTTCCCTTTTATGATCTCGACTATTTTGTTTTTAGCCCAGCAGCAACCGACCCAGGGTGGTCCCGCATCCTTAGTTTCTACCTTGCTGCCGTTCGCGTTCATGGCCGTCATTTTCTACTTTTTGCTGATCCGCCCCCAGCAAAAGCGCCAAAAAGAGCATCAACGGCTCCTCTCCGATTTAAAAACCGGCGACAAAGTCGTCACTTCGAGCGGTATTCACGGATTGATCGCGAATGTTAAAGACACCACCTTTTTGGTGAAAGTCGCAGACAACGTCAAAATTGAGGTGGACAAGAACGCTATCGCTTCTGTATCCAAATCGGTCGATCAGCCTAAAGCAACTGCTTAGTAAGTTCCGCCAAAAAAGCCGCCAGCGATGAGCCCGACGTGGACGTTTTTTTTCGGTCTATTTCTCCTGTGTCTATTTGCTGCTTATTTCCTCGTTGAAAAAGAGCAAACCAAACGTCTGCTTGGCACAGCGTTGACGGTCCTTTTGTGCGCTTTTTGTATCTATTCGTTCTACCCGCCGAGCGCGAAGATCCATTACGGCCTCGATCTCCAAGGCGGTAGCTCCTTTTTAGTCCGCCTGGTTCCGCCAAAGGACGAAAACGGGAAACCGCGCACGATCACCCCAGATATGCAGCAGCAAGCTGTGGAGGTGATTCGGCGGCGTGTCGACCAATTTGGCGTCAGTGAGCCAATCATCACCAGCCAGGGTTCAGATCGGATCCTGGTCCAGATTCCCGGCTTGGATACGGCGCGAATTGACGCCGCCCGCGAACAACTCCAGCGCGTGGCTAAGCTGGAGTTCCGACTGGTTCATCCGCAAAGCAGCACCTTGGTCCCACAAATTGAGTCGGGACAGACTTTTACGCCGCCAGGCTATGAGATCCTCGATAGCGTAAAGGGCAAAGGCGCTAGCGGCCGGCCGGAGAAGTATCTCGTTAAGAAGAAACCCGAATTGACCGGTGACAAAGTGACCCGGGCCCAAGCCCGTTTTGAGCAGCGAGGCTATGAAGTCGATTTGGGCTTCAATGCTGAGGGCGGCAAAATCTTCCAGAGAGTTACGGGACAGAACATCGGGAATCAGCTGGCTATCGTTCTGGACGGGCAAGTGGTGTCAGCGCCTGTGATTCAGGCCGAAATCTCCACTAACTCGGCCTCGATTACGGGCAACTTCACCGCGCAAGAGGCGCAAGACTTAGCCAGCGCTTTGCAAAATCCTTTGCAAACGCCGGTGGTTATCGATGAAACCCGCAGCGTATCTGCGACTCTCGGCCAAGATTCAATCAGTCGCGGTCTAGCGTCCGGTCTGGCTGGTTTGGCGGCAACGTTGATTTTCGTTCTCATCTATTATCGGACCGCTGGCGCCGTGGCCCTGATCGGCTTGGCTGTAAACGGCATTCTGCTGTTCGGCGCGATGTCGCTATTCGGTTTCGTTTTGACGCTGCCCGGTATCGCCGGCGTGATCTTGACGATCGGCATGGCGATCGATGCGAACGTCCTCATTTACGAACGGTTGCGCGAAGAGATTGGCGCTGGGAAGAGTCTTAAAGCTTCCATCGACACCGCTTACCGGAAAGCTTTCAGCGCCATATTCGATGCCAACCTGACCACCCTACTGAAGGTCGTTATTCTTTTCTGGCTCGGCTCAGGTCCAGTCAAGGGTTTCGCCATTACTCTTACCCTCGGCATCATTGCCTCGATGTTTTCGGCGCTTTTAGTTACCCGGAACATCTTTGGTTGGCTCCTTCATTTCAATCTGGTGAAGCGCATCTCCATGCTGCACCTCATCAGCTCCAAGCATTTTGACTTCCTGGGCAAATGGAAGCTCTCCGTAATTTGCTCGCTGATATTGCTGATCACTTCCGGCGTAGCTTTCGCTGTACGTGGACCCAGTATGTTCAATCTGGATTTCACTGGCGGTGATTCGCTGGTTCTACGATCGGACAAACCGATCTCCGAAGCTCAAGTGCGCGGCCAACTGGAAAAGGTCGGTTTGGGTAGCGTGGTTATCCAACAAGAGACGAGTGTACGTAACCAGCAAACGGTTCACTTGATCTCGATTCGAGCCCCCTATGGCACGGGCCAGAAAATCTTGAGTGATCTGAAGGCGGCACCCGAAACGACCGGGTTAGTCATCGAAAACTCCGAAACGGTAGGGCCCGTAATGGGGGCGCAGCTTGCTACCACTTCTCTTTACGCTCTGGGCATTGCCTTCATCGGGGTCATGATTTATGTGGCCATTCGCTTCGAGTTCTCCTTTTCGGTGGGAACGATCGTCGCGATGATCCATGACCTCATTATCACACTCGGAGTTTTCGTTCTCACTGGTCGCCAGTTTTCGCTGGTTACCATCGGAGCGATTTTAACGGTCGCGGGCTATTCCATTAACGACAAGATCGTGGTTTTCGACCGAATCCGGGAGGGGCTTCGTTCCGGCCGTCGCGGAACTATTCGTTCGCTGATGAACGACAGCATCAACGAAACCCTGAGCCGGACAGTGTTGACCAGCGGTGTCACCCTTATCTGCATGGTTTCGCTGTGGATTTTTGGAGGCCCGGTGCTAGACGACTTCGCGTTCACGAACGTCGTGGGCGTCATTATCGGCACCTACTCGTCGATCTTTATTGCAGCTCCGATCGTTCTCTGGTGGACAAATCTCAGGAAGGGAAATCTACGGCATGAGCTCGTCCGCCCAAAGGCACAACCGGCCAAGGCGTAGAGGCGGGACGAGCGTAACCGGGCGTTGGTGCGGTGCCGGGAGGGATCGCGTCCCCGTCCGGCGGCCGCGGGATTGTTCGTCGGAGCCCAACAAAACCTGGATAATCGAACGTTTTAATACGCCTCGTGGCCGGGAACATCTTCGCGGGGCGCGAGGACGCGCGCCCTCCCCGATTGGCACCACCGTCACAAGGAACCAAAGCTTTTCATGGACGTAGGCCAAGCCACCGCCGGCTCATCCCCTTGCCATCCCAACACCCAGCCTGAGAACAAACCCAAAGGCCCGCCCGGGGCTTTGATCTTTTTGTTAGCAGCCACCGCCGGTCTGGTGGTGATGAATATCTACTATAACCAGCCCATTTTGAATGCGATCGCAGCCTCCTTCAGGGTTGGTCCAACCGCGGTAGCTTGGGTGGCTACCGCCACTCAACTCGGTTACGCCGCAGCTCTCTTACTAGTTGTTCCTCTGGGAGATGGGATCGATCGCAAATGGTTGATGATCGCTTCAACGCTCGTTTCCGGCGCCGTCCTGATCCTGGTACCTATTTCGCCGAATCTCCCTTTCATGCTTGGCGCCAGTTTCGCCCTCGGTTTCGCTTCTGTGGCTCCGCAACTCGCAATTCCGTATGCCGCTGGCTTGGTGCCCGGCGCCGGACGCGGCAAAGTGGTAGGCACCGTGATGAGCGGCTTATTGATCGGCGTCCTCCTTTCCCGCACGACTAGTGGCTTGATCGGGACAAAATTTTCTTGGCACGTGGTCTACTGGTTTGCCGCCATTGGGATTCGCCACGTTCAGCGCTTTCTGGACCACGCTCGCTTTCTATCTTCACTCGCGCCCCCAACACTACGGACCTGATGTAGCGGGCATGTTCGGATTACTGGCAATCACCGGAGCCATGGTGGGACCTCTGGCCGGCCATCTCGGGGAAAGCTGGAAACCGAGACAAATCAATGGGCTCTTCTTTTCGCTAATCTTAATTGCCTTTGTGGTGATGGTGGTCAGCGAGCAACACACCTTGTTTTTGGTTGGCGCCGGAGTGCTATTGCTCGACGCCGGAGCGCAAGGAAATCAGATCGCCAACCAAGGCAGGATTTACACCTTAAACTCGGCCCTTCACAGCCGGATCAATTCTGTCTACATGGTGACTTATTTCTTGGGCGGCTCCATCGGTTCTTTAATCGGCGCCCAAGCCTGGGCTATCGCAGGCTGGCCCGGTGTTTGTTCCGTTGGAATGATTCTCTCCATAGCCGCCTTAGCTTTCCTTTGGATTGAACGGCCCGAAGCGAAGCGTTGAAAAGGGCGAAACGGCGCTCGCCCGTGCGCCCATTCACCCGCTCGCAACTACCATCTCAGGATCTAGGAGCTACCGGTCTCCCCCTCTCAAGCTCAGTTGCGGAGTTACTCGCTAGTGCAATTGCGGCAGCCCACCGCCGGATCAAGGCTAACCCATCAGCCTTTAGACGTTATGCTTGAGAAAAGACACACTACCAATCTAGACCCATTGAGGCTCCGAGATCTGCCTGCCAGAAAAGGATCAAGACCAAAAACGTTGCGCGGGCCGTTGCATATTCAGTCCGGCGGACATGGTGATCGCAAATACGTAAATCAATTGGTTAAGGACGTACTTAGCTGGCCACTTGTTGAAACCGTACCTAACTCGCAAGATCCAACCGCCACGATTCCGATTCGTTTCGAGCCAGCAGCGGTCACGCTTGATTCAACGCCTTGGATCAGCGCGCGAGAATTCGCCCGTGTGTTGCTGGGAGCACCTACGATATACTTGGCGCTGCCTTTAGTTTGCGCTCACTGGGCTATCGTCCAAGGTTGGGCTGAGCCTCACTATCTTGGTTCTTTTGGTTTGGTGCCGGCCGGGACGGTTGTCGTGTACGCACCCAAAGATGGAGAGGAATTGAGGATCTGTTACACCCTTTTCTCCGCGGCCTATTGTTCTGCTCTTGCCACTAATAACCAAGAGGCAGCCATCGCGCTGCCACAAATGAGCTCACCCTCGTCCGCGGTCGCTTAACTCTCCGGTACGCTAAGTGAGGAAACGAGGACGTGTAGATGCGCTAGACCTGCAGAGTTCGATTCGGAAACCATGACGATCTTCTTACTACTCTGCGGCGTGTCTTTGTTTCTCTTCTGCCTAGCGCTCGCTTGGTAGGAATTGCATCTAACTTTTGGCGGCTCACGCTCTGGGTATAGGTCGCGACTCTTACTTACCCACTACTCCATTGCTCCATTACGCCTGATCGGGTCTATCTTGGGCTCCGGAAACGAAGGATCGCGGGGACGCGATCCCTCCCGAACTCGGCTTCACTTCTCCGCCATCTATCACTCCACGACTCTGTCGGAACTAACCCTCCCGGATCAATCCGCGTTTCATAGCGATAGCAATCGCCTCAGTGCGGCCGACAGCGCCCAATTTTAGCAGTATCGCTTTTACGTGGGCTTTTACGGTGTGCTCGGTGATCTGCAGCAGGTCTCCGATTTCTTTGTTGCTGTTTCCCGCCGCTAACCGCCGCAAGACTTGTAGTTCTCTGGGCGACAGCTCCGGGTGGCCCAACGATTCGGTTAGCACAGTAGCGATTTTGGATGGTACTAACGCTTCTCCAGCGGCAACTCGGCGTACGGTTTCCAGAATTTGTTCGGGGAGCGCTCCTTTCACCAAGTAACTTCTCGCTCCAGCATGCAAGGCGCGCCGCACATCGTCTTCGGTTTCGTACGTGGTCATCACAATAATCCGGGGCTTGGGCCGCCGGCTGGACATGAGCTCGGTAACCACTTGAAGGCCGTCCTTCCGCGGCATCCGCAGGTCCAGAATCACCACGTCCGGAAGGTGCTGATCATACAACGAGCACGCGTGCACGCCATCCGTGGCCTCAGCGACGACTTGGATATCTGGTTCGGACCGCAGGATAGCGGCTAAACCTTCTCGCACCACCGGATGATCGTCCGCAATAAGAACCCGAATCACGTTGACTGAAGAGGATTTCATGGAGCGTTGCTCCCCTAGGAAAGCATGCAATCACAGGTTACCCGTTAACCCCGCACTGAGAAAGATGTTTTCCCCTGCTCCTTAGAGGGGGGCGCGAACCCGTCTAATCGACTAACCGAATTCGCCTGAAGCTCGTCCGGATGACAAATGACAGATGACAAATGACAAATTGGCCATTGCAACCCCGCCCGGAAAAATCAGCGTTCGGCCTCTTTGCGAGGCGCTCTCTTTCCACGCTCACCGCACCGGCATTCATCTGTCATCTGTCATTTGTCATTTGTCATTTGTCATGCGGACGAGCTTCAGGCGAGTCCGCCAACCGCAGGCGCACAATGACGCTCGTGCCCTGACCTGGCTTGCTTCGAACCTCCAAGGTGGCACCGAGATTTTTGGCGCGCGCGCGCATATTGGCGAAACCGAAACCCTGGCCTTCGCTAACCAGCTGTGCCTTCGCCAGTCCGGAGCCATTATCCGTGACCCTAAGCACAAGGTTTGATCGATTCCCGCGCAGGCTGACCTTGATCTCGGTGGGCTGCGCATGCCGAAGGGCGTTACTGATCGCTTCCTGCCCAATTCTTAAGAGATCCTGCTGAACCTGGAGCGATAAGATTTTTTCGTCGACCCGGCTGGCGTGAAAAGAGCAACTAATAAGGCCCGGAATGTTGGAGCGCTCAGCCAACTTCTGCAGCGCTTTGATCAAGCCGGAATCCTCAATAATGTTCGAGCGCAGGCTCAGCGCGGAGCGGCGCGCTTCCGACAGCCCGAACCGAGCCAATTCGTTGGCACGTTCGACGTAGCACGATGCGTCTTTGCTCTGTCTGGCCATTGCTCGCGATGCGGCTGAAAGTTGCATGGAGATACCGGCAAAACTCTGAGCTAACGAATCATGAATCTCGCCGGCCAGCCGGTTTCGCTCCTCGAGCACAGCAGATTCCCGCGCTGTTCTCGCTAGTCGCGTAAGCTGAATAGCTAAGCTAGCCTGCGTTGCTAAAGCTCTGGCGATCTCGAGATCCTCTTCTTGACACCCACGCTCGTTTATAAATCGAAAGCTTAACATACCGACGACGTGACCCCTAGAAGACAACGGAATGATTAAGACCGACTTGATGCCTTGCTCGACTAGATAGGTGCGCACCCCTTCCGGCAGCCGCGTCGCCAGTGGACTGTCGAGCGGTAACAGGCTGATAGACTGGACCAACCCGGACGCCATAAGGTCATCGCGTTTGATGGAGCGTATGTGATTTGGGTATCCTATTTCATCCAGCGACCTGACCCGTCCGTCCTGGTAGATCAACTCAAGCGCCATCGTCTGGTCATCCGGGCCGAACAATGACAGCGTAGAAGAAACCGCTCCCAGCTGCCCAGTAATCGCTGCCATAACCTGACCAATAAACTCATCCAGCTGCGGGACAGCAGCGAGCTCATCGAGCGAATCACGCAAAGCTGCGTTCGCCTTCGCCAGCTGAGCTAGCCGTTCCTGGGCAAAGATCTCCCGCTCGCGTGCCATCGCGACTTGCAATTCTTCAGCTCGTTTTGCCTCTGCGTACAAACGAGCATGATCTAAAGAAATGGTGGCTTGAGCAGCCAATAGCTGCAGAAGAGCGAGCCGTTTCGGGGTGAAAACCCGCGGCGCCAAGTTGTTCTCCAGGTAAAGCGCGCCCATTAAGTCAGTCCGATTTACCAGGGGCAAACAGAGCACGGATCGGGGCCGCTTCTCCAGTACGTAAGGATCTTGAGAAAAAAGGCTTTGGCTGGAGGCATCGTCCAGAATCAAACTTTCCTGCGATCGGATTACATAACGGAGAAGCGACTCGGGCAGCTCAGCGGGCGATGTCGCAGCGTGCAGTAATTGAACTTCAACTCCGCTCGGACCGACTCTAGCCTCCGCTTCGATCCGATATTCGTCGCCGTGCTGCAATATGAGCAGCCCTCGCTCCGCGCCCGCGTGCTCGACGGTAATCCGCATCAGCGTTCGAGTCAGCTGCTCTAACATGATCTCGCTTGAAACGGCCTGAGATATCTTCACCACCGTCTGTAGATCCATGTCGTTTCATAGCCGCGATCTAGATAAAATCGAGCCGCCACTTCGTTACTGATGGCTTCGTTCTGAATAAATCCGTGTTTACGCGCCGACAGGATCGCATCTTCGTACAGACGCATCGCCTCCGGGTCCCGGCCCTCAATCCGGGCTACCTCGGCTGACACTAACGCGTATTTGTCAAAGAAGGTCGGAGGATTTGCTTCCGCCCACTCGCTTAGCTTTGCTAGATGCTGTTTAAGTGTCTTGGTTGAGCGCCTGGGGGGCGGCCCAGAAGGGCCAATCATAGCCGCTATAGCTAACGCGGCGTAGTAGTAATAGTCAGCGGATTGGATATGACACTGGGCTGACCAAAGCAACGGCTCCACCTCTTGGGCTGCGGCCATCGCCGCCTCGTAACGGCCGGCCATAAAGCGTCCCCGGAGTTTTAGGATCCGGTCAAAGCAAATGGCTACGGGCGGCGCTCCTTCACCGCGTTCCAGAGCTGCGTTTATTTCTTCCTCGGCAAAACCAGAGGCGCTCGCAGTGCATCCGCGCAAGCTTTGGATGAAAGCCTGCATGCTGGTTAGAACATTTACCACCTGCATGAATTTAGCTTTCTTGGCAAAATCCAGCGCCTTCACTAATTCTGGCCAAAGCTGATCGAGGCTATCACCACGCGCCAGCATGTCCGTCACCATGTGTTCCAGACTGTAACACCCAAGAACAACATCCCCCGATTCGACCGCAGCCCGGAATGACGTGCGTAAAAACTCAACGGCGACAGTAAGAGGCCGTGTCCAGATAACTACCATTTGCGCGAGTAGGTAGATATCTGAGGTCCAAGCCGACAATTGATGCTTCTCGATAAATCGGATAGCGAGCTCGACAAAACGATCGCCATCGCGATAGCGATGGGAAACCGGCCCGAGATAGAGCGCGAACCAGGCATACCCTTGGGCAGAAGCGTCGGTAGTCCCATGCGTGAGACTTATGTTCACCATGCGGCAGACAATCAGGTACGTCAGATTGCTATCAACGAGGTAGGCGGCGCGAGAAAGAATCGAGAGCACGCTCATAACCGTCTCCATCTCGGAGTTGGTCATCGACGGCAGGTCAATCAGGCTCTCAATGGGCCGCACACCTAAGTTCAGCCAGACCTGGTTGTACTCGATCTCGAGGTCCTGCGGGGTTGGCTTAACTGGCAACACGACGTCGAACATCTGCAAACAATCGAGACCGCTCTGAATCGCTTCAGGCAGCGCCGATTCCACCATGTGCAAATGCATTTTCAAACGATAAACAGCTGCTCGGTCTATCTTCGATTTGCCTCGAGCGAGAAGTTCTGAAATCAGTCGCCTGGTCTCGGCGAAATTAGCGCCGATGAACTCGCATTCGGCCATTTCATGTCGCAAATCGAACGCCAGTTTCGGTTGGCTCTCCCATCCCCAGTCTTCGAGCAGCGCGATACCAAGCGAGAAAAAAGCGCCGGCGGAAGTGTAAGCGGCCGTACTCTTAGCCTTTCTTCCAGCTTTGAGGTTCAATTCAGCTACTCGGGTCTTGTCGTCGCGATCACAAATGAGCGAGCCACCCAAATTGAACTGGTTAACGATATCAAAGATATTTCCGACTACCTCGTCGGGCGACAGCCCGGTGACCAGCCGGCGACCGATAGCGAGGTGGAACTGCGGGCGCTGCTTTTCCGGGATCAGCGCGTAGGCTGCTTCCCGGATCCGGTCGTGGAGGAATTGGTAAGAATTGTCGTTGCGCAGAATTAATCCAGCGCGGACGGCCTCCCAAAAAGCCGAGTGCACTTCTCTTTCTGCGCCACCGTTGGCCGCAAGGATGGTGCTGACTTTCACGGTATTGCCCAAGCAGGACAGGAGTTTCATCGCTTCTTGCGTAACGTCTGGTAAACGCCGCAGCTTGACGATCATGAGATCGGCTACGTTATCGGTGAAACCCTTGGCGCGGATACTCTTCAAGTCGCAGTGCCAAGCCGCCTCTCGCGCCTCAAATTTCAAAAGCTGCTCGTCGGCCAGCGTGGTGAGAAACTGAATGGTAAAGAAAGGATT
>WNFI01221158.1_pt1 | contig 12392 bp, 12 predicted proteins | sample 5400471 | NCBI WGS metagenome assembly WNFI01 (sample SAMN13153348, study PRJNA577476) | soil metagenome | isolation source: 100 cm saprolite on Douglas fir-dominated hillslope | place: USA:California | collected 2013-09-17 | reverse complement strand
GACAGGGACAGTCTGAGTCCAATCCTGGAAGCGATGGGAAGGGATGAACCTGGGACCCGATTCAATGTGTTCCGGCGATTCCGAGAAGCCGTGTTGCAGCGCAGTGAGGCACGGCAAATTCTCATTGACTACTGGATGGGACACACGAATCCAAGCATGGGAGATCGCTACGGCAAACAGCTTGTGGAAGATGTCGAGTACCGTCAAAAATGGGCTGAGACAGTCGGCCTGGGTTTTGAGGTACCGCCGTCCTTACTTGGGCTACATGGGCTACAAACAGTCGGCAAGCCTCGTGAAAGGGAAGCGGCCTAAGTGCTACAATGAACAGAGGGTTATTCAATTACGGGCGTGTAGCTCAGTTGGGAGAGCACCTGCTTTGCAAGCAGGGGGTCGCCGGTTCGAGCCCGGCCACGTCCACCAACTTAATTCCCGCTCTCTTAATCATTTACGCTGCAATTTCGACTGCACTATTTTGGTGCAGTTTCGGGACAATCGGTACAACGGACTCTTCAGGAGCCGGAAGAACGAATCCATAGCCCACTCGCGCAGCTTCATCGAGGCGCATTTCTAATTCCTCGTGAAGGTGTGAATAGACTTCGGACATCGTGTGCGGCTTGTGTGCCATCCAGAAGTTGTTGATGTCTTCCAAACAGCGGGTTCCACGAAGCCATGTCTTACGGAAACGCTTGAATGAATGCCAGCCCATTCCCTTCTCGTCCAATCCCATCTTGATGAGGCGTGGAGTAAGCCAGCGGTCGTCCAAGTTGCCGTAGAGATGTGGTGTGCCGTTCGCCGTATGGAACAGCAGACCAGGTTTTCCAGCTAAATAATTTTGCAGGTACTCTGCGATGTCAGGATGCAAATCAACCTGTCTTCTTGCAGCGGCGGTTTTTAGATGCTTGACGATGCAAGTTGCATCTTTCTCAACCTGCTGTTCAACGGTGATGCTGCGACCATGATTGGAGAAATGACGACCTTCCACCGCAAGCGCCTCAGAAATCCTCATACCAGTGGCAGCAAGGAGGACATATAGCGCCTGCTCCTGACCGCTGCTCCTGCTAATGAGTTCTGAGATTGTGCTCGCCTTAAGCGAAGGACGCTTCTGTTCCCCGTGCTCAACGATGGGCAGGTCCATTATTTCAGCGTTCCACTTCCTGTTATGGACAGGCTCGCCGTTCGGACTCTTGAGGGATTCCACGACCTGCTTAACGTGCTCGGTGTACTTGTTCACAGTTCGTGGTGAAAGCCCCGCTGCTACCATCTTGTCAATGAGCGGCTTCACAGATAAGTTGTCCACATTCGCAAGCGAAATATTCCCGATAGCAGGAAGAATCCACTTGTCGAGTGCTCCTTGGATTGTGGCCGCATAGCTCTGGACAATCGGTTTGCGCCTGCGATTCTGCAAAAGGCGCAGCCAAATTTCAGATTGCTCACGGAACGTAACTCCGGTGTCCTGCTTAACAACTTCCTTGAAGTATTCAACGGAGTCCGCACCGCTTTTTTGGATAATCTCCCTCGCTTTCCGTTTGCGTTCGCTCTTTGAAAGGAGGCCGGGACCAACAACTGGGCAGATGCGCTCTCGAACGTGCATCCGCTTTTCCTGACCCGGAATGTCTTTCCAAAATCGTACGACAAACCATCTCCCTGATTTTTCGATGTGACCATTTTGACCAGTTCGGCGTGACAAGGACTTGCCTCGTTTCCGCTTTTCTGGTGTCGCTCCAGGTAGAGTATCGACATACAGATTTGACGGCAATAGGCCGGATTGCCTAGAACCGCCTGCCGCGTTTGTCGACGAGGGCAAGGGAAGTCTATTAGGCCTGCACGTGAAAGCGATTCGACTGGACGAACTTGTGGAGTTCCGCTAGCTCAAATCGAAGGGCACCGCCCACTTTTACGAATGGAATTCGTCTCTGCCAAACCCAGCCGTACAGAGTGGATATAGAAACAGCAAGGAATTTAGCTGCGTCCTGGACTGTGATGAGACCGCTTTCAGATCGTAATTGCATTTTCATTTGCCTCTTCTGTGTTGGATGAGTTGCTGAAAGTCGCTTCTGCCGAAAGAAGGTTTTCTAGTTGTGGCATCTCCAAGGCGGGGAGGCTGACCGTGCCTACAGATGGAGGCCATAGCCCTAATTCCCGCAGCTCCCCCTTGTCGGAATAAAACGTGCTGCGCGAGTTGGCGTGTCTTAGGTCGTCCATAGTCATGGTTTCAAGGCGAGCAAGGAGCCCAAGTAGTCGCGTGGCCTTTCGGAAGGGAAAGCGTTCATCCAAAAGGCTCCGAGCCACGTCACGGCATTGAAACCCAACTCCTAAACACATCGCGTTCAGCGTTTCGACGAGACAGCAGTAGGCAATCTCAGGTTTGAGAACGTCCTGCAACGTCAGCTTCTTGTTTTTCTGTCGCCGCTGGAGGAATCCAGACTTCTTCCTAAGCTGAATTTCAAATCGCAGGACTCCGCGCGCTTCTTCAATAGATTTCTTGTCATTTTCCAAAATCTCTTTGAACTTGTCGTAGGCTCGAATTCTCCGGCCATTCTTGCTCCACCACTCAACCCCGCCATAGCTGTCAGTCGTCCGTCTATGTTTTAGAAAACTCACCTTGCTCAGAGTGCTGACGTAATCTGGCAGAGCCGTTCCAACACGGAAGTTATGGCAATAGTCCACGCGCAGATAATCCATACTGCTCAGCTCTGGAATTTCACCCTTCACGTGATCTGCGGCAAATTCGTGTAGCCGTTTGAGTGGCAGTTCGGAGTCACAAACTGACATCAGATTGCTTCCGTGCAGGAGCTTCGGAAGGGAGGCCTCAAGACGGAGAATTCCACGGTCGCCAAAAATCGCAATTCGCGCCTCAGGTCGGCTAAAGACGTGACCAGTGGAGGTCTGACGCGTGCCGAGCTTGGCATCAAAAAATTCGCGAGTTCGCGTTTCCCAGGAGTTTCGGCTTTCGTCCTTTGGGAAGTACGGACCCTTTTCGAATTTGCCCGCAACAGTGTCAAACATGGCCGTCAAGATGTGCCGCATTCCTTTCTCCGAGTCCGAATTTCTGGACTGATTCCCACGTGTTACTTAGTGCGTGGGAATCAGGTGCCGAACCCCAACCCCGACCCCGCCCCACTCCCCCCGCCCTCTCCCCGCGCGAAGAGCGCGCGCGGGGAGAGGGAGCGCATTTTTATCCGGCCCCGGCACCGGGGGCAGGATGCAAAAGCGAATTTCGATTTAGAAGTGCGGTTATCCGCGTTGTTTTCCTCTGGATGGTGGTAGACACGTACTCGACGGAGATCGTGGCTCTGCGGGCGGGGAACCGCCGGTTCCCCGCAGGTTGGCGTGTGCCTCTCCATGCGATACCCGAAGGATTTTTGACGTGGGGTGATTTTGGAGGACCGGCAGGCATGTGCCGTAAGCCGTCACGGGTTGCTTGCCAGCAGAGCCCGCAGTGTATGCCCGATGCCTGCCAGTCCGCAGAGAGGCTGCTCGCACATCGCGGGGCATTGGAAACGCTACTGGTGTCCTCCGCCGGATGTGCCGCACAGCCTCGCAGGCGGAGTAGGGCCGAAAGTACGCTAGCGATGAATTGCAGCGTGTTTGCTGTCGCCAGTTTCACGGCTTTGCCTCCGCTTACGCGGGATTGCTCCCGCTTGCGCGGATTATATGGGTGGCCTAAAAACGGTTATCCACGCACGCGCGCGCGCGCGTGCGCTACCCCCTTGACAAGGTTTTACGGAAAAGCGGGAATTCTGCTTTCGGGGTCTTTTGCGCACAGCGGGAGAGCTAGCGACGCGAATCTTGCCGATGCGGTTCTATGTGAAAGGGAAACCCGCGCATGCGCTAGCTTCTTTCTAGGATGGGCGGTACATCTGACCGCACGTGTGCGGTGGGACGGGCAGAAAGGGAAAGTGGGCCCCAACTGAAATTTCCCGCAGACGCAAGTGCGCCCACGCGGTTAGAGACCGGAAAAAGTGGATTTCGGCCAAAAGCTGCCCACGCGCGCGTGAGGCGTCGAGCGGAATAAAACGAAGTCTGTGTTAATACCTAATTCCCATTAAACATCCATCTTCCGACGCGTCCGTCAATGTTAGTCGGGCGAATTCTTGTAAATTGAAATTGGGAGAGAATTCCTTCCAGGGAATTGTGTCGGTGTTGAGTGTGCATATGTATTGAAAATCTGCCATCCGAGAACGTTCCTCTGCGAGTTCCAGGGCCGATGCAACCTGCCGCTCATCGACACCGTCGAAGATCATGCTATCGTGAATGAGGAAGCCGGGTTGGACTTCGCGTTGAGACCACAACTGCGCCAAAATTAAGTCGTAGCAAAATACTTTCATGCTGTCGATTCCTTGACTTCCCGACCGTTCAATCTCAACGTTGAAAACGAAACCAGATGGTTGGATCTCAATAACGAGATTGCCAGGAGCCTTGTACAGGACTTGCGAGTTGGAGTTGAAAAGGTCGATCGCGCGGTTGCGTTGGTTCGTTCTTTCTTCCAAATCACGCCGAGCTCGCTGAAGAAGCAACTCTTGATCAATCGCAAGAGCACTCTTTCCCTCTTCAAATTTTTTTAGCTCGGCAATACGTTGCTCGACGAGTTGAAGCTGGGATGAGGTTTGCAGGTGCAATTGCTGCAAGTGAGTATATTCTTCAAGGGCACCGTGAGTCCGCAATGTTTGCATTAAAATAGCCCGCTCTTCGGTCTTATGACGAATCGCGTCCCGTCGGCTTTCTATCATTCTCGTCAGGCGCTCGATTTCGGATCGTAAAAACTGACGACGATTATCGATGAGAGTATGATGAAACATCTGTACATCGTCGAGTCGCTTTTTAACCATACCTGGCAGTGCGACGCCCGCTTCTGCATAGACTTGGTCCACGCCGTCAGAACTTGGTTCTTTTTCTTCGGCTACGCTCTTTTGATAGAGTTCGAGGAATCGCCGATCCTTCACATTTTCGTTTGTAAGATCGTGGATCTCCTCGGTCAGCGCATTGGCATTGGCAGCAATCTCTTCGTACTGTGGATGAACTCGAAACGTATCAAGCTGCTCTGCCTCCCTATCTTTCTTGAGGCGGAGGCGCACCCGCAAGGCTTCCAGTTCTCCCATGGAGCCCCAGAATTCGTTGACAACAATCTCAGCGCCAGGACTCTGCAAAGCCTCTAACGCCCTTTTCCTATCCTTTAGCAATTGAAAATCTCTAGCATCCCTCCATTCCAACCCAAGTAAGAACGCGTTGAACACCTGGATGTCTACGGGCTTCTGCTTCCGATGATTTTCAAATGGGACCGAGTATGCATCGCGAGTTCGGCGGGCAAAATAAGAAATTAGGCCACGAAACGTGGGGGCATATTTCTGATGTTCTTCAAGCGGAAGGCCAAACGTCAACGAACCGAGTAAGTCATTCCAGTCGCGCACGCTTAATTGCGCAGTACCAGTTTTTGCATTGCGCTTGGGTTTGACGGGCCAACTGGAAGTATCAGCCTCGACAGAAACCCTTTGCGGGTCACTTGTGCTTCGCGAAACAGAGACTTCCTTGCCGTGAAGCGTGAAATCCAGCGTGAATATCCAATCTTGTAGTTCCTTGACTCGTAGTCCTTTGTTTGGGCTCGTACCCGAGCCAAGACAGAAATGAATGATTTCAATCAATGTGGATTTGCCAAGGCCATTTCGAGTGTTCTTTTTCGTTTCTTCTTTTGTACGGTCGGCGAGGATAACATTGAATCCAGCGGTGAACTGCACACTATGGAATGTGGGATGGTTGCTCCTGACTGCTCGAATCATGCGCGCCTTTTCCTCAAAACGCCATCTTCCAGAAAGATTGCATCGAGGCAGTACAAGAGATCGAGCGTTAGGATAAAACGTTCGAAGCTGCCGACGTTTGGGTGAGAACGAACGCGCTCCCACAAGTGAGAAATACTAGCTTCATCATAAAGGCTATCTAAGATGATCCTCCCAACACCTAACAGTGAGTCCTCGGTCGAAATATGTTTGGTGGGCAGAATCACGCTTCAAAAACCTCGCATTTCTCAAACAAGTACGCAAGAACCGCTATGCCGGCAGCTTGCCGTCGGAAGTCCCTCGTATTTGCGCTCGCAAATTGACTCAGTCCCTCAAAGAGCTCGTCTCCAGACACACCATCCCTTCTCAGCATTTCGTATTGAGCAATGAACCCCGCCTTGAGCTGTTCCGGAAATGTCGAGTCGATGGCGGCCATCATGGCTATAAACTTCTCGACCTCCTTTGCTTTAGATAGGCCTATAGTCAAGAGAAAACTGCTCCGTTGGGTCAAGCTGTTTCGCTTCAACTTTTCTGTTGGATTGGTTACGAGAAAATTTGCGACCGGTTCGTCAGGGCTCCCTACTAAAGCCTTTGTTGTGATCTCTAGTTCAGCAAAACCTACAGACGGCATTTCCGAAGCTAGCGAACTTCGAACCCACCCCTCGAGTCCGATCTTCCATGTGCGCAGGTCCGAAGTTGTATAGGTATTTGGTTGAATGTCCACTTGATCGTGGTGATTCGGGCACAACAATATCAGATTTTCATATTCGTCGCGGAGATACACCGGAAAAGTCTTGTCACCACGGGGCCCGCCATCGCTATGGGCGACGATGTGAGCAATCTTTCCGATCAAACCGACAGGATCGCAGGGCGTTGCTTGGATGACGCACTCAATTCCGCAGTGAGGGAATGCACACCGTCCAGCTGACAATCCCCACAACAGTTTTAGAGTCTTATCTGTATAGCCCCTGGAAGTCATTCCCCCACCACGTCGGCTTGGGTTCCAAGCACCCGCCTCGTTCAGCCGTGTCAAATTGTACGACGATACCTCTTGCGGATTCTTCGATTCTCGTATATGTGTGCTTAACTTATCTAATCAGTAGCGGACTGTTTGCCTGAACCCAGGGATTAGGAAACCATAAAATAGGTGAGCCGGTTAAGTGTGGAGCCCACGAAAATGGCGGAGATTACAAGAAGACGCGTAGGCGAATTGCAGCGAGGAGTTTTCAAGATACTTCTCGATCATCCCGACGGTCTCCCGGCTAAAGAGTTACTGGAGAAGCTTGAATCAGTTGTACCTCCGACAGACTTCGAGAAAAGTGAATACCCCAATCGGCCTGGCGTTAGGCGCTTTGAAAAAATTGTGCGCTTCGCAACCATCGCCCCAGTGAAGGCGGGTTGGCTTATCAAAAGCAAGGGCCGATGGACCCTAACGGACGAAGGAAAGAAGGCGTACGAGAGAATTCCGGACCCAGAGAAATTTGTAAGAGAAGGCGGAAGACTCTATAGACAGTGGGCTGAAAGTCGGCCTGACACTGCGTCCGAGGTTGTCGAAGAAGGACCAGACGCTACCAGTACGATTGAGGAAGCTGAGGAATCAGCTTGGTCTGAAATAGAAAATTACATGCAGAAAATGCCTCCCTATGACTTTCAAAATCTGGTAGCCGCGTTGCTCCGAGCGATGGGATATCACGTGTCCTGGGTTGCTCCTCCGGGCCCCGACAAAGGCATTGACATCCTTGCGCACACGGACCCTCTTGGTACCAGCGCGCCTAGAATCAAGGTCCAGGTAAAGCGGCGTGCTGACAAAATTAATCCGGAGGGACTTCGGTCCTTTCTGGCCGTTCTCGGAGATCAGGACGTGGGTATCTTCGTCTCGATGGGTGGATTCACGAGCGAGGCGGAATCAGAGGCTCGAACTCAAGAAAGACGCAAGGTGACACTCGTGGACCTAGAGAAGCTGTTCGATCTTTGGGTACTGCATTATGAAAAGGTAGCTGAGACAGACAAGCTGCTTCTGCCACTCAAACCCGTCTACTACTTAGCACCTTCTGATTAGATGAGAACTCTTAGAGTCATCAAAGAACCGATTCACGATTACATCGCGATATCGGATCTTGAGAACAATCTAATTAATGACCCTCTTTTTTTGCGACTTCAAAACATATCGCAAAACGGGCTGGCATACCTTACGTATCCCAGCAATCGTACGTCTCGTTTCATCCATAGCTTGGGTACGATGCATGTTGGCGGTGAGATGATCAGATCAGCCCTCCAGATGTCTGACCGAGAGCTGCGCACCGAGTTTCTGCAAGCATTCAAAGTCGTAATGGAAGAGGCTGCGGCGAATTTGTCAACGAGAATTGATCAGATCGCCGAAATCGTTGCGAAACAAAACGACATATTCTACCGACACATGGGGTTTGACCCCAAGATGCGGCGCGATCTTGCGCCAATTGTTGCTTTGCAAGCACTGAGAATCAGTTGCGTCATGCATGACCTAGGTCATCCCCCATTCAGCCATACAGTAGAGTCGGTCCTGCAATCTAAGATTGACTCTCTAAAATGGGAGAGCGCTCCCGAAGGTTATCGGCGTTTCGGCAAAATCCTGTCCGATCTTCGACCTGCGGAGGACGGACAATTACATGAGAAGATTGGGCGAGAACTCACTTCCTTCGTCTTTACCGAGGTTGCCGGTGATTATGCACTTTTCGGGAAGTTTTGTTTTTCAATCGCCAATAAAATCGCCATTCCTGAGTCAGCTTCAAAAAATCCGAAAGCAGTTCTGAACTGCCTCCACTCTATAGTCAGCGGAGAGAGCGTCGATGCCGATCGATGCGATTACGTTTTGCGTGACGGTTATGCCAGCAGCTTCGAGTTTGGCGAGTACGATCTAACAAGAATCATTCACAATTTGCGTTTGAACAAAACTGACGAAGGCACATTCGAGATCGTTTCGACAACAACTGCTGTCAGTGCCTTGGAATCCTTCTTTCTTGAAAGATACAGGATATGGAGATGGATAGTCTTTCATCCGAACGTCGTCAGGGCGGAGATGGCACTCTCACGAGCCCTCGCAATTCTATTAGAGATCACCTTCCAAGACAGGCTCTATGAAGCTCAAGAAAGAGTCGTTCGCAAGCTCTTAGAGGAATGGAACTTCAGTGTGTTTTGGAAGTCTTTTATCTCCCCTAAGCACTACCGAGAATATGTCGGATGTGACGAGCCTTGGTTGTTGGCTCTTTTGAGAAACCTTCAGCAGAACAAAGAGCTATCCGGTTCTAGCCCGAGGCGAGTGGCTATGCTGAAAATCTATCTTGATTTCATTTTGGATCGGAGAAAACCCTCATTTGCGACGCTCTGGAAACGCGCAGAAGAATATGATCTCTTCACCAGCACTGTCGCAAGACTCACAGGACCATTTCAGAGCCTACTTCTCGAGAATCGCCTTTCTCAGGGGACAGAAGGCGCAACAGAGTGGTTCAATGCACTTCTCCAAGCGGTTCTTAAGAAAGACATCGAACGAGGACAAGTGGAATGCATGCGCAAATTTGAAGCCCTGCTGCAGGCACGGCTTCAGCAGGAGGACGGGATCGAGGGATCGCTACTAATTAAAGTCCTTAAGTTCAAACCGTACAACGAATGTTTCGTTGTGGACAAAAAAGGCAGCAAGAAACCTTTGTCGGATATAAGCACTGTCGTTGCGAATCTTAATGCGACCTGGAAGAAAGACATACAGCTGCGAGTTTACTGGGCTAGCTTGAAACGGCGGGGCAAGACGTATGCGCTCGATAAGAGCGGTACGCCTATTCCAACGGGTAATCGAATCGCGACTCATCTTTTGCCTGTATTGCTCAGTGGCAATAATTGGGTTAGTCTACCTGACGTGATCCATCCTACGGGGAATACTCATGCAAAAAACGACTAAAAACGAGGCTGCAACAAATCTACGCGTGGGGGAAATAAGCGGAATCCTCGTTTTGGTCCTTTTGGACACCCTGGGCTCTGCTCGACTCCGAGAAATCTTCAAGGGTTTGGAGCTGGCCACCGAGAAGGGCAAAGTGCCTTTTTTTATGGGCTCCAGCATCTCACAGGTGTTGGAGTGGCAGGTACAAAAGCAACAGATTTCAGAGAAACACACAGGACATACGATCACGTATTCAATCACCGGTGAGGGAAAAAGAGTGGCAAGTACCTATCGGCCTCTTATGCGCCGATATTTCCCTAATCTGGCGAAGGTCAAGGCCCATGCAAATTGGATAAGCGCCTGATTCAGGGCACGCCTTTCTTCATGAGGGCGCAGTTCCTACCGCTCAAGCAGCTTTCAGCTCAGCCGGGATTATCATAGGACATGCTCAACGATTTTCATGAGATCGTTGTCCGTTATCGCCACACGCGACGCTAAGGGAATGACCTGACCGTGGGGCGGGTAAGCGATGCTTAGACCCGCCGCATTGGCGACAGACTCGTCATTATTTCCTTCCCCGACAAACACGGCTTCCGCGAGACTCACACCATACTGTTCGCATATGGCTTCGAGAGCGACAGCCTTCCCCGCGAAATCAAACGGCGTTGCGTCAATCCTACTGATAACACCTTGGTCGTCGTAGTGTAGTCGATTGATGCAGACGTAATCGAACAATTGATTGGCATCCGGTATCTTTTCATCCATGAACGTGTCAATTCCACCAGAGATTAATGCGAGCACAAAGCCCTCAGTTCTGAGAGTGCGCAGAGCCTCGTGAAGGTTCTTAGTCAACAAGACGCTACTCGTAATTTTGGCAAAATCCTCCCTTTTCAAACCATGGGCGCGCATTTGGAGATAATCGTGTTCGCACCAAGCCTTATAATCCGCAAATGTTCGCTTCCCAGTTACAAACTTACGCAGCGCTTCCTTCCAGATTGCTGGTTGAACTCCAAGGTGCTTCCAAACAAGCGTCCACGAGTATTGATATCCCCGCAGCAACGTTCCATCGAGGTCGAAGCCTATAACGTGAAATCTCGACTTCGCCGGCCGACCTGATTTAATTCGTTTCGATGGAGTGGCATATTCGTGAATGCCCGGTTTGGGCCCGTCTTGTACGGTGACAGAAGAAACAAATTTCTTGAGAATGAGAAAGGGCATGTCGTTGCTATCTCTCGGTTTGACTACGTTTATGTGGCCTCGGTCGCTCAAAGTATCGGTCTCCGGATTACCCCAAAACTGTCCAGCACTCTCCTCGTCAACGATCCGGTCTAAAGCAGCAATGACGTATCTCATCCGAAGGGCATCCTTCATCTTGAATGTGACCCAATCCGTGCTCAAGTCACGAATCACATCTGCGTTCTGGCAAAGCTGACGCAATTGATTATGCCACCTGGAGATATGCTTCGCGATCGACGCAAGGCCTGCACCGTTATTCGGAACAGAGTAGAGCAAAACACCCTGAACCTGAAGCGGCCGCTTGTTCTTCACCTCTTCCACCAAATACTTCCGGGCAATCAGTCCGCCAAGACTATGACAGACAAGTATAATATTGCTGTTGCGAGGGAATCTGGTTTCAATCTCGGTCCGCAATGCATTGGCTAGTGTTTGAATTTTGGGATACTTCTTCGACCACGGCAGGCTAAAAAGAGCAGTCGGATAACTGAAAAAGTGCAGCTCGTGACCCTTCAATTCAGCTTCGTTCCGGATCAGGCTTGGGAACAAACCCCAAGTGGTTTGGGCATTTCCACCTAGACCGTGAATAAAGAAAATCAACCCTTCACTCATGTTTAGATGTCCCTCCGTGATTCAAGGATTTTCGCGCTGAGCCATTTGAGTTCCAGTTAACCCCAATTCTTGATGTGACTAGAAGTTTGCTTCCTATATGTCGGAAACGTGTGTGGATTGTTGCTAAGCTTCTCGCTCTAAAGGGGTACACGTCAAGATACTTATTGACAGAAAGAGACCAGGCAAAGGTTTGCCTGATTTCCAGTTTAGTATTTCTCAAACTGGTTCCCGAGCGCATCGTCGGCTACCCGGAAGTAATCCTTGAAGCCGATTTCAATAAAAACACGCTGAAGCATGCGCGAAACTCTGGAAGGGAAAAATCGAGGACAGCGAGAAATCTTAGCCTGTGACACTCACGTGTGCGAGAAGCCGAATCCTTCGAGTGTCACCAAATTGTCACTAAGACTCGCGCAAAACGAACAAAAACGGAGCAAATCCAGAAAACAGAAAATCGCGCTATCTTACGGCTGGCAAAGGGATTTAGTTGAATTTTCTATTAGATAGCGAATCGGCGATTTAATTTTTCAAGACGGCCAGTTTCAACCGCTCACTCACCATAGGTGGAGTTTGTAGCTGGCTAGTTCGGGACAACTTCGGGACATTTAAGAGAGCGGAAATTTCGCTGATTCTCCGTGTGAGCGACACCAGACAAAGCTGTTTAGTGTTTTGCCCTGCCTTGTTTGCAAGCAGGGGGTCACCGGTTCGAGCCCGGTCACGTCCACCATTTTCTTGTCGTTCGTTCTTGTCATCCGCTCTTTTTTTGGCGCTAAGATGCTAACGCTGTCGGAACAGCGTTTGACTTTGTTTTGGTGTCGCTTCTAACATGGCCGGCGCAGAATCTCCGCAAGAAGTGTTGGCGCGCAATTGCC
>WNFI01103688.1_pt1 | contig 12394 bp, 11 predicted proteins | sample 5400471 | NCBI WGS metagenome assembly WNFI01 (sample SAMN13153348, study PRJNA577476) | soil metagenome | isolation source: 100 cm saprolite on Douglas fir-dominated hillslope | place: USA:California | collected 2013-09-17 | reverse complement strand
GGTAACCGCTCGTACGATCGGTGAAATCCAACACCCTAAAATGCCGGAAACGGCGGAACAGGTTCGCATCATTGGACACCGATACTGGTGGGAGGTCCGATATCCTAAACATGACGTGGTGACCGCCAACGAAATCCATGTGCCGCTGAGTAGCCGGACCAATCGACTACCGACGCAAATGGTGTTGGAGTCGGCGGATGTCATTCATGGGTTCTGGGTGCCGCAGTTGAACGGGAAAACCATGTTGGTTCCGAATTATCGGAATACGATGTGGATCGAACCATACGCTACCGGGATCTATCTGGGGAATTGCACGGTACTTTGCGGCCAGCAACACGCCAACATGCTAATTCGGGTGATCGTCGATAAGCCGGAAGTCTATCGGAAGTGGCTAGAGTCACAAAAACAAGCGCCTGTTTCCGACCCGCAGGTGGCCGAGGGACAGCAGCAGTTTATCTCTAACTCTTGCGGGACTTGCCACCATATCGAAAATGCACGCGGAGCAACCGGGGTGTTTGGACCCGACCTAACGCATTTCTCGAGTCGGGCAACGCTCGGATCAGGCGTAGCTCCGAACGATGACCAGCATCTTCGTAGTTGGTTGGTGAATCCTCAGGACCTGAAACCGGGTTGTTTGATGCCGAATATGCAGCTGAGCAGCAACCAAGTCGACTCGATCTTGGCCTATCTCCGCACCCTGAAATAATCCGTTATGGCTAACAGCACTGACACGCTAAAAGAAATCGGAACGGAATTGGCTCCGGCTCCTCCCGGCCACGAACACGGTACTTTAACGGCCTGGATTCAAGATCTGATATTCACGGTCGACCACAAGAAATTGGGGTTCATGTACATTGGGATGGGTTGGCTGTTCTTCATCGCGGGCGGCATTCTGGCCTCGCTGATTCGGTTGCAATTAGCGGTGCCGAACAACCATGTGCTGGACCCTGAAGCCTTCAATGGCGCGTTCACCATGCACGGCACGGCGATGATTTTTTTCTTCGCGATGGCCATGGTGTTCGGACTAGCCAACTACGTTGTGCCCCTTCAGATCGGGGCTAGAGACATGGCGTTCCCCCGTCTGAACGCGTTTTCGTTTTGGACGACTTTTTTCGGAGGGTGTTTTCTTTTCACGAGTTACGTCGCCGGTCCCGGCCTGTATGGAACCGGCGCTGCGCCCGATGCCTCCTGGTTCGCGCTTGCTCCGCTCACTTCTCGCGCCTTTTCGCCCGGCAACAATATCGATTACTGGTCACTGGGTCTCTTGATCAGCGGCGTCGGCACTATCACCGGCGGCGTGAACGTGATGGTGACGATCTTCGAAGCCCAGGCTGGCGGTTCCCCAGTGTTGTGGCAGCACTTCTTTTGGATCTTTGGCCACCCGGAAGTGTATATCCTCGTCTTACCGGCGTTCGGCGTGATATCGGAAGTCATCCCGGTCTTTTCCCGGAAACCGATTTTCGGTTATCCGATGATGGTGGCAGCCAGCGTCATGATCGGATTCATCAGCGCGGGCGTGTGGGCTCACCACATGTTTACGATCGGGATGGACTCGTTCAGCGTCACTTTCTTCGCGTTTGCCACCTTCGTTATCGCGATTCCTACTGGGATCAAAATCTTCAATTGGCTAGGTACGATGTACGGCGGCAAATTGCGCATGGAGATTCCGATGCTGTTCTGCATCGCTTTTCTTTTCCAATTTCTGATCGCGGGGCTCACTGGGATAATGTTGGGCTGCGCCCCTTTTGATTGGCAGCTCAACGATTCTTATTTTGTTATCGCCCACTTTCACTACGTCATCGTAGGGGGAATCGTTTTCGGGGTTTTCGCGGGCTTTTATTATTGGTTCCCTAAAGCGACCGGCCGCCTGCTCAATACCCGCCTCGGCCTTTGGCACTTCTGGGTATTTACCATCGGATTTCATCTCACCTTCGATCCGCAACACTTCCTGGGTATTCTTGGCATGCCGCGACGCATTTACACTTACCAGGAAGGCCGAGGTTGGGAGTTCCTTAATATGCTCTCCACGATCGGAGCAATCATTCAAGGAATCGGAGCCATTATCTTCATCATCAACATGATCTGGTCGGCCCGGAAAGGTAAGATCGCTGGAGACGATCCGTGGGATGCCTGGACCTTGGAATGGACGACTACTTCACCACCGCCGGAATACAACTTTGAAGAAATACCGGAAGTGCGCAGCCGGCGGCCACTATGGGACTTGAAACATCCAGAAGACCCGGATTGGAAGTTTGAGTAACTCTCAATTGGATAATTTGTGAGCACGGATACATACGCAACGCCAGAGACGGAGTGGAAATTACCCTCGCCGCGCAAGGTTGGGATAACCCTCGTGATCCTTACCGAGTCATCCCTATTCACCATATTTGTGGTGGCTTATCTCTTCTATCTTGGTAAGAGCCTAAATCCGCCTTATCCGCGAGAAGTACTCGAGTTCCCTTGGCTAGGATCATTCTTTCTGTTTTCCAGCAGTGCCACGGTGGTAGTAGCAGAGCAGCGTCTAAAAAAGGGTGATCGGGGCGGGTTTCATCTTTGGTGGCTAATAACCATCCTGCTGGGTGCAGGTTTTTTGGTTTACACAGGCTCGGAGTGGTACCACCTGATCTATCATGATGGTCTAACCCTGAGTACGAACCTGTTTGGTTCTACCTTCTATTCGCTGGTGGGTCTGCACGCCAGCCACGTGGTAGTCGGTCTAGTTCTATTAAGCCTTATTCTCGTGGCTAGTTTGACTGGCAACATCCAGCATCGGCATCACGAACATATCGAAATGATTTCGTGGTATTGGCACTTTGTGGACGGTATCTGGGCGGTAGTTGTTACGGTCGTCTACATCATCGGCATGCAATCCTGAGATTATGGACGCAGAACACGATCATGGCGCGACCCGAGACGGAGTGGAACTACCAACGCCGACCGCGTGGCCGATGTTGGCGGCCTTGGGTATCATGTTAATTGCAGGAGGATTCGTCACTAGCGTTGTAGTCTCGGTGGTAGGTATTCTCCTGTCACTTATCGGGGGGATTGGTTGGTTTCGTGAATTGTTCCCACTACCGAATCACGAGATTGTTCCTTATGCGGAACCGGCGAAGCGAGCGGCTCCGATCAAGATTTCTCCACGCCGAATCAGCCATCTAGCGCTGGGAGCTGGTGGGCATCGCGCTTATTACCCGCTCCGGGTTCACCGGTATTCGGCCGGCATCACCGGCGGATTAGCCGGCGGAGCGGCCATGGCGATCTTAGCGATGTTATACGGCCAGATCTTCCAGCACAGCATCTGGTATCCGATCAATCTGCTCGCAGCCGCGGGGTTGCCCACCATGGAGACGGCCAATGTGGAGAGTTTGAGTCAGTTTCATCTGTCCGCCTTTATCATCGCCGTGTTAAGTCACGGGGTCCTGTCCATCCTGGTCGGCATGCTCTACACCGTGCTGTTACCAATGTTACCCGCCCGTTACGAATGGTTCTGGGGCGGTATCATTATTCCGCTGATCTGGACCGCGATGCTTTATCCGATGTTCGATATTGTTAACCCGGCCCTGGCGGCGCATGTGGATTGGGTCTGGTTTATTATCTGTCAGATTTCCTTCGGTCTCGTTGGTGGATTCGTGGTCTTCAAGTCTCAGAAAGTCGAGACGATGCAAACTTGGTCGTTAGCGGCGCGCATGGGAGTGCACGCGATGGAAGCGGAAGAAGAAGACCGATGAAGCTGTCCTGGCAAACCATTTTGTCGTATGCCTGCATCGCTGCCGGTCTTTTAGTGATGGCAGGATGCGACCAGCTACCTGGCAAACCCAAGCCGGAGGATCGCTGGCAACCGCCGGAAGCAGTGAAAGATTTTAAAACACTCTTCGGTACCAATTGCAGCGCCTGTCATGGTGACGAGGTTTCAATTGGACCGACGCTTTCGGTTCTGAATCCGCTCTACCTGTCCGTTGTACCCAAGGAGGTTTTAAGAAAGATCATCGCTGATGGGCTCAAAGGAACCGGGATGGCAGGGTTTGCCAAGTCTAGCGGTGGCGATCTAACCGATGAACAAGTCGACATTCTACTTAACAACCTAATCAGCAAGGCCGGCCACCAGGGTGAAGGTTCCAGCAACACTCCGCCGGCAACGAATCTGCCAGGCTACTCAGCTCCTTTAGGAGACACCACGCGCGGGTCTGAAGCGTACAATCAATATTGCGCGAGCTGTCATGGTCAGGCCGGCCAAGGTGGAGAAAAGGCCGGTCCGATCGTTAACCAGGACTACCTGCATTTGGTTTCGGATCAGTACCTGCGAAGCGTAATCATTGCCGGGAGACCTGAGCTGGGCATGCCCAATTATCAACAATTCGTAAAGGACCATCCGATGTCGCCGGAAGATATCGCAAATATTGTTGCTTGGTTGGCTTCACATCGACACACCACCGAGGAAGCGAACGCAGCAGGTTCACCAACCGCAAACGGTTCATCTCAATAGATCATGGCTTCTAGCGATCCAAACGAAGATAGTGCACACGAAATGCCCAAGTTCGACTATCGGGCAACCCGGCGGGACTTCATGCTTAAGCTGGGGCTTGGAATTAACGCGGTTGCCGGCGCCCTGGTGGGCATCCCGATCATCGGTTTTTTTGTGTCGAGCGTGGTGCAAAAGCAAGGCCGAACCTGGGTGTCCCTGGGGTCAATTGACCAATTTCCGGAGCAAGCAACGCGGATGGCTGTCTTTATCAATCCATACCGTAACCAAGCGGATGGTGATACGGCGCATATTCCTTGTTGGGTGAAGCGGGCGGCCGGCGAGACCTTTAAGGTTTTTGCCATTAATTGCACTCACCTGGGGTGTCCGGTCCGTTGGTTCGAACAATCAAAGTTATTTCTCTGCCCGTGTCACGGCGGAGCGTTTTATGAAGATGGCAGCCATGCGGCCGGCCCACCGCCGCGCGGTCTTTATGTTTATGAACATAAAGTAGAAAAAGGTGAGCTGATGATCAAAGCGGGTGTTCTACCGACCCTGGCCGATCCCTCTTAGCCTATGATGTCTACGCTACGAAACGTTGCCCTGTGGTTCGAGCAGCGGCTGCATCTGGTCAAACTTTGGGAACAGACCGCCGGACATCCGGTTCCCAAGAGCACCGGAAGCTGGTTTTACACGTTCGGCAGTATGACGCTGACCTGCTTCGTCATCCAGATCGCCACCGGCATTTTCTTGGCGATGTCCTATGTGCCATCGGCGGCTGAAGCTTATCATAGCTTGGAGCTTCTCAATTATACTCAGCCGCTAGGCTGGGTAATGCGAGGGATGCATTACTGGGGTTCGACGATGATGGTCATCATGATGATGTGCCACATGACCCAAGTGTTTCTCTGGGGTGCCTACAAATATCCTCGTGAACTCACCTGGATATCCGGATGTATCCTTCTGGTCGTGACTCTCGGTTTGGCTTTCAGCGGTCAAGTCATGCGGTTTGACGCCGATGCTTATTGGGGCGTCGGCATCGGGGCAGCAGTCGGTGGGCGGATTCCAATAATCGGCGACGCTGTCGTCCATCTTTTGTTAGGTGGACCGATTATCGGGAGCGATGCTTTATCTCGTTTCTTTGCTTTGCACGTCTTTATCTTGCCCGGGAGTCTTCTGGCATTCGTCAGCATTCATTTGCGTCTTGTCCTTAGCAAAGGAATCAACGAGCAGCCTAAGCCGGGGGTGTTGGTAAAACGGGAGACCTACGATCAACATTATCATGGCATCATTAAGCGCGAGGGTGTGCCGTTTGCGGGTATCATCGGCAAAGATGTCGTCGCTAACGGAATCCTTCTCTTGGTGATTGTAGCGCTGGCGCTCTTCATAGGACCAAAAGGGCCCGGTATTCCGGCGAATCCGCCCCTGGTGATTCCCGAGGCGAAGCCGGATTACCCTTTTCTGTGGTTATTTGCGGCCGCAGCGCTATTACCCAGCGGCTCTGAGATTTTTCTTTTTTTCATATTCCCTACCATCGCCGGGCTCCTACTGTTCGCGCTTCCTTTCATCTCGAATGAAGGTGAAAAGCATTGGCGGCGAAGGCCGGTTGCGATCGCGACCGTAGTCTTGAGCTACCTGGGCATCGGTATGCTGACCTATGAAGCGATGGTGGGACCCTGGTCACCACATATGGATGCATGGAGCGGACTGCCCATAAAACCGGAGTATCTCAAAGGTCGGACGCCGGTAGAACTACAGGGCGCTGTCGTGCTTCAAAAAATGCAGTGCCGGAATTGCCACGCCATAGCCGGAGAAGGGGGGCACCGTGGGCCGGACCTCGCGCAAGTAGCGACTCGCATGACGAATCCGCAATTGGTCCGGCAAGTGATCCAGGGCGGCGGAAATATGCCTGCCTACGGTAAGAATCTGTCTCCGGAGGAAACCCGAGCGCTGGTGGCGTATCTTTCTTCATTGCACCCGCCGAATGTGCCGCCGGCGCGTGAGGCCGTTGGTCCGCTGAAGCCGATCGGCGAGAGTCAGCCGACTCCGACGCCGGGGAAGGAAGTCACTGTTAGTCAGTAGTCGGTAAAAGGAGTACGAGGAGTACGAGGAGTACAAGGAGTTCAAGGAGTACAAGGGAGTTCAAGGAGGCTACCGTGGTGGCACTTGACCACGGCATGGCACCATCCTGATCTTTTGCTTATGGCGCCAGCTCCCCACGCCGACTCCTTGAACTCCTTGGACTCCTCGTACTCCTTGAACTCCTTTTACTGATTACTGTCTTACTGCTTACTGTTTACTGAATATGGAGGATGCCGCCGATGCTGTCGTTGGATCTTGGTCGATCCAATTGTGGCCTACGGTAGGACTAGTACTCCTAGCCATCATTTATTTTCGCGGCTGGTTGAAGCTACGGAGACAGGTTCCCCATCGGTTCGATGGTTGGCGGCTCGCATCGTTTTTGGGGGGTGTTGGTACGATCTTTCTGGCGCTGGGGTCACCGCTCGACACCTTCGCAAATCTTCTTCTGCAGGCGCACATGATTCAGCATCTCTTGCTGATGATGATTGCGCCGCCGCTGTTGTTACTGGCGAACCCATTTCTGCCGCTGTTATCCGGTCTTCCCCGACCTATCGTTCGGGAAGCGATCCGCCCGTTCCTCCTATGGAACTTCTGCAAACGACTAGGACGATGGCTGACGCATCCAAAAGTCACGTGGATCATTTTTGTGACGATGACTTTGGGGTGGCACGCTCCTCCGCTCTATGAGCTCACGTTACGTTCACCAACGTGGCACATCGTTGAGCACGCTTGTTTCCTGTCATCGGGCGTACTTTTTTGGTGGCCAGTTATTCAGCCCTGGCCCAGCCGTCCGCATTGGCCCGAATGGGCCATGATTCCGTATCTTCTTTTAGCCGATGTTCAGAATACGGTTCTGTCCGCTTTTTTGACTTTTTCCGATCGCGTCGTCTACCCCACTTACAGTCTCGTTCCGCAGTTCCCGGGCATGAACGCTCTCAGTGATCAGCATGCCGCCGGAGCAATTATGTGGGTGCCGGGTTCTATCGTTTACTTGATACCCGCCGCTATCATCGCGATGCGGTTTCTTTCTCCAAGACGTCACGTTAGGGACCAGCTCCCGACTACTCCCGCATCCGCGGGACTACGTCGCGGCCAAGTTGTTGGACAAACCAAACCGTTGATTGAGGGCGCGCCAAAGCGAAGCGACGGCGGCCCGCTCGTCCGTAACTCTGCAGTGCGAAAGGGTCAATCACGAACGGATGAGCGGGAGCTCACCCCTACCGGCGGGTTCGACCTCCTCGCTCTCGGTTGGTTCGGCCGCGTGATTCGGTCATTGGTATTTCGACGTGTGCTGCAGTCCATCCTTTTCGGCTTGGCCCTGTTGATCATCTACGACGGAATATTTGGGCCTCAGATTGGACCGATGAACCTGGCCGGGACGTTGCCCTGGACTCATTGGCGTGGTCTGAGTGTGCTGGCATTGCTCGCGATCGGAAACTTCTTTTGTTTTGCTTGTCCGTTCACCTTTGCTCGTGATCTGGGACGCCGTCTCCTTCCGGCGAATCGACAATGGCCAAGATGGTTGCGAACCAAGTGGCTCTCGGTGGGTTTACTGGGTATTTATTTTTGGTCCTATGAAGCCTTTAGCTTGTGGAATAGCCCTTGGCTGACGGCCTGGGTGATCATCGGATATTTTGTGGCGGCCATTGTTGTTGATGGCTTTTTTCGCGGGGCGAGTTTTTGCAAATACGTTTGTCCGATCGGCCAATTTCATTTTGTGCAGTCCCTGGTTTCACCTTTCGAGGTCAAGACCCGTGACTTGTCCGTTTGCCGTACCTGTAAGTCCTTTGACTGCATCAAAGGGAATGAGGAACAACGCGGTTGCGAGTTGCGGCTGTTTCAACCCAAGAAAGAAAGCAATCTAGATTGTACTTTTTGCTTGGATTGCGTCCGTGCCTGTCCGCATGACAATATCGGAATCATCGCGGTAGCGCCGGGTCGTACCTTAGGCCGGGACCATTTCCGTTCATCAATCGGCAGGTTTGCGGAGAGAACCGATTTAGCGGCCCTGGTGCTGGTGCTCGTCTTTGGTGCGTTTCTTAATGCCGCTTCGATGACTCTTCCGGTTGAAAATGCATTAAGCTTTTCTCGATTCACATTTGATCTAATTTCGCGGCCGGTTATTCTGCTCATCTTCTTCGCGTTGGTGCTTGGATTATTGCCGCTGGTCTCAGTTGCCGGATGCGCATGGGTGAGCCGGAAGTGGGCTGCTCTCAGCAGCGGCTTGCGAACAATTGCTTGCCGGTTTGCGATGACCTTGGCGCCGCTCGGCGCTGCCATGTGGCTGGCTCATTTTGGATTTCATCTCTTCACGGCCCTGTTGACCCCAATACCCGTTGTGCAACGGCTTTTGCTCGATCTCCATTTGGTTTCAGGCGGGTCTCCTTGGTGGAGTTTACGCACTCCGGCGATTCCTGAACTGCTGGACCTTCAATGCCTGGCGTTGGATCTAGGATTCTTGTTGAGCTTGTACTTTGCTTGGAAAGTTTCCCAGGATTTAGCCCGGGCAAATCGGCGATCGGTTGCAGCGTTCTTGCCCTGGGGCGCATTGCTTACTTCGCTTTATCTGTGTGGGATCTGGATTGTTTTTCAGCCAATGGAGATGCGGGGAATGCTGCATTAGCGGGCCATCGTAATGACAAATGACAAATGACAGATTGACAGCTCGGTACGAATTACCGTTTTGCGCGTCTCGGTTAAGTCGTTCTGAAGAGCGGTCTCTTCCGGGGGCGCCAAGCCTATTTGTCATTTGTCATCTGTCATTTGTCATTCTCCTGATTTCTCTTTGTTTGCCTCGCATTGCTTTCGCGGATGGCGGCTCTGTCCAGTTGCATTCGGTTAGTGGTCCTTTCGACATTACGCTCTTTGCCGAGCCGCCTTTACCGAGAGCGGGACAGGTCGATTTCAGCGTTTTAATTCAGAACAGCAAGACGGGGCAACCGGTATTGGATGCGGCCGTCACCTTGGCACTGACACCGGTACAGGTTCATCAAAATGAACAACCTGCCTGGTATCCTCCAAGTTGTGCTGTCGCTCCGCCGGCCGATTTAGCCAGGGTGCCGCTGCTTCACTCCGGAGCGACCAATCGTTTGCTTTACGGTGCACTGGTTGAAGTGCCGGCAGCAGGCGTTTGGCATGCGCGAACCGAGGTTCAACGCGGTGACCAACGTGGCGTCATCGAAGGAACAGTGGATATTGCACCTCCGTTTCCACCGATCGCCAATTATTGGCCATTGTTTCTTTTTCCGGTGGTCGGTGTTGGCCTCTTCGTGTTGCGAGGACATATACAACGAGCGGGAACGAGCGTGAACGAGCGGCAACGAGCGTGAACGGATTGCGTGTCTTTCGTTGTCGCTCGTTCCCGGCGTTCTCGCTCGTTGACGGCGTTGTCGAGGTTCCATACTGTGCCGCGTGATCGTTAACCTACTTGCTCTAGCTAATGGGACTAAAAGCTCGTGAAAGTATTTCGTTTTCTGGTTATCCCACTCGTAGTCATTGTTCTGATTGCCGCCGTGATTTGGTTGGGCGGGCCGTTTTTGCTTGGCAGCAACGGCTCCCGGCAGTGGATCAATCGTAGCGTCGACCGATCTCTACAGACCGAAGGGACGCTTGCTCCGATCAGCACGAAGGGAGGTGTTATCTATTCTGCCGAATATACGGGAAAAGGCAGACCAAAAACCCATGTGGCATCGATCCAGGCAAAAGATCTGTCAGCCCGACCGGAATGGCTGAAGCTTTTTTCTGGTGTCTGCGATTTCAATTATATCGGCATCAAGAACCTTGATTTGGTGATTGGAACTCCAGCCCCTGATCCGCCAAATGATCATCCGGCGACCCAATCATCTGGGATCAAGTTACCCAACTTGATTCATCCGAAGTTTCAGGTAGACCAGGTGTCGGTTAATCAGCTGAATGTGCACTGGGGAAGCGGAGAGAAACCTGGAGAAATCACAGGTATGCAGGCGGTAGCGATTAATCGGGCGGACAAACAGTGGGATCTGTCCGCAAACGGAGGAACGCTCACCGCTAGTGGTTGGCCGACTCTACAGCTCGACCAAGCGACCGGTTCATATCAGTCCGCAGCGATTACGGTTAGTCAGGCGAAGCTGGTGCTTCCGGCCGGTGGGACGATCGCAGTAAACGGAGAGCTTAATCTGGACAGTAAACGCTCTTACAAATTCCACGGTGATTTAGCCGGTCTCCCGCTCAGCGACTTGCCTCCAAACAAGTGGCATCTCCAAGGTATCGCGTCCGGCAGCCTCGATCTCACTGGGGATTTGGGCGACGCAAATTCAAGCCGAACGGTTGGCGTCGTTCATTTGGATAAAGCCAAGCTCGATTGGTCGCTTTTGTTCGGCAAGATTGGGAGCTTGGTCAAACAGTTGGGGCTGAACGACTCGCAACTTGACGGGGTCGACGCGCAAGTCAACCGGCAAGGTCAGCATTTTGAATTTTCGAATTTATCCGTCAAATACCAAAGTCTCTTAAGAGTAGAGGGAAACGGTGCAATCGATGGAGACCAAATAAAAGCGAATCTGACGATCGGACTAGCATCCAGTCTTTTGGATTGGCTGCCGGGCGTTCAACAGAAAGTCTTCACCGAACAACGAGAAGGCTTTTACTGGACTCAAATGCAAGTGACGGGTCCGTTGAATGATCCAAAAGAGGATCTTTCTAAGAGGATAACCGACGCATTGACCCAAGGAATGTCTAACCAGTTCAAGAATCAGGCAAAAAGCCTTTTGGATCTTCTGGGACGCTGAAACGATGGACACTGTTTCACCGATTTACCGGCCTAACGTCGCCGCGATTGTTCGACGTTCCGACAACAAGATTTTAGTGGGGGAACGCAGCGATAGACCTGGCTCCTGGCAGTTCCCTCAAGGTGGAATCAAGACGCGAGAAACACCGGAAGAAGCGCTCGAACGTGAACTACTCGAAGAGGTAGGGCTGCCCGGCGGATCCTATCGCATCCTTGAGCGTAAAGAACCTTACCGATATCTCTTCGACAAAGGCCGCACCAAAGAAGGGTATCATGGACAGGAACAGATCTATTTTCTGGTCGAACTCTTGACCGGTTTTGAGCCTCGGCATGAAACCAGTGAGCCCGAGTTTCGGGCGCTGCGTTGGATCGATCCTGCGGAATTCAATATTAAGTGGCTGCCGCCATTTAAGCGGGATGTGTACCGGCAAGTGCTGAATTTGTTCTTTGGCGTGCAAAGTTTAGTTGGGGACGGCAGCCAATCGTAATCACACGACTGCCGGTTCTAGTTGAGTTGGAGGCGCGGATTTCCCTGTTGGCCAAGGTTTTTTCGCTGATTACTACTTTTCCTTTTGACTCAGGGCACTAATTCCGGCATCACCAAGACGTATGCTGACCTTGGGAATGTTCCTCTTTCTAGGCTCTGCCCTTTTAGGTTGTGTATGGTGGGTATGCATCAAAGATGACCCAGATCGTACGCGGTGATTCTTATTAACTAATGATTGCTTAATCATTCGGCGAAAGGCGGCGTTTCCCCCTCAAACAAAAATTTCTCACGGACAGCTACAAAGCCGCCAGAAACGCGAATGAATCAGGTATCGGTTGCAGCCTGTTCAGGCATGGTCATATCTCTGACGAGCAGGCGGTATCCCTTCGGTATAAGATATATACGAGGCGCCGCTTTGTGTCCGTTAAGCCCACGACGATCGGGACTTGCTAAATAGGCCGCTTTCGGACAAAATCCGGTTGCAATGAAATCCATCGGCTGGGCGCGCTTCAGTTGGGAGGCCAAAGATCTTCCAGAATCCAGCCGGTACATCATGACCGAGACTTATAGTCTCCGGTCGGCCAGCCGTCAGGAAAAGTCACTC
>WNFI01003245.1_pt1 | contig 12394 bp, 12 predicted proteins | sample 5400471 | NCBI WGS metagenome assembly WNFI01 (sample SAMN13153348, study PRJNA577476) | soil metagenome | isolation source: 100 cm saprolite on Douglas fir-dominated hillslope | place: USA:California | collected 2013-09-17 | reverse complement strand
CGCGCAGAGGGCCATGAACTGAGAACCGGATGGCGGACAGGATCTGGAAGCAGCGCTTGGACACGTGGAGCAGCTGCGGCAGCGGCTCGAAGAGATGAAGGAGGCTGGGCAGCAGCGGGGGGCAAAGGGCCAACAAGGATCACAGGGCGAAAAGGGCGAGGCTCAAGGGCAACAGGGCCAGCAAGGACAGAAGGGCGAGGCGCGAGGCCAGCAGGGATCAGAGAGCAGCAAGGGTGAGGCCCAGGGCCAGCAACAGGGACAGGGGCAAAAAGGCGATGCGCAGCAGGGACCAAGCCAGCAACCGGGCGGGTCGGCGCAGGCAGCGAACGGCGCTCCGCATTCAGGCGGGCCGGGCGGCGGATCTTCACCGGAAGTCGCTTCCGGCCGCGGCGGCCAATTCGACTCGCGCAGTGGGTTCGTTCGCGGGTTCGATCCAGCCACCGCCGGGCGTAATATTCGCGAAGGGATTCGCGATCTGGGCCAGCTCGAACAGATGTTGCGCAGTAACCGCGAAGTTCCCCACGAAGTGACGCGCGATGTGCAGGATTTGATCCGCGAGATGCGGCAAGTCGAAAGCGGCCGTCTGTCCGGCGTCACAGCGGAGCGGCTCGATCAGATTGTGGGGTCGCTGGTGGACGGCACGGAGCAGATTGAACTCGAGTTGCGGCGCCTGGCCGGTGAAAAAGAGACGGGCAGCGTGCGCAGCGGCGTCACGCAGCCAACGCCGCCCGGATATGCCGACGCGGTCGCTGAATACTTCAGGCGGCTTGCTCGCCAAAAGTAGCAATGCGTAACTTGCTCCCGGAGAGTAAGTTAGAGATGCTTGCATCTCCTCCACAATTGGTATAATCTCTATTGGTATAATCCCTATAGGAAATGCGGGGATTGGCCGCGAACCCATGTCCAGCGTTCTTGACCAAAGTCTGACCGTCCGCGACGATTTCGAGCAGCAGCACGACCAGACCGTGCGTGAAGAAATCGAGCGGTTTCGCTCCAAAGCCGAGCAAGTGCTGGCCGGGACCGTCACCGAAGACGAATTCCGCTCGTTCCGCCTCCGCTATGGCATTTACGGACAGCGGCAGGCGGGCGTGCAGATGGTGCGCACGAAGTTTCCGAGCGGCATGGTCACTTCCGCGCAACTGGAGCGCCTAGCGGAAGTCTCGGACGAATTTGCCGGCGGACGCGGGCATCTCACCACGCGGCAGAATCTGCAATACCATTTCGTCCCACTGGCGCGCGTAGCGGACCTGATGCACAGGCTGGCCGACGCGGGGCTCACGACGCGCGAGGCTTGTTTCAATACCGTGCGCAACGTGACGGCGTGCCCGCTGGCGGGCATGTCGCACGATGAAGTTTTCGACGTGCGGCCGTATGCGCAAAAGACCGCGTACGCCTTCCTGCGCAAGCAGCTGACCGATAACCTGCCGCGCAAGTTCAAGATTGCCTTCGACGGCTGCCGGCACGATTGCATGGCCAGCGCGATCAACGATGTTGGCCTGCACGCGCTTGTGCGCGACGGCAAGCGTGGATTCCGCGTGACGGTGGGCGGCGGCTTGGGCCCGCTGCCATACGAGGCGCAACTGCTCGATGAGTTCCTGCCGGTAGAGAACCTGGTCAGCCGCTGCGAGGCCGTGATTCGCGTGTTCAACAAGTACGGCAACCGGCAAAACAAGAACAAGGCGCGGTTGAAATTCGTGCTGCGCGAGCGCGGTTGGGATTGGGTGCGCGAGCAGATCGAGATCGCGTACCAAGATATCCTGTCCAATGGCGGGATTGAGACGCCGGAACTCGTGCCCGAAGGCTTCGGCGGGTTTCAATCGAGCCCGCAACCGCTGGGACAAGGCGCGCTATTGCCGGTGGTGAATACCAACGGCAGCGGCAACTCCGAATACGATCGGTGGCACAAGAGTAACGTGCGCGAACAGCGGCAGACGGGCTACGCCATGGTGACCGTGCGCGTCGACCAGGGAAACCTGACGAGCGATCAGATGCGCGGTGTGGCGCGGATCGCGGCGGACGCGGGGGACGGCTTGGTGCGCGTCATGATCGATCAGAACCTGCTGCTGGGCTTCATCCCGCTGGCCCGGGTGCGACGCGTATACGCGGCACTGGGGGGACTGGGGCTGGCCGGCGCGGGCGCGACAGAGATCGAAGACGTCACCACATGCCCGGGAGCATACTCTTGCAACCTGGGGCTGACCAAGTCGATGAACCTGGGCGCGGCCATGCAGGAGATGGCGCGGCACTATGACGATCCGCGGGTGCGGAATCTCACGATCAAGATCAGCGGTTGTCCGAATTCCTGCGGGCAGCACTGGATTGCCGATTTCGGGTTTTACGGTAACGCGCGTAAAATCGACGGCAAGGAGATCCCGTATTACCAGATGCTGCTGGGCGGCGGCTACGATGGCGACGGCGTAATGCGGTTCGGCCTCGCCGTACAAAGCCGAAATCGCGCCCGAGCTTTATCAGGATTGGGGCGACGATACCGAGTTTTCACTCAAGCTGGGCCGCGGCGAGTGCGCCGCGTAGCAAGCCAGCGCCGGCATTCCTGCCTCTATCAAGCGTTTTCATTCTTCCGGCAATGGACAGGCACGAATGCCTGTCCTACCCTAACAATTTATGGCCAAAATTCAACGCGCTCTGCTGAGCGTAACGGACAAGAGCGGCATTGCCGACTTCGCGCGCCAGTTGCGCGGGCAGGGGGTCGAGTTGATCTCAACTGGCGGTACTGCGAAGCTGCTGCGCGATGCCGGCATCGAGGTGAAAGACGTCTCCGAGGTCACCGGATTTCCTGAGATGCTGGACGGCCGAGTGAAGACGATGCATCCGCGCGTCACGGGCGGCATCCTGGCGGTACGGGGGAACCCCGAACATGTCCGCGCGCTCGAGGAACACGGCATCCAGCCGATCGACATGGTGGTAGTGAATCTCTACCAGTTCGAAAAGGCCGCGTCTAAAGCGGGCGTTACGCTGAATGAGCTGATCGAGAACATCGACATCGGCGGGCCAACCATGATCCGTTCGGCAGCTAAGAATTTTCAGGACGTGGCGGTGGTGGTTTCACCTGGCGACTATGCGGCCATCGCGGGCGAAATGCGCGGTTCCGGCGGCGCGATCTCGCGCGAAACCAAATGGCGGCTGGCGCAAAAGGCTTTCCGGACGACGGCGGACTACGATAGCGCGATCACCGCGCGTCTGGCGCAGGTGGACGGCACAGCGGCCCTGCCTGCGCGGCTTGATATCCATGCGGAGAAATTGATGGACCTGCGCTACGGCGAGAATCCGCACCAGTCCGCGGCGCTCTACGGCACGCGCGCGGCGGGAATCGCGGGCGCAGAACAGTTGCACGGCAAGGAACTCTCGTACAACAACCTCGTGGATCTGGATGCGGCCTGGCAGCTGGTGAATGAATTCACCGGCCCCGCGGGGGCGATCATCAAGCACACCAATCCCGCCGGTTGCGCGGAGCAGAAGACGCTGGCTGAGGCCTATCGGAAAGCCCTCGAATGCGATCCGGTCTCGGCGTTCGGCGGCGTGATCGGCTTCAATCTTCCGGTGAACGCGGAGACGGCGCAAGAGGTGGCCAAGCTGTTCGTAGAAGCCATCGCCGCGCCGGATTACTTCCCCGAGGCGCTGGCCATTTTGAAAGCCAAGAAGAATTTGCGGCTGATGAAAGTTACGGTGGCGGCGGAATCGCTGGTCATCAAGTCGATCAGCGGCGGCTTTCTGGCGCAAACGCCGGACACGCACCGGCTGGATCGGTCGGCGGTTGAAGTAAAAACGCGCCGCGCGCCAACCGAAGCTGAATGGGCTGCCTTGGAGTTCGCCTGGAAAGTCGCCAAGCACGTGAAATCGAACGCCATCGTTTACGCGCGTGCGGGGCAAGCGGTGGGTGTGGGGGCAGGCCAGATGAGCCGCGTGGATTCCGTCAAAATAGGCGCTATGAAGGCGGTGCTGCCGGTGGCCGGAACCGTGGTCGCGTCAGATGCATTCTTTCCGTTCCCGGATGGCGTGGAGGAAGCGGCCAAGAATGGCGCGACGGCCATCATTCAGCCGGGCGGATCCGTGAAAGACGGCGAGGTGATCGCCGCCGCCGACCGGCTGGGCCTCGCGATGGTGTTCACCGGCGTGCGGCACTTCCGGCATTGATCAAAGAATAAACCCCAGGATTGCCGTTGCCGCTCCCGCGATGCCCGCGACGATCCCGATCACGGGGAACAGCATTTTTCTCGAAATGAAATACAAAGACGACAGTACCAGCGCAATTTCCAGCAGGCCCTCACCGACGTCGTAACGCAGCGCGCGCTGTTCGATGCGCGTGGCCTCGCCTTCCTTCTTTTGCGCCTCTTCCATCACTTTTTTGGAGTCTTCTTCGTAGCGCGCCTGATCACTGCGAAAATCCTCGATGGCCTTGGCAGTCTCCGGATTTTTGGCACCGAGGAGCGTGACCAATTGTTCTCCCAGCTCGAGGCTGTGCAGCTTGATGCGCTTGGATTGATAGAACGACCAGCGGTCGTTGGCTTCGGTCTTGAGCAGCACGGCATCGGTGTGGGCGCGATGCGAAGCAATAGTAACAATGGCGAGGGCGACCGCCAGCACCGCGGCCAGCACGCCAACCTTCTGCCCGAGGGGGTCCGGAGCGCCTTCTGATTCGTGGTGTATTTCTAGTTCGGCCATCTAACTAAGATAAGTGTTTTGGAAACATCAATTGGGCGTGGGCCGTGGATGGTGCAGTCAGGTTATTAGCTCCAGCAGGCCTTCGATAGCAGTCATCAGCTCGCTTTCATCTACGCGGCAGATACGTTTTCCGAGCCGTTCCACCGAGATCGTGCGAATTTGTGAAATCTTGATCCAGGATTTCTTCGGCAGCCGTCCCTCAGCGAGTTCCATGGTCAGTGGGAAGCCCGATCATTGCGGCTGACTAGTGATAGCCATCACAATTACGGTACCGGGCTTGTTGTTAAAAACGTCGTGACTGAGAATCAAAACGGGGCGAAGACCTGCCTGCTCTCTTCCGTGAACGGGGTTCAGATCGGCCCAGAAGACGTCGCCCCTCAGTACGCTGGCCACGAAGATGCTCCGAGACCTTCATCTGCCATGCGCTGCTCTTCGTGCCGATCCAGCTTGGCCAGCTCTCGCGCGAGCCGGCGGCGCCTGTCTCGCTCAGCTAGAAGATCAACGGCCGATTGCAGGGCGCGGCTGCGATTCGGATATTTGCCTTCGCGAACCCAGCGATCCAATTCCGCTACGGCTTCTTTTTCCAGCGTGACTGCAATCTTTCGCACCATCAAGACGCCGGTATGACATATTATACTTCCGCACGGCGAGCGGTCTTCTAACCGGCCGGCACAGCGCCTTCGATGAGCAGTGCACCCTTTTCCAGATAGCGCACTTTGCTTGCGAACCGCGCGGCGTGCGGATCGTGGGTCACCATGACGATGGTCTTGCCGTGCTCTTTGTTGAGCCGCGAGAGCAGCGAGAGAATGTCTTCGGCCGAAGTGGCGTCCAGGTTGCCGGTGGGCTCGTCGGCAAGAATGAGCGCCGGATCGGTAACGATGGCGCGCGCGATGGCGACGCGCTGCTCCTGCCCGCCGGACAACTGCCGTGGGAAGTGCCCCAGCCGGTCGCCCAGCCCGACAAGCTTCAGCGCGGTGGTGGCGTGCTCGATACGCTCGTGCTTCTTCAGGTTCGTCAGCTTCAACGGCAGCTCGACATTCTCAAGCGCGGTCAGCACCGGGATCAGGTTGAACGACTGGAAGATGAACCCGATGTTTTCGTTGCGCCAGTGGGCGATCTGCCGGTCGCTGAGCGCGCGCAGATCCTGGCCCAGGACGCGGATTTCGCCGCCAGTAGCCACGTCCATGGCGGCAACCAGATGCAGCAGTGTCGATTTGCCCGATCCTGACGGGCCCATGAGCGCCACAAACTCGCCCTTGTGGATTTCGATATCAACGTCCTTGAGCGCCACGACATGAAACTCATCGCGCAGGAATTCCTTCGTCAGGTCGCGCGTTTGGATTACTACGTTATCGGTCATGGTCAGGATTGTTTGGCTTTCACGCGGTCGCCGTCTTTGAGTGTGGCCGGCGGATTCAAGATCAGATCCTCGCCGCCGATCAGCCCGTCTTCAATGCGGATGCCTTTGCTGTTAGTAGAGCCGGTCTTCACGGCGCGCCTGACGGCCTTTCCGTCGAACATCACGAATACCGCGTTGTCGTGGATGGCCGCGGCCGGGATCATGATGACAGGCCGCGCCTGTGCTCCCACGGACGCCGTCTTCTCTTCCGAGACAAACGCCACGCTTGAGTTCATCTCCGGCCGCAGATAATCGTCCGGATTCAGAACTTTCACCTTGATCTGCACGGTGGCCTTCTGTCGATTGGCTTCGGGCGAGATTTCGTAAATGATGCCGTCGTATTTGCGGTCCGGAAACGCGTCCGTGGTTACGATGCCCTTCTGCCGGGCATGCAGCTTGGCGAAATCGTTCTGGCTGATGTCCAGTTCGACTTCCAGATCGTTCAGGTCGGCGAGGGCCACGACGTATCCTTTGGCGCCCTTGTCGCCGACGAACATGGTAGTGAGAAACTCGCCCTTCTCGACCGCCCGCTCGAGAACCGTGCCGGTCACCGGCGCGCGAATCACGGTGTTCGATTCTTGCGTTTCCGCATACGCGACCGCGCCCTTGGCCTGCTCGACCTGCCCGCGCATGGCATCGACCTGCTCCTGCCGCGGACCCAGAACGGCAAGATCGAGCGTCTTCTGCAGTGAATTCACACGCGCAGCGGCGCTATCGAACTTGGCCTGGGCGTCATCGAGCGCCTGCTTGGCCATCACGCCTTCGGAGGCCAGTTTCTTGGTCCGGTTCAGCGTGACCAGCGCGTTCTCCTGGTCGGATTTTGCCTGGTTGAGATTGGCGCGGGCGACGGCGATTTCCTCGGGACGCGAGCCGTGCTCCAGCTCCGCCAGTTTCGCCTGCAGGTTCGCGAGTTGTCCCTTGGCCTGCGTGAGCTGTGCGGCGTATTCGTCGTCTTCGAGTCGAACGAGGACCTGGCCTGCTTTTACCTTATCGGCCTTCTCCACGCCGATCCAAGCAACGCGGCCGACCACCTTGGAAGCGACTTCGATCCGGTGAGCGGCGACTATGTAGCCCGTGGCATTTAACACCACGCCCGGGCCGGCAGCGGCCGAGCTTTCCGCGTGCACGCGCACGGTGTCGACTTCCGTCGCAGCAGTGAGCTTGGTGTAAGCAAAGCGCGCTGCACCCAGCAGCAGGAACAGCAGCACACCGCCGATGATCCAGCGGGTCGCCCAGCGAGATGGCTCCGGCCCGCTCTTCTTCGAGCGATCGATTTGCAGCGCTTTCAATTCTGCTTGCATGGCGTTCAGATGCCTCGCAGGGCGGTCAGGATCTCCTTCCGGGAAGCGGAACTCGCCGGGAAGAGCCCGCCGAGCGCGCCCAGGACCATGGCAAACGCTACGCCCAAAACCATGATCTGGGGGGTCACACGGAAATTAAAATCGATTTCACTAAACGTAACAAAACTCCCGATGCCAGTAGTGACCCCGTTGAGCGGCAACACCAGCAAGCAGCCTACGATACCACCAAGCGCGGCCAGCAAAATGGACTCGACGAAGAAACTGAACAAAATACTGCCACGGGAAAAGCCAAGCACGCGGAGAGTGCCGATTTCCTGGGAGCGCCGCGCGACCGCGGCATACATGGTGTTCATGGCGGCGAAACTGGAGCCCACGCCCATGATGATGGATACGAAGATTCCCAGGTACTCGATCACCACGCCCGAATTCGTCTGCGACTGATAGTAATCCACTTCCGAAATAGCGTCGAGGTTCAGGCGCTGGTCGTTGGCGATGTCATTGATCAGGGCCTTGGCGGCGACGGGATCAGTGGCGCGGAGCAGCACGGAACTCAGCGCGTCGGGCCGCTGGAAGTCCGAGCTCACCTGGTTGAGGTCGCCGAAAATCTCGCTATTGGACGCGCCGGTCCCGGCGGACATGATGCCGACGACGTCCCAGTCGCCGCGCCCGAAATGCAGGCGCTGGCCGATACGGGCGGCGGGAAAGCGCTTCTGAATGGACTCTCCCACGACCACTTCCCGACGTCCGGCCTGAAACCAGCGGCCGGCAATGAGCTTCAGGTTATCGCGCATTTCGAGACCTGTTTGCGCGATGCCGCGCAGGGTCACGTTGATGCCCTGGGGCGCATCGACGCTGGCGAGATTAATGACCGTAACCATCTCGAGCGACGCCATGGGCTGCCCGGAATTTGACCGGGCGACGCCGGGCTTAAACTTCATGTCTTGAAAATTGGCTGGCGTGACGGCGCTGCTCAACTCCGCATTAGCGCCTTTGCGCAGCACGAGAACCTGCAGCGGATTCCCCGACGCCTGGAGCGACGAACGCAGTCCGCCCACCAGCGCCAGAATCGCCAGGAGCACGGCGACCGTCAAGCCGATGCCCAGCGCGGTCATGATAGTGGTAGTTCTGCGAACCACCAGATTACGCAAGTTGTAAGTGACAGGGATCGCCATGGGAGTTCGCTATTCGGTGCTGCGCAAGGCTTCGACAATCGAAATGCGGGAAGCGTTCCAGGCAGGGATGAAGGCGCTGACCAGCCCGATGGTCGCGGCGACAATCAGACAGGTGACTACGACCGGCGGCTGAATGGCAAGGTGCTTGAGATCGTCGGAGAAAGCCGGCCCCTGCCGGACTACCCGGCACAGGAACGACGCCAACACTACGCCAAGGGCGCCGCCGATGGTGGCAATGGCCACTGCCTCTCCCAAAATGAGCGTGAGAATCGTTCCCCGCGTGAAGCCCAGCGTCTTGAGAACGCCCACTTCGCGGACACGCTCGCGAATCGACATGGCGATGGTGTTGGCCGAGACCAGCAGAATGGTGAACGTCACCGCCGCGCAGATACTGAGCAGAATCATTTTTACGTTGCCGAGAAAACTCAGGAAGCCCAACTCGAAGGCGCGCTCCGACTCGGTCTTGGTTTGCACCGGCGAATTGCTGAATTCGTCGTCCACGGCTTTCGCGATGCGCGGCACAGATTCCGGGCTGTCGGCCAGTATATAGAAGGTTCCGATCTGGCCCCATCTCTTTGCCCCCAGCGCCTGATCCAGGTATTCGAGATTGAAATACAGCACCTCATTGTTCTCCGGGGCATCATAGATGGCCCGGAGTGTAAATTCGAGGTTGACGGGAAAGATGTCGCCCTGAATCGGGATCCGATCGCCCAGATGCAGATTCAACTTATCGGCGAGCGCCTTGCCGACCATGCACGCGGTGCGTTCATGAATGAAGGCTTTCTTTTGATCCTCGGGAACTTGCATTTCGCCGCGGATGGTCAGAATCTTGTCGGGCTCGACGGCAAAGCGAGGGAACATATTCTTGGACTCGCGCCGGTCCTTGTAGACGCCGCCGAACCACTGGTAGGGGGCGACTTCCCGGACGCCTGAAACTTGCCGGATCTTGTCGCGGTAGTAGAGCGGCATGGGCACGGCGAGCGAAATCTTATTGCGCGTGATCAGACGCAGAGCCTGCGAAGGCGTGGCATCGGTGAAATAGAAGGCGTAATAGATGGCCATTTGTTCATGCGGGAGGCGCTGGCGTTGGCACACCGGGCCGGGGCCTCGGGCGAGGTGCCTGTAGGGGCGGTGGTGGTGGTCGAAGGGCGGGTTATAGGACGGGGCGCCAATTCGCCCATTGCCAGGAGCGACCCCACGGCCCACGCTGAGATGCTGGCCTTACGCGAGGCCGCGCAGGCGGCAGGCAATTACCGGCTGGAGGATGCCACGCTCTACGTCACGCTCGAGCCCTGTGTCATGTGCGCGGGAGCGCTGGTAGCGGCCCGGATCAAGCAGCTGGTTTTCGGAACGCGCGATCTTCGTTTTGGCGGTGTGCGCAGCAAGTTCCGCATTGCCGATTCAGAGCTGCTTAATCACCAGGTGGAGATTGTGGAAGGCGTTCTGGCCGCCGAGTGCGTGGAACTACTGCAGAATTTCTTCGCCGCACGCCGCTGACGCTGCACAGGCGGGATGTAGACGCGCCCTGTGGGCCACGGGCCCGCCGAACGCCTCCCACTATTCCACCGAAACCCGGGTGCCCTTCTGGGTGTGGCGCGACAAGTGTTCGATGCGCGCGTCCAGCAGGCTGCGGATCCCTTTGAGCACTTCTATGCGCGCCGTCCGGAAATGCTGCTGCGTCGGTTCCGGCCAGCAGTGGTCCAGTAAAGCCTCGATCTGTGGCCCGGCGACGGTGCAGAAGAAGCACCCGTGTTGTGGTTCGGCGGCAGTCTTTTGCTCTTCCATATCAGCCTTCTTTCATCTCCACTGTTAGTATTTTATTCTGCAACGTGGCACGGGCGGGGGTCAGGGCGGCCATGGACGTCGGCAGCCCGATGTGCCGGCGCAAGGTGCCGATCTCAACCACCAGCTCATCGCCTTTCTTGAAAAGTCCCACTTCGCCTTTGACCGCGAAGGGCAGGCGCAGGCGCACCTCGTAATGGGAATTACATTTCTCGAAGGTGTATGGCGCTTCGGTGCGCGTCACCGCCGCCGGGTCTTCCTTGTCGGCGTAGAGCACGCGCGCGACATCCTCCAGGCGTTCGTGCCCCAGCACTTCGTGGGTGAATAGAGGGACGCGCTTCACCTCTACCGGCACAAAGTATTCTACTATCTCTTCCAGAATTTTCGCCTGCGAAGCGCGCCACTCTTCGAACCACGCATCGGTGATGGCATCCGGCAGCACGCGGTTTACGATGATGCCGTCCACCGTCAGCCCGTGCAGCGAGAAGTATACGAACGCACGTTGCGTCTCGCGAAGCACCATCCTTTCGGGATTGGTGACCAGCCGGACACTCGTAACCTTGGAATCTTCGAGCAGATCGGAGATCCCGTCGAGCCGGCTGAACAGATCCTGCACATTGGCAAAGTAGCTGTCGGTGGGCAGCTCGACCGGCGAAATCCGGTTGGCCACGGGACGCACCGCTTTGAGCAGCCCGCGCTGGAAGGGAAACACGTGCTTCATGTACCATTCAAGCGTGGTCGGCATGCTAACGAAGCGCATAGACTCCGCCGTGGGCGCGCAATCCAGCACGATCACGTCATAACGCTGCTCGCGCCGGAACTGGTTCACGTACATCATGGCGCTCAGCTCTTCCATGCCCGGCAGGATGGCCAGCTCCTCGGCCTCCACATCGCTGATGCCGGTGGTGCGCAGCACCGAAACCACGTAAGTGGAAATCTCGCGCCAGTGCCGCTTGATTTCCTTTTGAATGTTGACTTCGTGAATGGAGAGCTTGTCGTTGATGGGATACGGGTCGTTGGCCTTGTTCTGAAACAGGCCGGTTTCCAAATCGAAAGCGTCGGCCAGGCTGTGCGCCGGATCGACGCTCATCACCAGCGTCCGGTAACCGAGACGCGACAGCTGCAGACCTGTGGCGGCTGCAATACTGGTTTTCCCCACGCCTCCTTTGCCGCTGAAGAGAAGGATGCGCATAGTTTCATTCTAACGGACGGCGACGCGATGGCTGCCTCAGCGTTGAACGGCAGGATCTTGCCGTCCGGGCGACCCGTTTTAGAACGCGAAACGCAGCGCGAACTGGATCTGGCGTGGCGCCTTGGAGGAAAAAATTCTGCCGAAGGTCGTGGGATCGTCCGCGAACCGTTGCGGCAAATCGAAATTCGCGCGATTGAACAGGTTGAAGGCTTCGGCGAGCCGAAATGGTAGGGTAGCGCAATGGCGAACGCGGAGGTGTCGAACCAGCGCCCGGGTGTCGGGTGATCGAGGCGCGGATCACGCAGCAGGTCCGGGCGATCTGAGCCGAAGATGCCGCCGGTGTTTCCAGTGTTGCTGTTGTCGGTGCGCAATACCGGTGTGAACGGCTGGCCGGCTTGGGCAACTGCAATGCCGCGCAATTCCGAATTCCGGGCCCACCAGGCGCTACCGGGCAGGTGGTACACGTACGCGGCGGTGAAGCGGTGCCGCATATCGTAGCTTGAAAGCGCGTGCTCGGCGCCATAATTGCTGCTGTCCTGCGGAAAATTCTTGTCGGGCAAGGTGCCCAGGAAGGCGGATGTGTCGTCGATCGATTTCGAAAACGTGTACGACGCCAGCACCGAGAAATTGTGCGCGATCCGCCGGTTGATGGACGCTTCGAGCGCATGGAAATCCGAATTACCGGCGCTTTCGCTGAAGAAAATGCTGCCAAACTGCGGATATGGCCTGCGCGTGAAGACCGGTCCGGGACCGGGCGGCGGCTGATTCAGATCGCGGGAGCGGATCAGGTGCGTGCCTTTCGACCCCGCATAGGCGACGCTTGTCACGGTCGATGCGGTAAGCTGGTGCTGCACGTTGAAATTCCAGT
>WNFI01701736.1_pt1 | contig 12395 bp, 11 predicted proteins | sample 5400471 | NCBI WGS metagenome assembly WNFI01 (sample SAMN13153348, study PRJNA577476) | soil metagenome | isolation source: 100 cm saprolite on Douglas fir-dominated hillslope | place: USA:California | collected 2013-09-17 | reverse complement strand
CTCCGGGAAGGCGACTTTCACGCCCGCGGCCCGGCGCGAGCTGGACCAGCTCCTCCGGGACCTGCTGGTAGCGGGGGGAACGGCGGTCGAGGTCCACGGCCACACCGACAGCCAGGGAACCCCCCAGAGCAACATGACCCTCTCCGAAGAGCGGGCGTTCTCGGTCAAGAACTGGCTGGAGCAGCAGTCGCCGGTCAATTTCCCGACCGGCCGCATCCGCGTTTTCGCCCATGGGCAAGAGAATCCGGTGGCCCCCAACTCCACGACGGAAGGGCGGGCCCAGAACCGGCGCGTGGAGATCGTAATCGGCACCACGAGTGCGAACTAGTTCGCTCCGCGCCGCCTTCGCGCCCAACCGCGCCCTCTCCGCCGGCGCCTTACGCCTCATCATCGCCGTCCAGGTGGGGGTGGCGCTCGCCGTCTGGTGGAGCTCGCCCTCCCCGATTCTGCCCAGTCCGGGGGAGGTGGCCCGGGCCCTGGGCCAGCTCTGGTTCCAGGAGGGCCTCGGCCGCGAGCTGGGCACGAGCCTGACCGTGAATCTGGAGGCGCTGGCTCTGACCCTCGTCATCTCCCTGGGGCTCTCGTACCTCACGGTGGTGCCGTTCTTTCGCCCCCTCGCGGCCGCCGCCAGCAAGGGCCGCTTCCTCGGCCTCATCGGCCTCACTTTCGCCTTCACCTTGACCCTGGGCGGAGGGCGGCCCCTGAAGGTGGCCCTGCTCGTCTTTGGCATGACCGTCTTCTTCGTGACCTCCATGGCGGACGTGGTGGCGGCCATCCCCAAGGAAGCCCTCCGCCAGAACGCCGCCATCGGGTGGATGATGCTCACCATGGTCGAAGGGATTTCGCGATCCGAGGGCGGGATCGGAGCCATGCTCCTGAACCAGAACAAGCACTTCCGCCTAGCCGAGGTGTTCGCGATCCAGCTCCTGATCCTGCTCGTGGGCGTCCTCCAGGACTACGGCATCGGCGTCCTGAGGAGAGTGCTCTTCCCCTACGCCGACCTCCGCCTCGAGAGGCAGTAGACATGACCGCGACCGCCGCCTACGAGACCGGGGCCACCATCCTCAAGGCCAGCGGCATCTCGCTGACCCTGGGGGGGAATCCGATCCTCCGGGACATCAACCTGGAGGTGCGCGACCTCCGCCGGCCGGGCTGTATCACGGGACAGGTCGTGGGCCTGCTCGGCCCCTCCGGGATCGGCAAGACCCGGCTCTTCCGGATCCTGGCCGGGCTCGACGAGCCCACCCAGGGTCAGGTCCTGATCGGCGAGAAGGGCATCCCCGTCGAGCGGGGAATGGTGGGAGTGGTGGCCCAGAACTACCCGCTCTTCCCGCACCGCACGGTCCTCGGCAACTTGCAGGTGGCGGGGCGGCAGGCCGGCCTCTCCACGGCCAAGGCGGCCCAGATGGCCTCCTCATTCCTCAAGCGCTTCCGCCTCGAGGATCGGGCGCACCTCTATCCCGCCCAACTCTCCGGTGGGCAGCAGCAGCGCGTGGCCATCGCCCAGCAATTCATGTGCAGCGAGCACTTCCTGCTCATGGACGAGCCCTTCTCGGGGCTGGATCCCATCGCGGTGGACAAGGTCTCGGAGATCATCGCGGAGGTGGCGTGCCTCCACGAGCTGAACACCATCATCGTCGTGACCCACGACATCCCCGCCGCCATCGCCGTGGCCGACCACCTCTGGCTGATGGGCCGGGACCGCGATGCGAGCGGCCGCATCATCCCCGGGGCGCGGATCCAGGCGACCTACGACTTGATCGAGCGCGGCCTGGCCTGGCGGGAGGGGATCACGACCACCCCCGAGTTCCTGGAGCTCCTGCGGGAGATCATGGCCCGGTTCCCCACCCTCTAAGCGGGGCCGCCCTCGCCGGGGACGGCCAGGGCCGTGCGCTTCTGGCGCGCGAGCAGGGTCTCGATGGCCGCGGCGGGCATGGGGGGCCCGATGAGGTTGCCCTGGATCCGGTCGCACTGCCAGCGCGCGAGCAGCACCCGCTGGGCCTCCGTCTCCACCCCCTCCGCCACCACCTTGAGCTTGCGGGCGCGGGCGAGGGCGATGGCGGCCGTCGCGACCGCCTCCCGGTTGCGGTCGGTCGCGATGTCGTGGATGACGGTACCGTCGATCTTGAGCGCGTCCACGGGATAGCGGTGGAGCTGGGAGAGCACGGAGTCGCCCACCCCGAAGTCGTCGATGGAGATGCGGAGCCCGAGCTCCTTGAGCTCGGCGAGGCGGTCGATGGAGTGCCGGGGGCTGCGGACAAGCTCCGCCTCCGGGACCTCGAGCTCCAGGGAGGCCGGGGGCAGGCCGGTCTCCTCAAGGGCGCGCTTCACCAGCTTGACCAGCGAGGGGTGCTGGAGCTGCCGGGGGGACACGTTGACCATGATCGCGATGCCCGCGTGGCCGGCGTCCAGCCAGGCTCGGGCCTGCGCGCAGGCGTTCCTGAGCGCCCACTGGCCCAGGGGGACGGAGAGGCCGGTGGCGTCGGCGAGGGGGACGAAGTCGGCGGCCGCCATCGTTCGCTGGTCGGGGTTGCGCCAGCGGAGCAGCGCCTCCACCCCCACGATGACCCCCGTCTCGCAGGCCACGATGGGCTGGTAGAGGAGGGAGAGGGCCTGCTGCACGAGGGCCTTGCGCAGCGCGCTCTCCAGGGCCAGGCGCTCGGCCGCGACCGCGCTGGAGCGGGGAGCGTGGATGTCGTAGGAGTCCCCCCCGTTCCCCTTGGCCCTCCCCAAGGCGATGTGCGCGCACTTGAGCAGGCTCTCGATGTCGGGTCCGTCGTCGGGATGGAGCGCGATCCCGATGCTGGCGGTCGCGGTCAGCTCGCGACCGCCGATGCTGAAGGGGCTGCGCAGGGCCAGCCGCAGCTTCTCCGCGATCACGGCCACATCCTCATCCTTCTTGATTCCCGGTAAGAGGACCGTGAACTCGTCGCCCCCCCCCAGCCGGGCGATGGTGTCGACTTGGCGGAGGGTGCGTTCCAGGAGCGCGCCCATGCTGCGGATGAGGTCGTCGCCGAGGCCGCGTCCCCACTTTTCGTTGATCTCGGCGAGCCCGTCCAGGTCGAGGAGAAGCAGGGCCAGCTTCTGCCGCTGGCGGATGGAGTTGGCGGAGGCCACCGTGAAGCGATCGTTCAGGAGGCGGCGACCGGGAAGCCCGGTCAGCGGGTCCTGGTCGGAGAGGCCGGCCAGCTCCACCTCCGCTTGCTGACGACGCGCGACCTCCAGGAGAAGGGCTTCCTTGCTGCGCGCCAGCTCCGCGCTCAACTCGCGGATCTGGATCTCGAGAGCGTCATGGGCCAGGAGCAGGGAGAGGGCCGGGGGCTCGAGGGGCGGGCCCGCCGCCCCCGGTTGTTGTGGCGTCTCCGGCCCGGCGGGGGGGGCCTCCGGGGGGAAGCCGGCGGGGGCGGGCGTGGTGTCGGCGGTCGATGGGGTCGAGGCCCCCGGCGAACCCGGGATCGGGGCCAGGCGGGCGCCGAGGAGGCCGGCGAGAAGCCCCGCCACCGTGAGCGTGAAGAAGGCAGCCACCAGCGAGGGAGGCACGCCCCCTCCCGCGAGGCTGAGGACGAGCCCCCCTAGGGCGGCGCAGAGTCCGGAACCGATGAGGAGCCGCCGGCTGAAAACCGGGCGCACGTGCCAAGCTACGCCCGGGCCGCCCCCGCGGTCAAGGCGGGGTGCGATGGTCGCCGAAACGGTGGTAGGTTATGGGCGTCCGGAGAACCCATCGTGACCGAGGAACCCAACTATCTCGCGCATGCCTTCAAGAGCCAGTACAACCTCATTGGGCTGGGCACCGCGATTGGCTTTGCCCTCATCTCCGGAAGCGCCCTCCCCCTGATCCTGGTCGCGGGGGTGCAGCTCACGGTCCTCCCCATCGTGGCCTGGAGCCCCCGCTTCCAGCGCCTGGTCAAGGCCCGCCAGCTGGAGGAGGACCGGGAGGGCAAGCAGGCCAAGAAGCAGGGGGAGGTCTCGGAAATGCTGCGGGCCCTGCCGGATGCGGAGCGCCAGCGCTACCGAGGTCTCGAGACCTTGGCCGGGGAAATCCGGGAGAACTACAAGGGCCTGGACGCCTCGTCGCAGATGCTCTTGGAAGAGCTGGTCCAGAAGCTGGAGTTCCTCCTGTCCTTCTTCCTGCGCATGCGGTACTCGGTCGCGCGCTACGAGGCCTACTTCTCCACCACCGACCCCGAGCGGATCCAGGAGCGGATCGCCATGCTCGACCGCGAGATCACGCAGGGGCCGGAGCGCATCCAACAGATCAAGGCCAAGACCCGGGCCGTGCTCGGGAAGCGCCTGGAGCGCTACCAGAAGGCGCTGGAGAACCGCCAGCTCATCGACGCCCAGACGGAGACCGTGCTCGAGGTGCTTCAGCTCCTGCGCGACCAGAGCTTCTCCATGCGCGACCCCCGCACAATCACCGAGCAGCTGGATGGCCTCGTCTCCTCCGCGGAGGAGACGGAACGCGGGGTCCGCGACATGGAGGACATCCTGGCCGCGGAGCAAGACCTCCTGGTGCCGGGGAACCTGGGGGAGGACGTGGAGGCCGAGCTCGGCTCCCTGGCGGGGGCGCGCGAGGCGGTGCAGGACGCACCGCCCCCCGTGCGGGCGCCGCGCCCGGTCGTGCCCTCCTCGCCGCCCCCCCCGCCCCCGCGCAGCAAGATCACCCACTAGCGCCCGGTTTCGCCGTGCTCCACCCGCGCTTGGCTGTGCTCCTGGCCCCCGGTCTCTTGGCGGCCGCGGAAGCGGCGGGGGGCGGGGCAACCTTCGATCAAGAGCTGCTGCGCGACATCCCCTCCAGCGGCAGCCCGTGGTCCCTCCTCGAGACCGTGGAGGCCACCGCCATCCTGGACCGCATCGAGAACGGCGGCCTCTACGTGGGCGAGGCGGGCCTTCTGGGCGTTCACGGCAGCTCCTGGACGCAGGTCACCTACCGCCTGGGAGACCTGGACATCACGGACCCCGGCCGGACGGGCACGCCCCTCCTCCAGCCGGACCTCTTCGCCCTCCAGAAAGTCACGCTCGACTCCTTCCTCATGCCGGTGGAGGAGGCGGGGCCGGGCGCGACCCTGCGTCTTTTCCCCCGCCGGCCCGGGACCTCCTGGCGCGGGACGCTCTCCGCCGACGCGGTGCCCGTGGCCTGGCAAGCCTCCCCCGCGAACGCGCCGCCCCCGGTCGCCCGCTACGATTCCTTTCGCCGGGCTGAGCTCCTCCTGGAGGGACCCCTCGTCAAAGACCGGCTCGGCCTGCTCCTCTCGGGAACGCTCGTCCGCGCGGGGCGCCTCGAGGGGTCCGACCCCACCCCCCTCGGGGGCCGGTTGAGTTCGCTCCTGGCGCACGCGGTCTGGACGCCCAGCCCGCGAGACGAGGTGCGCTTTCTGGCCGCCGGACAAGGGGTCGAGCATCCCTACGGGGGGCGGGCCCGCTTCGGGGGCGACGCCGCGCAGAAAGACGGGTTCCTGATGTTGCAGTCGACCTGGGAACGGACGATGGGGACGCGCTGGTCGCTGACCGGCGGCTACGTGCGGGGCCGCTTCGAGCCCCAGACGGCGGGAACGCCGCCGGCCGCGGTCGTGGAGCGCTTGCAGGTGGGGCCGGTGGAGCGGCTCTTCGACGGAAGCAGCACGCGGGAGCGCGCGCAACTTCAGGCTCGCCTCGAGCCCCCGCCGCGCCGCTTCGCGGGCGGAGACCACGCCCTGCGCTTCGGGGTTCTGGCGACCCGCTCGAGCGCGTCGACCCGACCCGGGAGCCCGCGAGGTCTCCTCGCGGAGACGGTCGACGGGCTTCCCGCCCGCGTCTGGGACTACGGCTGGGCGGGGCCCGAGGCGCGCTGGCGGGCCACGGACCTTGCCGCTTACGCGGCGGACAGCATGAGCTTTGGCCGGCTGGGCCTGGAAGCCGGCCTCCGCTTCGAGTCCACCCGGAGCGCGGCGGAGGGGAGCTCCGGCCGCATCGATGGGCAGGGGCTCGTGCCCCGGGTCTCCGCGCGTTGGCGCGTCCGGGAAGACGGCGGTTTCTCCCTTTTCGCGGGGTACGGCCGCTACCGTCATCGCCTGCCCCTCGACCTCCTCGCTTACGGCGACCCCGCCGCCCCCCAGGGGCGCGTCTACCGGTGGCAGGATGTCAACGGCAACCACGCCCTCGACGCGGGCGAGGTCGGTCCCCTCATCGCCCGCATGGGGCCGGGGGGCGCCTCGAGCTCCATCGACCCCGGCCTGAAGGTGCCCCACACCGACGAGTGGGTCGTCGGCCTCGAGGCCCGCCTGGGCCCGGCGTGGACGGCGCGGGTCCTCGGCATCCACCGCCGCGATCACGATCTCCTGGCCTCCCTGAACGTCGGGGCGCCCGCCGCCGCCTACGAGGTCTTCTCGGTGCCCGACCCCGGCGGCGACATCCTGGGTCCCCCGAGCCAGCTCCTCCCGATCTACAACCGTCGACCCCTTAGCTTCGGCCAGGACCGCTATGAGCTCACCAACCCCCCGGGCGAGAACGCGCTCCATGAGGGGGTGGAGATCGCGCTCGAGGGCAAGGCGGGGCCAAGGCTGTACTTTCGGCTGGGGGCCACGGCCTACCGATCGGAAGGTCCCGGCGCCAGCCGCGGCTTCCGCGCCTCCGAAAATGACCCTGGTCTCGTCGGCGAGCGGGGCGAGACCCCAAACGCTCTGACCGACTCGCGGGGCCGGCTCTTCTTCGACCGCGCCTACACCCTCAAGATCGCCGGGGTGTATCACGCCCCCGGCGACGTGCGCCTCGGCGTGGTGGCCCGCTATCAGGACGGGCAACCCTTCGCCCGCGTGGTCATCTCCCCCTCCCTCAACCAGGGCCCGGAGGCGGTGCAGGCCATCCCCAACGGCCGCTCCCGCTTCACCTACACCCTAACCCTCGACGCGCGCGTGGAAAAGGGATTCGCCATCGGCCGCTTCCGCCCGGCCGTGGTGCTGGAGGCCTTCAACCTCCTCGACACCGCGAACGAGGTGGAGGAGGATGTGGCCACCGGACCGTCGTTCCGCCGGCCCACCGCGATCGAGCCCCCGCGCGCGTTCCGGCTCGGCCTGCGGTTGGAGTTCTAGGAACCGGGCAGGCCATGACCGCGACGAGCCAAGCCGCCAAGCCTCTCCGCCCCATCCTGACCGCGCATCTTTTTCCAAAGATCGAAGCTCGGCTGCTCGAACTGCTCCGGGGGCTCTCCCCGGAGGACTGGGAGAGGCAAACGGTGTCCCCGAAGTGGAAGGTCAGGGATGTCACGGCCCATCTCCTCGACACCCAGCTGCGCAAGCTCGCGATCGTCCGCGACGGGTGCTTGCCCGAGCCGGCCGTGATCCGCTCGCCCTCCGACCTCGTCGCGCTCGTCAACGGATTGAACGAGGAGGGAGTGCGTTGCTATCGCCGCCTCAGCCCCTCCCTTCTCATCTCCATGATGGAGGCGGCTTCGCGGGAGAGCGCCGAGTTCCACCAATCGCTGGACCCCCACGCGCCCGCCCGATTTGCGGTGAGTTGGGCGGGCGAGGAAACCTCCTTCAATTGGTTCGACACCGCCCGCGAGTTCACGGAACGATGGCATCATCAGCAGCAGATCCGGCTGGCGGTGGATCGGCCGGGAATCATGACCCCCGAGCTCTATCACCCGGTGCTCGAGTGCTTCATGCGCGGCCTGCCCCACGCGTACCGGGATGTGGTACGCCCCCCGGACGCGGTGCTGCGGCTCGACATTGCCGGAGAGTGCGGGGGAACCTGGTTTCTCCATCGGGAAGCCAACGCCTGGCGGCTCGAGGACCGTGCCCCCGGCCCGCCAACGTCAGGGGTCACGATTCCGCAGGAGATCGCGTGGCGCGTCTTCACGAAGGGCATCGACCGCGAAGCGGCCGCGGGCCAGGTGCGGGTCGATGGAGACCGGGACCTGGGGATTCACGTGTTGGGGATGACGGCCATCGTCGGGTAGGCGCATAGGGGGCCGATGCGGGCTGCGTCCAGCGCCGCCGCGCGAAGCTCGACCCGTAGACATCGTGCATTGAGGGAGGTTATCGGATGGACGACCAGGTCCTGCGGCTCGCGCTTCTACAGCTCCTGACCGCTGGTCAGGCCCACGTCACGGTGGACAAGGCCCTGGCCGGGCTTGAGCCCGGCCTCCGGGGTCGGAGGCCAAAGGCCGAGGTCCACTCCGTCTGGGAGGAGCTGGAGCACATGCGCATCGCCCAGGAGGACATCCTGCGCTACGCGCTCGATCCGGCCTGGACGTCTCCGGAATGGCCGCAGGGATATTGGCCGACGCGCGCCGAGCCCACCGAGGCCATGTGGTCCTCGTCGGTCTCGCGCTTCCGTGCCGACTCGGAGGAGTTTTGTGGCCTCATCCGCGATCCGCAACGCGACCTGACTGCCAAGATCCCCCACGGGGAGGGGCGCACCCTCCTGCGCCAGATCCTGCTCACGGCCGACCACAACGCCTACCATCTGGGCCAGATCATCCAAGCGCGGAAGCTGTTGGGCGCGTGGTCGGGGTCGTAGTTCCGTCCGCGTCCGGCCGCGGCCGCCGCCCGGGGACAAGGCGGAGGAGCCCGCGGGGGTTGGTCAAGAGAAGACCGATGTCTTTGCGCGGAGGGAAACGAATTGCGGATTCGAGCCATCGTCTTGAGCGTGCCGGTCTTGGCCGCGCTCTCATGGCGAGCCGGAGTTGCTTACGGGGCTGCGCCGCAACAGAGGCCTCCGGCCGCCGATGCGGCCGACGCCGCCCAAGGCGCCGAAGCGCGCTTTCCCGTGGCGCACGTCCATTTCGGCGGCGTGTGCAAGGGACATCTCTACATCGGCCCCAGCCGCGTGCGGTACGAAGTCGTACGGCCGGACAAGAACAAGAGCCATTCCTTTCAAGTTGCGCGCTTCGAGATCACTGGAGTCCAGCAATGGATCCTGGTGAACCAACCGCAGAACATCACCGAGTTCAGAACGTCGCGGGCCATTTATCATTTTTGGCTGCTCTCGAACGATGCCGATGTCGACTCGGGCGGTCTGTTGAATGCCAATGCCGCCGCGCCGGCGACGACCCTGATTGCAGCGTTACGCAATCCTGTGGGCGGACAACACGAGCCGCCCGGGCCCGCGCCAGCGCAAACATCCCCTGGTCCTGCGGGGCCGGTAGTCACAACTGAAACCGGCGGCTCGCCCAGATCGGGGGCAGCGGGCGCGACTTCCAACGAAACGACTGGCCCCTTGCCCTCCGGGGCGCTGGACGGAATCTACGTTGGGTTCGACATTCCCCGCCAGAAGGTCCGGCGCCTGAATTTCAATCCGGACGGCTGGGTGGTTAAGGATATTCCTCAGGAAGGCATGATTGGCTTTGACTTCACCGCCTATCGCAACGCCCCCGGCACGAACAAGAACTGGGTCGGCCGCTACCAGGTCGACGGAGACAGGATCACTATTGACTGGCAGGATTTTCGGGGGCTAGGCTACCCGCCGAACCGCGAAGTCGTGGCGCGCAACGAGGTTCTGCGCATCCCACCTCCGCCGTGGGTTCGGACACTTTCATCCCCATGTGCCGCTGTACCGGAAAGAGATTCTCTGGCACGTACATTTGGGGTCTGCCCGTCGCAGGACAATACTTGCAGTTTTTCCCGGACGGCACGTTCATTGACCACGGCGTGACCGACCAATTGATCGTGCCGAGCCGCTTTTATGAGCACCCGCGCGTGCAACGAGGTGCCTATTCCATCCAAAGCCAGACAATGATTTTCACGTTTCCTGACGGCCGCCACGCCACGCGAACGTTTATGGCTCCAAAAGCGCAAGCGAACGATCCAGCGTTTGACTGGATCGGTCTGGGTTGGAAGCAGCTCTACGAACAGAGCTATGAGAAGCGGCTGAGGCAGTGAGAGAGGCGCGCGCCGCGATCGCCAGACGCCGCACCGCCGTGGCCATCCCACATCTGGGCAGGTCAGGGACTCGAGGCCTCTAGTGCCAACCCATGCGGTCGCGCAGGGCGGTGACGTGGGCGACGTGATGCCGGCCGTGCCAGGCGTAGACGGCGAGCGTGCGCTCCAAGGTCATGAGCCCCAACTCGGGATGACGGAAGCGGCGCTTCCAGTCGGAGGGAGCGAGCGACCGCAGAAGCCGCGTCCAGCGCCGGTGGAGCGCGTCCAGCAGGTCCAGCGACACCTCGGGGGGGGCGGACCGCGCGTCGGAGAGTTCGGCCCAGCGGTCTTCCTGGTACGGCTTGATGGTCGGCTCGTCCTCGGTCAGAGCCAGCCGGAAGCGCACGTAGGCGTTGAGGTGGCTGTCCGGCACGTGGTGCACCACCTGGCGCACCGTCCAGCCACCCTGGCGATAGGGGGTCTCGAGTTGCTCCCGGTCCATCCCGAGGACAGCCTCGCGGAGTCGGGCCGGGGCCGCTTCAATCTGATCGATGAAGGCGACGCGCTCCGCCTCCGTGGTCGTCGCGGGAGCTCGGAAATCACCGATGGGAAACCGCAGGTCGTCGGTCACGTCCGCCCTCCTGATCCTCCACCCCGACCACGGCCCGGAGGGGAATGGTGCTCGCTCAGAATGATCCGTGACACCCCTGAAATTGTAGCCCCGCCGTTGGCGCCCGTATAATCCGCCCGAACCAGCCCGTCCCTCGGGACGCGCCCGCCCGCCCGCGAAGGAAGCCTCATGCCCAGGAAGGCAAGATCCACCGTCTCTCTCGCCGTCTTCTTGGCCGTCTCCGGCGCGTGCTCGAAGCCGACCGTCCCCGGGCTCAGCGACCGGGAAGTCGTCCTCGGGATGACGGCTCCCCTCTCCGGCCCCGCCGCCGCGTGGGGCACCGTCTCCCGGGGCGCCCAGGCTTGGGCCGCGCACGTGAACGCCGAGGGCGGCGTCCACGGCCGCCGGATCCGAGTGGTGGTGAAGGACGACGGATATCTTCCCGGTCGGGCAGTGGCCAACCTGACCGAGATGAAGGACTCCGCCTTCGCCGTGGTGGGCCTGACGGGCACGGCGGTGCTGAATGCGACCAAGGACGTCGTCGCCGAGGCCGGCATCCCGGTGGTCTATCCCTTCGGCAACCCCCGCGTCTGGGCGAGGCAGCCCCGGGCCAAGGTCGAGCGTGTGTTCGCGGTGTATCCCGACTACGAGAGCGAGGGGGCGTTCCTGGCCGAGCAGGCCGCCACCCGCGGGGGGGCGCGCAAGATCGCGGTCTTCTACCAAAACGACGAGTACGGCACGGACGGCCTCGCGGGCCTGCGGCGCGGCTTGCAAGGGGTGGGGGCTTCTCTGGTGGCGGAGGTGCCGTACGAGCTGCAGGACCGCGACATGAGCATCCATGCCTTGAAGATGAAGGACGCGGGGGGCGACGCGGTCGTCCTCTTCTCCACCACCACCCAGGGGGCGGGCCTGGTGAAGGAGATGGCCAAGGCCGGCTATCGACCCCTCGTCTTTGCGTCCTTTCCGTTGGGCGACCGCCAGGTGATGTTCCGCCTCTTGGGCGAGTTGTGGGAGGGCGCTTACTTCGACGTCGCGGCGTCCGTGGTGGCCGAGCCGGATGCGGACCGCGTGCTCCAGGTGCTCCTCCAGGAGGACCCCACACTCAAGGGCCGGGAGGGGTTCGCGTTGAACGGGGCCACCGCCATGAGCCTGGCCGTGGAGGGACTGAGGCGGGGGGGCCGGGACCTGACCCGCGAGTCGTTCGTGGCCGGGCTGGAGGGGCTCCGGGACTGGACCCCGGAAGGCCTGGGCGCACCCATCACTTTCGGGCCCGGCCGGCGACACGGCCGCAACGGCGTGCGCCTCCTGCGCGCGGGCCCCGCCGCCGAGGCGGCTTTCACCGTGGTCACCCCCTACCAGACTTTCACTCCCCTTTTCTAGATGAGCCTCCTCCGGGTCCGCGACCTGCGGCTGAGCTTCGGCGGCCTCCACGCCCTGGCCGGGGTCAGCCTGGATCTGGGGGAAGGGGAGACGCTCGCTCTCATCGGCCCCAACGGCTCCGGCAAGACATCGCTCTTCAACTGCATCACCGGGCTCTACCGCGCCAGCTCGGGGGCGCTCGAGTTCGCGGGGAGAAGCCTGATCGGGGTCCTCCCCCACGCCGTGGTGGGGCTTGGCATCGCTCGTACGTTTCAGAACTCGCGCCTCTTTCCGAGCCTCTCCGTGCTCGACAACCTGATGCTGGGGCGCCACCGGCACTTCCAGCGCCGCCTCCTCGACGCCGTCCTGCGCCGCCGCGTGGAGCAGACCCGCCAGCGCCGTCGCTGCGAGGAGATCGTCGAGTTCCTGGGCCTTCAGGCCTGGCGCGAGCACCGCGCGTCGGACTGCCCCTCCGGGGTGCAGAAGCGGGTCGAACTCGGGCGGGCCCTCGCCACCGAGCCGCGGCTCCTCCTCCTCGACGAGCCGTTCTCGGGCCTGAACGCGGAGGAGAAGGAGGAGGTCTCTCGGTG
>WNFI01127686.1_pt1 | contig 12396 bp, 8 predicted proteins | sample 5400471 | NCBI WGS metagenome assembly WNFI01 (sample SAMN13153348, study PRJNA577476) | soil metagenome | isolation source: 100 cm saprolite on Douglas fir-dominated hillslope | place: USA:California | collected 2013-09-17 | reverse complement strand
AAGTAAGTTCCCTTAGCATGGGAACTATATACAGTTTCCAAAAAAGGTCAAGTGACCAAACATATGTAAACAAACATAAACAAACATAGACAAACTTAGGAAAGGTCGGTGACAGGTCACCTGACCCATCACATGATCAGTTACCTGATCCGGTGTCACAAATCATGACAGCCTTACAACATATTCTCCAACCTACAAAAACCTAAACCCTTGAAATTATACTAATGAAACCCACTTTCTAACTTCCAAAACACTCTAAACCCTGCTAGAAATGACTCAGAACTGGAGGAGGATACTTGATGTGTAGAGGAGAAGTCCAGCAAGGGGCCAGCCAGATTAGGAAGGCACCAATATTCTTTGTCTATGCTGTTTGATTAATCCCCAGTAATATCTGACTTTCTCTGTGAGTTTTCATCCAAATCCTTCACAACTGGCAACATTAGATGCCCCTTGAAAGGAGCTTTCCATGTGTACCAAATTTGACTGGTGTAGGTGGGAAAATGATATGCTATAGGACCTGCCTACCCAGCCTGGATCTGAGGGCTAGAGAGTGCCATTACAATTCCTTCATCTCCAACACTCTTTTCATTATACAAAAAACTTGGAAATTATACTAGAAATAATAAAACAAGGGTCTTCAGAAGTGCTCTATATTCTGTCATACCCATCTCAGAAAATTCCATTAATTCTTATGATTCCAACAGTGTCTTCCTCATTTTCATATCTTCTCTGGGGAATGAGAAATGGAAGTTGCTGTTTTCTTTGTTTACATGCTCATTCTCGGAATCCCCTGGACGTATCTGGACGTATGATATGTCGTTAGAAAGGTATTTTTAAAGGGGATCCAACGCAGTTGGAATCGTGGGAAACGGTTCAGTGGGGGCAAAGTTATTTGAAGAACAAGTTTGATGAATAGGGCCCATAGGGGGGAATGAGATCTGGGGACCCAAATAGACCTTTCTGGTGGCCCAGGTGGCGACGTGCGGTTACTTTCGACGTTGCCAGGGGCTCTGGAAAAAGGGGGACCAAGTATTATATTGGAATTCAGTACTACAGTACAAGGGAACCCAGGTCATGATAAGGCCCAGTCTCATTTCGTCTATTTCTCCCCTTCTACAATATGGATTTTGGCCAAACTTGGTACCTACGGAAAGCTACGATAAAGGAGAATCTAACGGCGCCAGTTGCAAGGTTTTTGGAGTAGAACTCACCGAGGAAGTCGGGTTTTACCGAATGATCAATCAATCGGACTTGATAAGGATTATTAATGCCTTCCATTTCCGGCTGTGCCTTCACTGACCTCCTCTTCCGTACGCCAAAGGTTTTTCTTCAATTCTGGACCATTTCCAGTAGGGTTTGGAGTCCTTCTGAGATAGAAACATGGGTTTTGTTAGTATAATTTCACAGGTTTGGCATGATTTTGAGTTGGAAAGTCTGTTGTGAGGTAGGATTCTATTATAGGCAATGTATATTGTTTGATAGGGGTGTATTTTTAATGTATTAGCTGATGTCTCTATATACCTAGCATAGGCTTTCATGTAAAATAATGAATCTTTTTGCTGAATCATACACAGATTCCCCTTCTCATCATAGTTGCCAGTGTGCTCTGGGAGTAGTGACTCTTAGTCTTGGAAGTAGCAGTTGTATGAGGCTTCATAGTGAGCAACAACTGAAAGTATCTACAACCAGGAAAGGGTCCTCTTCCACTAAGGTGGGATGGGTGCTATCTTTCTAAATTCTCATCAAGAGTCTGAGTCTTTCTTCTGTTCATTGTGGTGGATCTACCTGGTCTCTGTGAAGGCCAGATACACCTGACTCAGCCTCACATTTAGTCCTACTCTACAGTTTTGAGCCATATTTGGTTTAGGATTAGTAGCATGGTTGTTACTACTTCACTGTCATGGTATGGCCTCTCCTCCTTCCTTTTTCATCTCTTCTCTCTTTCCTCCCCTTACCCCCTCCATTCATCTCTGACCCCATCCAACTCCATCCACTTGTTCTCCACCTCCCTCTGTGCCAACTCTGAGGCATGCTCATGCAATCACACTATGTCCACTGTCAGACTAGCCTCAGACTAGTGTCAGACCTGCTTGGACCTGGTTCCCATGCCAAGGGGAACCCTTTATACACCTTTCATATATTTGTCTAATTTGTCTGATCTTCCTTTCATTGCCAATAATGGGTAACTACCTCCTTTTCTTGATTAACCTCTTTCTCTGCATTACCTGTCCATTATATACAGTATAGTCGGACTCAAGTAGAATGAGAAGGTAGCTTTCTTCTCATTTCTACTCAGGTAAAGTCCCCCTCATGTAAATACTTTAACTTGTACAATATAATGTTTCTACTCAGGCATTCAGCAGGGACATGTTCCCCTTGAGTGGCCCTTTGTAGATCCATTGGAGCTCCACAGGCACCCAGATGTCTAGCATGCTCCTGGTCTTGGACACACCCTGACACCTCCTTCTGCACCAACTCTGAGGCATACTCATGCAATCATGCTACATCCACTGTTGGACTAGCCTTGGACTAGTGCTGGACCTGCTTGGACCTGGTTCCCATGCTAAGGGTACCATTTATACACCTTTCATACATTTGTCTAATTTATCTGATCTTCTTTCATTGCCAATAATGGGTAACTGCCTCCTTTTCTTGATTAACCCCTTTCTCCATGTTACCCATCCATTATATATAGTCGGACTTGAGTAGAATGAGAGGGTAGCTTTCTTCTCATTTCTACTCAGGTAAAGTCCCCCTTGTGTACATACTTTAGTTTGTACAATATAACATTTCTACTCAAGCATTCAGCAGGGACCTGTTCCCTTTGAGTGCCCTCTCATAGATCTGTCAGAGCTCCCAGACACCCAGATGTCTCATACACTCCTGGTCTTGGACATGCCCTGACATTCACCATCTACACCAGAATCCACAGTGTAGAAGAGAAGATATAGGGGAAACAAGATCCAGCCTCACAATGACTGGCTTTTCTGTATCTCTGGGTCTGAAGCATAGGAGGGGCAGTCTGAACGAGTGTACCATGACATCACCCCCCCTCATGCTGCTACATCTCAGAGCAGTGTAACTCCTTTTTGACATCTTTGTCAGTGGGCTGCAGTTGCAGGGGGCATCAGGGTGTTGGAGGTGGAATCCATCTATTACACATGAAGCATTAGCCAGGTCTCCATGGGAAAGCCACATGTTGTCTGAGTTTGTGAAGCCCAAAAAACTTGGCCAAATACCAAAGTTTTCTCCATCTGAACTTGGAGTCTAAGATATCTTCAACTTCATATGCCCTATCCTCATCATTGTCAGCAGAGCCAGGTTGTAGGGGTTGGGGGCCTTCTGCAATTTCATCTGAGATGTAGGGATGGGTGACAGAGACAGACATGACAGGGTGGATGTTTTTCTCTCATGCTGTGAGTTGGAGTTTCACAGCAGTGGGGGAGATGACTTTGGTGATGGTGAAGGGGCCTGCCCATTTATCATCTAATTTCTTCATGGGGTGGTCTGTAGAGTAGTTCTGGAGGTTTAGCCATACCTTGTCTCCCACTTTGTACTCTGGTGCACTTTGATGGTGTAGGCAGGATAATGATCCTATACATAACCTGCCTACAGAACCCAGTTTTGAGGGCCAGAACATGCCTTAGCAACTGCATCTTATTCAACACTCTTTCACATATAAAAACTGGAAAAGATACTATTGGAGCTGAAACTTAGATTTCCAAAGTGCCCCAAATCTCACCATAAACATTCCATAAATTCAGCTAAATTGTGCAAATCTGATGGTACCATTCACATTGCTGTACCTGTGCTGGGGGGCAAGAAATGGAACTTGCCATGTCTCTGTTTACCTATTTTACTTGGGATCCCCTTGGGGTATTAGGACATTTCATAGCTCGTTGGAAAGATATGTTCAAGGAGATTACAGCGCCATTGGAATCGTGAGAAACGGTTCAGTAGTTATGGAGAAATTCTGGAAACAAGTTTGATGAATATGGACCTTAGGGGGGAATGAAGTCTGGGTCTCTGACTAGGAATCCTGGCAGTCTGAGCAGTGTACAGTTACTTTCAACATTGCTAGGGACTCTGGAAGAAGGGGACAGATCAATCTATTGAAAATTCATGTGAAGCAATACACTCCAATGTATTTGGCTGATGCCTTCTTTATTGGTAATGACAGCTAACTGTGACAGTTTCCCTTTTCTTGTGTTTGCCAAACCACCTGTGATATAAATAGCTGACCTTGCATAGAATGAGAAGACAGCTTCTTCTCATTTCTACACAGGTAAACTCCCTCTGTAACATATCATACCCTGTACACAATTTAACATTTCTACACAGGCATTCAGCAGGGACCCATCCCCTTGAGTGCCCTCCCATAGATCTGTCAAGACTCCATGAGCTCCAGGTGTTGCACATCCTGGTCTCAGACAAGCCCTGACAATAGTATGAGTAGCCTTTGTATGAGTAGCTGTGGTACTACATACCAACACTGAAGCCTTCCCACTGGGGGGTGCTGGTGTTCTGATCATGATCCACTGCATTGCCATTCTCCTCATTCAGAGCTAGTAGATCCAGTCAGAGGTGGATATGGAGTCACTGGATGTGTAATTAGAAGTTTAAGCTTGACATACCATCATTCAATACCTTGTTGGCCTTGATAGTGTTGCCTTTCACATTCACAATGACATTCTGAATTATGATATCAATCAGCCACACATTTTGGAACTTCCTCTTGAATGTGGGAAACTTCTCATTTATCTGCAATTGGATTAGTGAAGCATCAACATGTACTTATACTAACACTCACCCCAGCCATCACCTTAGTGCACTCAAGCATGCTAACCCTGCTCCAGCAAGATCATTGACATGCTTCCTTGCCATATTCCAAGCATGTCTCTGTGAAGGGGAGGTGAGTCAGTGTACAACTCCTTGATGCCACAATCAGACTTGACTTTAAGAGCCTTGATCTCAGTGGCCATAGCAACCTTACTGAGTGCAGCATCTACTTTGCACATGAGAGGCTTTCTCCCCCCATTGTAGCAGGGGTCTGGGATCACCAGTAACAACATGTCTGTATGGTTATTATAAGACATCTGTGTCATGGTACAACCTCCCTTCCCCTCCTCTGCCTGCCTCTAGCCACCTCCGACCTCATCCGCCTCCACTCCACCTCTTCTGCCTCTGCTCCACTCCAACTCTGATGTGCACTTGCACAACTTGTATGACTACATTGTGCCCACTCTTGGACTAACCACAGATCAATGCTGGGCCTGTTTGGACCGACTCAAGCAGAATGAGAAGACAGCTTTCTTCTCATTTCTGCCCAGGCATCCAGCAGGGATTTATCCCCTTGAGTGTCTGTTCCACAGATATGTCAGAGCTCCACAAGTACTAGGACATAGCATGTTCCTGGTCTCAGATGCACCCTGACAATCTGTGGAAGAGGGGCATGGGGGACTTGCCAGTGTAGAAGGCAGATATGGAGGGGGAATGAGGAGGGAGGAGACTTCAGTTGACTGGTCCTATATAAAATAGGATGGTAAGTCATCATTCCATACTGTTCTATCAGGAAATGCCAAGTACCAATGTCTCAGCATGGCACTAGCACTAGCATTTGATCAGTACATGTGATGGATATATGGATATGAATTGAGCTGTCATTGTGCACCATTAAGTTACCACAGGTGTAGAGTGGGTCCCCTGTATGTCTGCATCAGAGGCATAGCTGCCTTCTCACAACTGGAAACCACAAGTTTCTTGTTGATGATCATTTGAATGAAGCATGCTTGGTTGTTGAACTTGTCTGCCTGAGCCTGTAGCTCACTGACCATGCAAGACTATAATGATTGCATTTTTAAATGTGACCCTACTTTGGACTTTAGGTAGAATTGGAAATGAATTACATAAATCCTTCCAATATCTCAGGTATGTTGTACTTCTTGATGGGTCCATTAGAATTGAACCACACCACATTGGAAGTAGTGATGCTGGTGGTCAGCTTGAATTGCAACAACAAATCATCTGCAACTTGGGTAAATCATAAGTTCAGTAATCTCAACAGATGTGGAATAGAGGTTGGCTGAAGGTTTATGTGCCACAAGATCATGACTCCCAGCATTTTCCACAATGGCAGTGTTCCATTGATGCTCAAGTATCCCACTTCTTGATGCTCCACCTCCTGGTGGCCTTCTTCTGCTGGAGGCATTAGGTCCTGAATTGCATGTTGAGCATGGGGCTGTACAGAAACCTTGAGCCTAGACTCCAGGTCTATGGATCTGAATATGTCAATAGAGATGAATTTCATATGAGCTTGTGCTTTGGCCTGCATTCCACTTAGTGGCACCCAGATATGCACTAATGCTGGGAGGCAGGAGCCCCCGGAGGGCAGGGTTTGAGGGGCTGGCCCCTGGGCCCATATAATCCTGCTGCATCTAAAATTTTCCCATTTTTAAAATAGTTATTCCAGATAAAAAATAATTATTCATGTGCCGAAGGTACTGCAAGCTCGGCGGCCATTTAGAATATTACCTAATTTCTTGAAAAATCATGTTGGAAGGCAAGTGGTCATTTCACACTTCAAACTGACTACTGTCCACATGGTCTGATCCGATTAAACATTGAAAACACACACACACACTTTCGGAACCCCAAATGAATTATACACAATTCCCGAGTTGCATTTGGTGTACACATGACCAGGGTATGCGAAAAGTTAGTAGTTGACATTAATGTCCACCTTCACTACATATAGGACCAAATGCATCATGAAGACGACAATCCACCTGCAGTTGCAGCTAGCATAGCCGCTTGGGAAGCTGCAGTAGCCGCCTGCCGTGTCCGTTTCCTTTCCGCCTCTAGAAAATTGCATAATGCATTGATCATGATTATGTTGGTCGAACAGAAATCATACCTTGCTCTTTCTCACGTTCGATTTCTGCCACGATGAACTCAATGGACCCAAGGTCTAAGTTCTGCCCAATTGCACAATGGTAAGCACTATCAACATCCAGATAACCCCGATGACAACTCACCACAATCCGATTGAAACCTTCCATAACGCTAATCTCGATATTTTTCGCGCCAGTCTGCACAACCTCCAACAGGCTCTTTATTGTCAGCTTGACCGCATCGTCTCGGCTCAGGTCTTCCTTATAATTTCTCTCCAGGAATTCACGAACGGTCTTCGAAGATCTCCCAATAGCATTTGCCTGGCTGATCCTAAGCACAATTTGGCAAGCCCCGAAGAAAAAGCACGTACCTTCCAGGCGCTATAGATGCCACTCGGCTCGGTTTGATACAGCTGGGGCCGTGTATCTGCTGGATCAAAACCCACAATGAGCGTCGAGATACCGAAAGGTCGCACACCACCAGATTGTGTATATTTCTAAGTCAAAAGCCTCAGTATGAGGACTTTACTTCCTGAGGCCCCTATACCTGCTGGATCCCTGCGATATACCGGGTAATGTATTCCACCGAGACCGGGTCTTCGACAGTCAGTCGGTGACTCTGACACTCGACCCGGGCCTTATCGATGAGGACACGACCGTCAGCAGTGAGGCCTGTGAATAATGAGGATTCAAATTCACAAATTTAAGAAAAAGGTTCTACGTACCGGCAAAGGCGAGACAGACATGATCGTCCAACATAACAACCTTGCGAACGGTTCGAGGGTCTTGCAGTTGTAGGACCGATTTCTTTTCGACACCCAATACAACCACATCCTTCCCCCGAACCCCCACCTTGGGACCAAGTCAGCCTGTGCTCTTTAGAAGAGAGAAACATCACTACTGCGCAAGTCCCTTTCCTAACAGCCTCGAGGGCATACTCCACCTGGAACAAATGTCCGTCGGGAGAGAATACGGTTAAAGCTATCAGACATTAAGGTGAGATTCAGGGAACAACAAAGGCGGCACACTGAACCTCGATCGTATGAGGCAGACATGAATGACTTCGAGTTCAGGCGCAGAGACGAGCCTACGCGTCCAAACACGTGACTAATGCATTGTAGCTCTACTACGGCGGAGTTGGCCGATTTTATTGTATCTATTGTATCTACTAACTCATGCCAACGGACAGGGTAACTTATTTAAGCCGATGGTGGGTCATGCCGCAAAATTTTTACTGACAGTTACCAAATACTCAAAAAACATACCGACAGTCCACACTGTCAGTATGGGTCCACGGAACTTTCTGGACATGTATTATTAAAGAGAGCAAATACAAAAAATTTCTCCACCTTGTAATTTACCACATAAATTGCTAGACCACTGCAGGCAGGATATTGGTATGATGTGGGGCCCACTGTGCAGGACAATGGTATGATATGGGACCTGCCTTTGGAGGTGAGTTTCAGAACATATGTGGAAAATAAGTTGATATGAATATGAAGTTACCAAATTTGGTCTGGATTGTTGCTGGAGATGTTTTCTGGAAATTGCCAAAAACTGGAATGTCATATACCATTAGGAAGAGGGAATTCAATAATTCCAACAGTGCTACATATGTCTGGATATATGGAATAATGAGGGAGATATGGTCATTTTACAGGAAATTACCAGGAATGGAAAGTCTGTGCACAGGGGATTCTGGAAAGGACTCTTGACATCATCTGAAACATTGTGTGGCCTATTTTTGGAATTCATCCAGGTCCACTGGATCAACATTCATTCTCAAAGGTGGTATTTTGCTGGGTATACTGAAAATTTTGTCTAAGTGCAATGTGTCAGGGATTTTCCTCACAGCAGAGTGAACTTTGTTGTTATATGCAAACTCTGTGAGGGGGAGCTGGCTCAATCTGCCCAGTCATCTTGTCAGTGACTCATGAAGACCTGGAGGTAGGCCTCTATCTCTTGCTTCACACACTCCATGTAGCCATCAGTTTGTGGGTGGTAGGAGGTGGAAGGGGTTTGACAGAGGGTGGAAAGGTTGTGGGAGAAGTTAGACATGAATTTGGGTCTGTGGTCACTGATGGCCTCTTCAGGGAGTCCATGATGGCACCAGACATCTTCTAGAAATTACTCCAGGGAGTCTAGGGAGGTAATGGTGGGGCATAAGCATGCAAACAGTGAGCTGGAGGCTCAGAGATGTGCTACATGTCTCTGTCTCCTAGGGAGTGCTACAGAGGAATAGATGAGGCCTGGCTAAGTAGATGAGGCCTGGCTAAGTAGCACTAGCAGCCTATAACTGTGTGCACAATAAGATTTGGCAACAAGGGTCCAGCCTACTGGCTCTGGCAACCCACAATGGATAAACTGGGGTACTAGCCACATCACCCAAGTATAGATTCCAAAAAGAATCACCCTAGAAAGAATCTGTTTGGAACCTGAAACTTTAGCCAGTGCCCACTCTGGAGCTTCTAACCAACTGCCAGGTGCAAACAAAATAATGCTTAATCCAGAGACTTTACCTTAGTAAGAATCCCACAAGGTCCTCACACTGGAGAAGTCTAGCACACAGTTCACCACCAAAAGAAAGAAGGGGGGATCTCAGAAATCTGAAAATTTGATTGATGATGTAAATACAAGTCCCTAGCCATATTATAAAGAAATCGGCTATCATACTGTTAATATAAGAAACTCCTGATGCTAAACCTCCATCCACAGCCTTTGCACAACAATAATTGACTCTACAAGCTTAGTTCAAGAGACAAAATACCTTCCCCTTGAATTCTCCCTAATCAAACCCACTTTTCTACTCCAAAACCATCCCAAATACCTCTGATAACATCTTGGAATTGAAGGAGGACTGCCAGCGATGAAGGGAAAGCGATTATATCGGGAATCCCAAATAAGGAAGGTGCCAATATTCATAAATATATCTGGGTGGCACAGTTCTGGTATTATCCAACGTCCTCGGTGAGTTTTACTCCAAATACTTTGCAGCCTTCGGCGTTGGATTCTCCTCGTGAATAGCTTTCTGTGGGTACCAAATTTGTCCAGAATCCATAGAGTAGAGGAGGAGATATTGCAAAAACAAGATTGAGCCTTATATTGACCTGGCTACTTCTGTGTTTTCTATAATTGAATAGTCCATTCCCCTTTCATCAGAGGCCATAGGAACATCTAAGCTGACTGTACACCACATATTGGGCTATCTGAAGGCCTAGGCAGAGAGGTAGAAGCTATTCCCCCTCTAGGTCCAGAATCATCAATCTTGTTCCCAGATTTTCTCTGTAACTACTGAACCATTTTCCACGATTTCAATGGCATTGTATTTCCTTCCAAAATACCTTTCCAACGATGTATAATATGTCCCAGTGCTCCTGGGGTATTCTGAATAAGAGCATTTTTGAGTAGAAACATAATAATTTCCATTACTCATTCCACAGAGCAATATCAGATATGGGAGTATCATCATTGGAATCACATGATCAAACTGGATTTAATGAGATGTTCACAGCAAGTTTTGGAGCTCTTCCAAAAAAATGCAGGATTTAATCCCTCCTCAGTCACCATAATATCCTGTCTTGGCATTGATCAAACAATGTATTATGCTTATCTTGTCAAATCTATTGTCCTTCAGTTTGAGGTATATGACAGCAGTACACATGTATTGACATTTCCCTCTAACAAAATCACACAATTGTCAACCCCATTTAGGCCATAATATTCTATATTGTATACATGTGCAATAATGAAGCACCCAAAATAATTTTCTGCAGATACCATCTTGTCAAGGTCCCTAACATACAAATTACCAGTAAGTCACTTACTAACAGGGCAATCTGGACCACTGAAGCTGAGGTAACAGGTACTCTTCTGATTTATGAGTATGACTCATATGTGAGTCACCCATAAGTAAACAATTGGCACTATGGATTTTACAGGCTCAAATAACAAGCCAAAATGATGATTCCTGGGATTGATGCTCTGATCCTCAAAACTAGGATCTGCAGGCAGGCCACACAATGGACCAATTTCCTGCCTACAGGGGACAGTGTGGATTCTCTTGGACAGGCAATCCATGACTATGAGGATTGCATTATATCCTTTCAATTCAGGAAGTTTGCCAATCATCCATGGAGATTACCTGCCAGCATCTGTCTGGTGTAGATGGTAGGGAACCATGCCACAAATCCAAAACTCTCCTGATACAAGATCAAGGTAGAGTTGGGTAAAAATGAGAGGCAGGTCTGTGGTATCTGGCTCTTCTTCAGGCAGCCAATAACCTCAAATCAACAGAAGGTGAGCTTCCCCACTTTGCTCAAAAAGACCCAATCCACTCTCTTAGAAGGAAGATCCCCCCCAGTAATTGGTACTTCAGCTGAAGCTTGCACTGGAGTCTTATGCAACTACCAACCCAGGTCTTAAGATATACTGCCTTCTGTGTGGACTGACAACTCAGAGATGGTGGTGAATTCTGGGAGCAGAAAAACTTTTGTACATACAAACTGGTGCCAGGTATATAAGAAAATCGGCCATCACAACCAATATAGATCTCCTGACCACCAATATATACATCCTGTACCCATTCTCTGGCCTTAAAAAATGTTTTCCAACCCACAAAACCCAAACCCTTGAAATTCTACTAATGAAACTTACTCCTTAACTTCCAAAAGACTCCAAACCCTGCCAGAAATGGCTCAGAATTGAAGGAGAACACCTAACAGATAGAGGGAAAGTCCAGTGAAGGCCCAGCCAGATTAGGAAGGCACCAATATTCCTTATCAAGACTGATTGGTTAATCTCCAGTAATTTCCAACATTCTCAGCAAGTTTTCTTGCAAATCTCTCACAACCCACAGCATCAGATGCCCCTTGAGAATAGCTTTCTGTGAGTACCAAATTCGATCAGAATCCATAAGGTGGAAGAGAAGATATCAGGAAGACAAGATTGAGCTTACAATGATTCATCTTTCCCTGTATCTTGGCATTAATTCCCAATAAAAGTTCCATCCCCCTTCTTCTCAAGTCCAGGGAAACCTCTGAGGTAACCATATGTCACAGCCCAGACTTCCAGGAGGCCTAGCCAGGGAACTAGAACTAATTTCCCCCTAAGGTCCATATTTGTCAAACTTGTCTCTGGAATTTCTCTGTGACTACTGAATCAATTCCAACAATTCCAATGGCTCTGTACTCTCCTTGAGAATACCTTTCCAATGATGTACAGTATGTCCTAGTACTCACAAGGACTTTCAAGGAAAAATATGTAAACAGAAACATGGTGTCAGAGTACAACCCTGCATATCAAACTCCACACTTTTCTGATGCATCTCCGAAGCTCTTCTGCACACTCTGATGCATTGTGTATCAGACTCTGCATGTTACACAACTCTGCACCACCCCCTGCATCCACACCTCTGCACATGCTGCCCCTGCTTGTTTGTTTGTTTGTTTCCCCTTCTGGATTGTTTCCATTAATTGATGGGCAGTGGACCAGTGCTAAGTCTGACTGC
>WNFI01029745.1_pt1 | contig 12397 bp, 9 predicted proteins | sample 5400471 | NCBI WGS metagenome assembly WNFI01 (sample SAMN13153348, study PRJNA577476) | soil metagenome | isolation source: 100 cm saprolite on Douglas fir-dominated hillslope | place: USA:California | collected 2013-09-17 | reverse complement strand
GCGACGGTCTCGGTGAGGGTCGGATGCGGGTGAATCGTGAGTCCGATGTCCGCACCATCGGCGCCGCTCTCCACGGCGAGCGCGACTTCGCTGATCAGCTCGCCGGCGTTCGTGCCCACGATGCCTCCGCCCAGCACGCGGTGGCTGTCAGGATCGAAGAGCAGCTTCGTGAAGCCCTCCTCGCGTCCGAGGGTCAGTGAGCGGGCGTTGGCGACCCACGGGAAGGCGCCCTTCTTGAAGGCGGTGCCCTTGGCGCGCGCCTCGGTCTCGGTGAGGCCCACCCAGGCAATCTCGGGGTCCGTGTAGGCCACCGAAGGGATCACGCGGGCGTCGAAGGCTCGCTTGTGGCCCGCGGCGACTTCGGCGGCCACCTTGCCCTCGTGCATCGCCTTGTGGGCAAGGAGCGGGGGCGCCGCGATGTCACCGACCGCGAAGATATGCGGCACGTTGGTGCGCATCTGCCGATCGACGGGGATGAAGCCGCGCTCCGTAACCTTGACCCCCGCGAGCTCGGCGCCGATCGCGAGCCCGTTCGGCATCCGCCCGACCGCCACCAGCACACAGCCGAAACTCTGCGCCGGCGGCGACTTGTCCCCGGCGAAGCTCACCCGCAGCCCGTCGGGCTCGGCCGTAATGCCTGCGACGCGCGTTCCGAGCAGGATCTGCTGATAGCGCGAGCGGATGCGCCGCTCGAGGGGGCGTACGAGGTCCGGATCGCATCCCGGCATGAGCTGCGGGGTGAGCTCGACGACGCTCACGCGCGCCCCGAGCGCATCGAACACGCAGGCCATCTCGAGTCCGATGATGCCGCCGCCGACGACGAGCAGCCCGCCGGAAGTCTCCGGTAACTCGAGCGCATCGGTCGAGTCGATGATCCGCGGATCCTGCGGCAGCCCCGGCAGGCGTATGGCTTCAGAGCCCGCCGCGATGACGCACTGCTCGAAGCGGATGCGCTGCGAGCCGCTCGCGCTCATCACTTCGAGCACGTTCGCGCTCACGAAGCGCCCGGTGCCGTACACGACCTCGACCTTGCGCTGCTTGGCGAGCACCTTGAGTCCCACGGTGAGCTTGCCGACCACCGAGCTCTTCCACGCTTTGAGGCGCGGCAGATCGATCCTGGGCGCGCCGAAAGCGATGCCGCGCTCGCTCATCTCGTGCGCGTCCTCGATCACCTTGGCGGCGTGCAGCAACGCCTTCGACGGGATGCAGCCGACGTTCAGACACACCCCACCGAGCTCGGGTGAGCGCTCGACCAGCGTCACCTTGAGGCCGAGGTCCGCGGCTCTGAAGGCCGCGGTGTAGCCGCCCGGCCCGGCCCCGAGCACGAGCAGCTGCGTGCTGTGGCTGAACTCGGCCGTGGCCCGATCGGTGACGCGCCCCTGCGGTGCCGGCATTCGCACGGTATCGCCCGCTCCTTCCGTGCGAGCGAGCGGTGGCGACGGCGGCGCGCCCGGGGGCGCGGCCGGTGAGGCGGCCTGTGCCGCTGCATCCGTCTCGAGGCGCCCGATCAGCGAGCCCTTCGACACCTTGTCGCCGCGCCGCAGCAGTACCTCGGTCATCCTGCCGGCGGCGGTCGCGGGCACGTCCATCGAGGCCTTGTCGGTCTCGAGGGTGACGAGGGGGGAATCGACCGCCACGAGGTCGCCGGCCTTGACCAGCACGTCGACCACCGCCACGTCGGTGAAATTGCCGAGATCGGGGATCAGCAGATCGAAGCGGCTCCCGGCACCGCCTCGAGCAGTCCGCGCGGGTCGGCGAGAATCTCGGCGAGACGGGTCGTGAAGCGTGCCGCCATCGCACCATCGATCACGCGATGATCGTAGGAGAGCGACAGCGGCAGCATCAGGCGCGGCACGAAGCGCCCGTCGCGATACACCGGCTGCTGCGCCGAGCGCGAGACGCCGAGGATCGCCACCTCGGGCGCGTTGATGATGGGCGTGAAGGCCGTGCCGCCGATCCCGCCGAGGCTCGAGATCGTGAAGCAGCCGCCCTGCATGTCGGTCGGGGGGAGCTTGCCCGCTCGTGCCTTCTCCGAGAGCTGTCCGAGGTGGCGCGCGAGCTCGTAGAGGTCCTTGCGATCGGCATCGCGCACCACGGGCACCACGAGCCCGTTGGGCGTGTCGGCGGCGAAGCCGATGTGCAGGAACTTGCGCACGATGAGATTCGCGCCGCTCGCATCGAGTGAGGCGTTGAAGCGCGGGAACTCCTGCAGCGCCTTCGCACAGGCGCGCATGATGAAGGCGAGCGGCGTGAGCTTCACCCCCGCCGCCTGCGCCTTGTCCTTCAGTCCCGCGCGAATCTGCTCCAGGTCCGTGATATCAGCCTGGTCGAACTGCGTGACGTGCGGGATGCCGACCCAGCTCGCGTGCAGCCGCGGCCCGGCGATCCGCTGGATGCGCGACAGCGGCTCGAGCACGGTGGGGCCGAACTGCGCGAAGTCGACCACGGGGACCGCGGGCAGGGCCGGACGTGCGCCCTCGGCGGGCACGGCGAGTGCGCCCCTGACGAATCCCTTGACGTCATCCTGGGTGATGCGCCCCTTGAAGCCGTGACCGGCGACGCGTGCGAGGTCGACCCCGAGCTCGCGCGCGAACTTGCGCACCGAAGGGCTCGCGTGAGCGCGCGAGAACCCGGGCTCGTCGATGGGTGCGAGGTCGCTGCGCAGCGGCGGCGCAGCGGCGGCGGCTACCGCGGCGCCCGTGGCGCGCGCGGCTGCGGGGGCAGGCGGGGCGACCAGCGCGGGGCGCGCGGCCGGTGCGGCCGCGCTCTCTGCGCCGTCCGCGCGGACGGTGGCGATGAGATCGCCCGTATTGACCTTGCCGCCCTTCTCGGTGTGGATCCTGTCGATCACGCCCACGGCGGTAGACGGCACGTCCATCGCCGCCTTCTCGGATTCGAGCGTGACGAGCGGCGCATCGAGCGCGATCCTCTCGCCCGGCTTCACGAGCACATCGATGACCGCGACGTCCTTGAACGTGCCCAGGTCGGGCACGCGTACTTCAACCAGGCCCCCGGCCGCGCTCATGACTCCCACCGACCCTCAGGACTTCCAGGGCACCGGCTTCGCGGGATCGATGCCGAGCGCCTGCATCGCCCGGCTCACGGTCGGCTGGTCGACCCGCGCTTCGTCGGCGAGCGCCCGCAGCGCGGCGACCGCGATGTAGTTGCGGTCAACCTCGAAATGCCGGCGCAGCGCCGCGCGCGAATCCGAGCGTCCGAACCCGTCCGTGCCGAGCGTGACGTAGCGGCCCCCGACCCACTGGCGGATCTGATCAGGCACGATGCGCACGTAATCGGTCGCGGCGACGACCGGGCCTTCGCGGCCCTGGAGCATGCGCCGCACATAAGGAACGCGCTCCGGCTCCCCGGGATGCAGCAGATTCCAGCGCTCGCACTCGAGCGCCTCGCGGCGCAGCTCGCTGAAGCTCGTCACCGACAGCACGTCCGCGGGGATGCCGTAATCGTCCTCGAGGATCCGCGCCGCCGCCAGGCACTCGCGCAGGATGGTGCCGGAGCCGAGCAGTGTCGCGCGCACCTTGCCGCGCCCGCCGATCTGCAGCAGGTAACCCCCGCCCAGGATCCCCGCCTCGACCCCCGCGGGCATCGGCGGCTGCGCGTAGTTCTCATTCATCACCGTGATGTAATAGAAGATGCTCTCCTGCTCCGCGAACATGCGCCGCAGGCCGTCGTGAATGATGACGGCGAGCTCGTAGGCGTACGCCGGGTCGTAAGCGATGCAGTTGGGCACGGTGCTCGCGACCAGCTGGCTGTGGCCGTCCTGGTGCTGCAGCCCCTCCCCGGCGAGAGTAGTGCGTCCGGCGGTGGCCCCGAGCAGGAAGCCGCGCGCCTGGATATCGCCCGAGGCCCAGATGAAGTCCCCGACGCGCTGGAACCCGAACATCGAATAGAAGATGTAGAACGGCACCATGTTGATGCCGTGGTTGCTGTAGGCCGTGCCGGCGGCCATCCAGGAGCACAGCGATCCGGCCTCGTTGATGCCCTCCTCGAGCATCTGCCCCTTCTTGTCCTCGCGGTAGGACATGAGGGTTTCCGCGTCCTGCGGCGTGTAGAGCTGGCCGACCGAGGAGTAGATACCGATCTGGCGGAACAGTCCCTCCATGCCGAAGGTGCGCGCCTCATCCGGCACGATCGGCACGATGTTGCGACCGATGTTCTTGTCCTTGAGGAGGGTCGTGAGCACGCGCACGAAGGCCATCGTGGTCGAGATCTCGCGCTCGCCGGTCCCTTCGAGCAGCGCGCCGAAGGCCTCGAGCGGCGGGATGAGAAGCGGGGGTGCGCTGCGCCGCCGGCTCGGCAGGTAGCCACCGAGCGCCGCGCGGCGCGCGTGCAGATAGCGCGACTCCTCCGCAGCCTCCTCGGGTTTGCGGAACGGCAGACCCGCGAGCTCCTCATCCGCCACCGGAATGTTGAAACGGTCGCGGAACACGCGCAGGTCCTCCCCGGAGAGCTTCTTCTGCTGGTGGGCGATCATCTGCCCCTCGCCACCCTTGCCGAGGCCGAAGCCCTTCACCGTCTTCGCCAGGATCACGGTCGGCTGGCCCTGGTGACTCATGGCGGCGGCATAGGCTGCGTACACCTTGCGCGAATCGTGGCCGCCGCGATTCAAGCGCCAGATCTCCTCGTCCGACATGTTGGCGACCATCGCCTTGAGCTCGGGATACTTGCCGAAGAAGTGCTCGCGGGTGTACGCACCGCCCTTCGCCTTGAAGTTCTGGTACTCGCCGTCGACGCACTCCTCCATCACCTGGCGCAGCAGCCCCTGCGTGTCGCGCGCGAGCAGCGGATCCCAGCGCGAGCCCCACAGCACCTTGATGACGTTCCAGCCGGCGCCGAGAAAAGCCGCCTCCAGCTCCTGGATGATCTTGCCGTTGCCGCGCACCGGGCCGTCGAGCCGCTGCAGGTTGCAGTTGATGACGAAGATGAGGTTGTCGAGCCCCTCGCGCACCGGCAGGGTGAGCGCGCCCATCGACTCCGGCTCGTCCATCTCGCCGTCGCCGAGGAACGCCCACACCTTCTGATCCGAGGGCTTCACCAGGGCGCGGTGCTCGAGGTAGCGCGTGAAGCGCGCCTGGAAGATCGCCATCATGGGCCCGAGGCCCATCGACACCGTCGGGAACTGCCAGAAGTCGGGCATCAGCCAGGGGTGCGGGTAGGAGGAGAGCCCGGTGCCCGGGCCGCCCGCCTCCTGGCGAAAGTGCCGCAGCTGCTCCTCGCTCAACCGTCCCTCGAGAAAGGCACGCGCGTAGATGCCAGGCGATGAGTGTCCCTGGATGAACACCATGTCCCCGGGGTGCTGCTCGGAAGGAGCGCGCCAGAGGTGATTGAACCCGACCTCGTAGAGCGTCGTCGAGGAGGCGTAGCTCGCCAGGTGTCCGCCGTACTCGGAGGATTTCTTGTTCGCCTGGAGCACCATCGCGAGCGCGTTCCAGCGGATGTACGCCTCGATGCGCCGCTCGAGCGCGCGGTTGCCGGGATATTCCGGCTCGCGCCCCGTGGGGATGCTGTTGACGTAGGCGGTGTTGGGCCTGAACGGCAGGTAGGTGCCGCTGCGGCGCGTGTAATCGATGAGCCGCTCGAGCAGGAAGTGTGCGCGCTCCGCGCCATGAGTCTTCAGCACCGAATCGATCGATTCGAGCCACTCCCGCGTTTCAACGGGATCGAGGTCTTCCAGCTTCGGCGGTTCAGTCATGGATCATCGCAAGCGTGGTCGTGCGCCCGTGGTGCTGGCTCGCGATAGAATGAGCAATGATGGCGAGCAGCAACAGGTAAAGCAAGTGAGTGGGAGAGCCTCCGGCACTCGCGCCGGCATGCTGCTACCGAGCGCGCGCGCTCCGGCCATCGTCAGCGCTCGGCGCGGTGCGCACAGGCTCGATGCGCTGCTCGCGATCGTACCGCCGCGTGCGACCGCCGCCAGTTTCCGCGAGCTGCCCGAGAGCGGCCGCTGGCGGGAGCTCAATGCCCGTGCACCCGCTCGGGCCGGCACGGTGCGCAGCACCTCGCTCAGCAATCCGCGCCAGACGCTCGCGGTGCTGGGGTTTCTGGCGGACGAGGCGAGTGCCTTCGAGCGCCTCACGCTCGCCGGGCGCATGCTGAAGGAGGCCGCCGCGCGCAATCCGCAGGCCATCGGCCTCGCCGCTCCCGACGGGACCGCGGCGGCACGCGCCGCGCTGGAGGCGCTGCTCGCGGCCGCCCTGGCGCATGCTTTCGCGCTGCCGAGCTTTCGCGCAGCGGCGCGCGGTGAGCATCCGCTCCGACACATCCAGCTCCTCGGCGGCGAGCACCTCGACACGCGGCATGCGGCCATCTCGGCCCGCGGCACGAATCTTGCGCGCTGGCTGACGGCGCTGCCACCCAACATGCTCGATGCCAGCGGCTACCGGCAGGTCATTACGTACCTCGCCCGCGCGCATGGGCTCACACTGCGCTGGCTCGATGAGCGGCGGCTGCGCCGCCTCGGCGCCAACGCCTTCCTCGCCGTAGCCGCCGGCAATGCGCAACGCACTGCCGGCATCGCGCACCTCGAGTACCGCCCGGCACGCGCGCGCGGCGCGCGGCCCGACGTGGCACTCGTCGGCAAGGGAATCCTCTTCGACACCGGCGGTGTCAATCTGAAGACGCACCGCTCGATGCTCGAGATGCATACCGACATGGCGGGCAGCGCGGTGGCGCTCGCGACGCTGATCGCCCTCGCCGAGCTGCGCGCGCCGCTCGCCGCCGATGCCTCGCCGCGCGCACCCGGCCACGACTCCTGATCGACTTCGCGACCCTCACCGGCGCCTGCGTGTACTCCCTGACCGAGCGCATGAGCGGGGTATTCGCCAACCGCACCACCCTCGCCGGCAGGCTCTGCGAGGCCGGGCGGGTGAGCGGCGAGCGCGTATGGAATTTTCCGTTCGAGCCGGACTACGACACCGAGCTCGAGAGCAAAGTCGCGGATGTCCTGCAGTGCACGCTCGAGGGCAAGGGCGACCACATCCTGGCGACGCGCTTCCTGGCGCGCTTCGTGCCGCCGCAGATCCCCTGGGCGCACGTCGATCTGTCCTCCGCGACGCGCGCCGGGGGGCTCGCCCACGTCACGACCGATGTCACCGGTTTCGGCGTGCGCTGGGCGCTCGAGCTCATCCTCGGCCAGAAAGTGCTCGACGCGCTGGGGAAGGCGGCGTGAAGCGGCTCGTCATCCGCCCCTCGCGGCGCTCCCTCCCGGGGTGAGGTTCGAGCCGCTGATGACGCTCTATCTCACCGACGCCACGCCTGCGGAGGAGGTCGAGCGGGCGCGCGCGAGCGGGGGCGTGCTCGGCTGCAAGCTCTATCCGGCCGGCGCCACGACTCACGCCGAGAGCGGCGTGACGGATGTGCGCCGGCTCGATGCGGTGCTCGCGCGCATGGCCGAGGTCGGCATGGTGCTGCAGGTGCACGGCGAGCTCGCCGATCCTGGCGTCGATGTATTCGAGCGGGAGGAGCGCTTCATCGATGCGGTGCTCGCGCCGCTCGCGGAGCGGCACCCGAGGCTGCGCATCGTTTTCGAGCACATCAGCACCCGCGCGGCACTCGACTTCGTGCTTGGCGGGCGGACGGGGATCGCGGCGACGGTGACCCCGCAGCACCTGCTGATGAATCGCAACGCCCTCTTCGCCGGCGGCCTGCGCCCGCATCACTATTGCCTGCCGGTGCTGAAGGCGGAGCCGCACCGTGCGGCACTGCTGGCCGCAGTGACGACGGGCAACCCGCGGTTGTTTCTCGGCACCGACAGCGCACCGCATGCGCGCACGGCGAAGGAAGCCGCTTGCGGCTGCGCGGGCATCTTCTCCGCGCACGCCGGCATCGAGTTGTACGCCGAAGCGTTCGAGGCGGCGGGTGCGCTCGAGCGGCTCGAGGCCTTCACGTCCTTCCATGGCGCGGACTTCTACGGCCTGCCGCGCAACACTTCGACCCTCACGCTCGTGAAGGAGGCCTGGGAGGTGCCGGCGAGCTACCCGTTCGGCGAGGGCGAGCTCGTGCCGCTGCGCGCAGCGGAGCGCATCGCCTGGCGTCTCGCCCCGTGAGCCGGGAGCGAATGCGATGAGCGAGGCGACTCGCGAAACGCCCGGCAGCGCCGGCGCAACGCCCGCGGCGGCCGATTTCATGGCACGCCGTTTCCGCGGCTACCTGCCGGTCGCGATCGATGTGGAAACCGGGGGTTTTCAGGTGGCGACCGATGCCTTGCTCGAGATCGCCGCGGTGCTCATCGATACGGACAGCGAGGGCGTGCTCCGGCGCGGCGCCACTCATGAGTTTCACGTTCAGCCCTTCGCGGGCGCGCGCCTCGACCCCACCGCGTTGTCGATCACGGGCATCGACCCCCACCACCCGCTGCGGCCGGCGCTCCCGGAACGCGAGGCCCTGCAGCGCGTGTTCCGGGAGATCCGCCACGCGATGCGCGACTACGGCTGCCGCCGCGCGATCCTGGTCGGTCACAACGCCGCCTTCGACCTGAGCTTCCTCAACGCCGCCGTGGCGCGCGCGCAGGTGAAGCGCAACCCCTTTCACCCGTTCTCCTGCTTCGATACGGCGACCCTCGCGGGGGCGGCCCTCGGACAGACCGTGCTCGCCAAGGCGGTGACGGTCGCGGGACTGGAGTGGGATGCAGGCAGCGCGCACGCGGCACGCTACGACGCCGAGCGCAGCGCCGATATCTTCTGTCTGGTCTGTAACCGCCTGCGCGAGAGCCACAGGTGCGCCGAAGAGCGGGCGCGTGCACTCGGCTGGTCGAGCGCACCGGGCGAGACCGGCCCCGATGAGCCGCTCTAGCCGAGCGCACCCGCGGCGGCGAGCAGCTTCCTGAGCTCGCCGCTCTTGTACATCTCGAGCGCGATGTCGCTGCCGCCGACCAACTCGCCCTGGATGTAGAGCTGCGGATAGGTGGGCCAGCTGGAGTAGCGCTTGAGCGCCTCGCGCATCTCCGGCTCCTCGAATATGTTGACGTGCTTGAACTTCCCGCCGAGCGCGCGCAACGCGGCGACGGTCTGAGCGGAAAAACCGCACTGTGGGAAATCCGGCGTGCCCTTCATGAACAACACCACGGGACTCGAGGCGAGCTCCGCCTTGATCCTTTCCACGACATCCATTGCTTCACTACCTCTTCTGTTCGCGCCGCTCGGCGAGCACGGCCAGCAACTGCCACTGCTCGGCGGCGCTCATCGACGGCCAGCGTCCGATCTCATCCCCGCTGCGCAGGCAGCCGACGCACAGACCCCGCGCATCGAGTGCGCAGACGTTGATGCACGGGGAAGGCGGACGCTGCTCGAGCTTTGCAGGGCTTGGGTCCGGCCGCATGACGTGCGTTGAATTATGGGGGTACCTCGCCTATTCTTCAAACGCTGCTTGTCCCTTCAGGCCTATAGAAACAAGAACTTGGAGGCATAGAGTCATGATCCTTCTGAATAACCACCGTTATGCCCTGACTACGGGCGTAGTTCTCGCCCTGATCATCGCCGTGCTGATCGGCGGCGGTCACTTCTACGAGCTGGGGCTCGCGCGCTGGTTCCACATCGTCTCGGGAGTGTTCTGGATCGGGCTCCTCTACTACTTCAACGTCGCCCAGACCCCGGGGCTCGCGGACGCCGCGGCGGACAAGGGCGGCCCGGGCGGCGCCGGGATCACCAAGTACGTGGCGCCACGGGCGCTGTTCTGGTTCCGCTGGGGAGCAGTCGCCACCTGGATCGGCGGCGCCTGGCTGCTCTCGCGCCAGGGCAACTTCGTGAATGCCTTCACCCTGACTGCGGGCTCGCAGGTGATCGGCGTCGGCGCCTGGCTCGGCACCATCATGCTGCTCAACGTCTGGGGCGTGATCTGGCCGAACCAGAAGAAGATCCTCGGGATCATCGCCGCCACGGACGAGCAGAAGGCGAAGGCGCGCAAGCTCGCGGGCATGGCCTCGCGCGTGAACTACATACTCTCGATTCCGATGCTGATGTGCATGGCCGGACAGAGCCACGGCCTGCCCTTCATCGGCCGCTAGGGCCCGCTGGGCCGCTTGCTGCCCGCCGAGCTCCCCGCCGATCTCGCCTCCCAGGTCGAGGCGGCGTTGCGTGAGGACCTCGGCAGCGGCGACGTGACCGCCGCACTCGTGCCCGCGGCGCAGCAGGTGCGCGGCGCCCTCATCACGCGCGAGGCAGCGGTGCTGTGCGGCCGCGCGTGGGCCGAGGAAACGTTCCGGCGCCTGGATGCGCGCGTGCGGATCACCTGGCGGGCGGCTGACGGCGAGCGCCTCGCCGCCGATCAGGAGATTTTCGCCATCGCGGGGCCGGCACGGCCCGTGCTGAGCGGCGAACGCACCGCGCTCAACTTCCTGCAGCTGCTCTCCGGCACCGCGACCGCCACCCGGCGCTTCGTGGATGCGGTCGCCGGTACCCCCTGCCGTATCCTCGACACGCGCAAGACGCTCCCGGGACTGCGCAGTGCGCAGAAGTACGCGGTGCGCTGCGGAGGCGGCGAGAACCACCGCATGGGGCTGTACGATCGGGTGCTGATCAAGGAGAACCACATCGCCGCGGCGGGCTCACTCGCCGGGGCGATCGCGCAGGCGCGCCGCGCCGCAGCCGGCCTCAGCGTCGAGGTCGAAGTGGAATCACTCGCCGAGCTCGAGCAGGCGCTCAGCGCCCGACCCGACATCGTCATGCTGGATGACTTCAGCCTGGCTGACCTGCGCTCATCGGTCGAGCTCAATGCCGCGCGCGGGACGCCGGTAAAGCTCGAAGCCTCGGGAAGTGTGTCGCTCGAATCGGTGCGCGAGATCGCCGCGACCGGGGTCGACTACATCTCCATCGGCGCACTCACCAAGCACGTGCGCGCGGTGGACCTGTCGATGCGGCTCGAGTTCGCCGCGGCCTGAGGAGGAGACCGTAGCCATGACAACTCCATACACGATTCAGCGGCGCGCGGCGCTGCAGGGACTGGCAGCGAGTGCCGCGCTGGCGCTGAAGCCGCGCTGGAGCGGCGCCGCCCCGCCGTCGCAGCTGGCGTCTATCCGCAAGCAGGTCGACGCGCAGCACGACGCCAACCTCAGGCGGCTGCAGGACTGGATCCACGTGCCGGGGATCGCGGCGGAGAATTACAACATGGATGCAGCCTGCGCGTTCACCCAGGACCTGCTGCGAGGGGCCGGCTTCCAGCAGGTTGAGCGCGTCGAGTCCCGCGGACAGCCCGGCATTTTCGCGACGCTCGACACCGGGTCCAAACATACCCTGGGACTCTACTTCATGTACGACGTGAAGCAGGTGAATCCCGCCGAATGGGCATCGCCGCCGTTCGACGCGACGCTCATCGACAAGCCCGGCCTCGGCAAGGTTCTCGTCGGCCGCGGCGCCGTGAACCAGAAGGGGCCCGAGGCGACGTTCCTCGCCGCGCTGCATGCCATCCGCGCCGCCGGCGCAAAGCCGCCCGTCAATCTCGTGCTCGTCGCCGAGGGCGAGGAGGAGATCGCCTCGCCGCACTTCGCGGACATCGTGCGCCGGCCTGAGGTGCTCGGGGCGCTGCGGCGCTGCGAGGGCATCTTCATGCCTTTCGCATCCCAGGACCCGGACGGTGCGGTGGTGATCAATCTCGGCGCCAAGGGCGTCATCGAGCTCGAGCTCATCTCGAGCGGGACACACTCGGGCCGCGGGCCTGCGAAAGACGTGCACTCGAGTCTCAAGGCCGCGCTCGACAGTCCGGCGTGGCGCCTCGTCGAGGCGCTGCACACGCTCGTCACCCCCGACGGCAATGACCCGGCCATCGATGGCTGGTTCGACGACGTCGCGCCGCTCAGCCCGCATCAGAAGGAGCTGATCGCACTGCGCGCAGCGCACAGCGGGGAAGCGACCCTGATGAAGTCTCTGGGAGTGAGCCACTGGGTGCACGACGTCGGCTACCGGGAAGCACTCGAGCGGCTCGCCGGACAGCCGACGGCCAACATCGAGGGACTCGTGAGCGGCTACACCGGCCAGGGCGGCAAGACCGTCCTGCCCGGCCGTGCGGTAGCGAAGATGGACTTCCGCCTCGTGCCGAACCAGACGGCGGCGGGCGCGGCCGCCAAGCTCAGGGCTCATCTCGCCAAGCGGGGCTTCGATGACATCGAAGTCAATGTCACGGGCGGCTACGATCCGACGACCACGGACGAGAGCTCGCGCCTGATCCAGGTGAGCCAGGGGCTGTACCGCAGACACGGCATCGAGCCCGGACTCAATCCCCGGCTCGGCGGCTCGTGGCCGGGCTACATCTTCACCGGTGAGCCGCTGCGGCTGCCGGCCGGGCACTTCGGCCTCGGACACGGTTTCGGAGCGCATGCGCCGGATGAGTACTACCTGATCGACAGCTCGAATCCGAAGGTTGCCGGCCTCGATGAGGCGGTGATGTCCTA
>WNFI01214877.1_pt1 | contig 12399 bp, 12 predicted proteins | sample 5400471 | NCBI WGS metagenome assembly WNFI01 (sample SAMN13153348, study PRJNA577476) | soil metagenome | isolation source: 100 cm saprolite on Douglas fir-dominated hillslope | place: USA:California | collected 2013-09-17 | reverse complement strand
CCAGATCGCCATGCGCCTGGCCCGCCCGCGCGACCAGGAGGCGGCGTGGAAGCGGCTGTCCGCGGAGTTTCCCGAGCACCCGCTGACGCGCCGGACGGCCCTCGACCTCGCCTCGGCCGCGTTCAAGCAGAAGAGCTGGAAGTCCGCGGTCACCTACGCGACGCAGGCCGCGCACAGCGATGACGACGCGGTCAAGTCCGAGGCCTGGCTCCTCGTCGGCGAGTCCGAGCTCAAGCAGAAGCGCTTCGGCCCCGCCGCCAAGGCCTTCGAGACGGTCGGCACCGTGTCCGAGGTGGAGGGCAGCGTCCGGTTCCGCGCGCTCGCCGGACTCGGCCTGGCGCGCGAGGAGCAGCAGGAATGGAAGGCCGCCCTGACGGCGTACGAGGCCGTGGCCAATCGCAGTCCGGACGCGACGTTGCGCGACTGGGCGCGCGAGCGCGCGGGCCTGGTGAAGACGCGGCTGGCCAACAAGCCGGCGGCGCCCGCGCCCACGACCAAGCCCGCCCCGAAGAAGGACGGCAAGTCGTGAGGCGCGCGCTCGCGCTCGCCGTCGTCTGGGGGCTGCTGATCGGCGCGGCGCCGCGCCCGCTCGAGCCACCGCTGCCGGATCTCGCGCGGGTGATCCCGTTCGCGCAGGCGCCGTCGGAGAAGCCGGCGGTGGTGATCGACCTGCCGCTCCCGCCGCCGCCCGTGGACCTGCCGGCGTTCCCGTCGGCGGTGCCCACGCCCCCCGCCGCCGACAAGCCGACCGCCTTCATCCAGTCGCCGCGCGCGCTGCCGTGTGTGGGCTCGTGGCTCGGCATCGCGACGGAGTCGCTCGAGTGCGGGCGCGCTCGCTTCCAGCGCGGCGATTTCGAGGACGCCTTCAAGGCGCTCGAGAACGCCGTGCGCAAGGGGACCGACCGCGGGCTGCTGCGCGAGGCGCGCTACTGGCTCGGCGAGACGCTCTGGCGGCTCGACCGCACCGAGCAGGCCGACTGGCTCTTCCGCCAGGTCGCGCAGGACGCGCCCCGTCAGGACTGGGGCGTGTGGGCGCTGCACGGCAGCGGCTGGACGGCGCTGCGGCTGCGCGAGGGCGCGCGTGCGCGCGACGCGTTCAGCATGCTGCTCGGGGGACCGACGCCGTCGCCGCTCGACGCGTGGGGCCGTCACGGCCTCGCGCTGTCGCTCTACGCGCTCGGCCGGTGGGAGGAGGCCGACAAGGCCTGGACCCAGCTCGAGTCGGCCGGGGTGCCGCCGACGATCGCCCGCGACGTCCTGTTCTGGCACGGCGACACGCTCGGGCGGCTCGGCCAGGCTGCGCGCGCCGAGACGATGCTGCGGCAGTTCACCCAGGGCGGGGCCCACCCATTGTTCCCCGCGGGCGTTCTCCGGCTCGGCTGGTGGGCGCTGGCCGCCGGCCACGCGCCGGAGGCCGCGGCGGCCTTCCGCGCGTACTCCGGGAGCGCGGAGGCCGAGTGGGCATCGGCCGGTCTCGCCCAGGCCCTGCTCGTCACCGGCGACTGGGCCGGCGCGCGCAAGAGCGTGGCGGCGCTCAGCGCCCGCCGCTCGCCGCTGGCGTTTCCGATGCTGTTCCGCCTCGCCCGCGCCGCCGTCGACGCCGGCAAGCAGCCCGTCGAGGCCGAGCCCGTGTACCAGGAGCTGCTCGGCGGCCAGCTCGACCCCGGCGCGCGCGCGTGGGTGCTCATGGTCAAGGGCGAGGCCGCCCGCGCCCAGGGCGATCGTGACGACGCGCGCACGCAGTTCGAGCTGGCGCAGAAGGTCGGCGGCGGCTCGCCGGCGGCGCGCCAGGCGGCGGTGAGGCAGGCGCGCGTCGACTTCGAGTTGCGCGAGTACAGCGAGGCCGTGGCCGATCTCGTTCCTGTGCTCAACGCGCGCGGGGCGCCCGACGCGATGCTACCGGCGCTGCTGCTGCAGGGCGAGGCCGCGTACCAGGCGGGCGACTTCGTGGCCGCCGGCGCCGCGTTCCGCCGCATGCTCGTCGAGTTCCCGACCGACGCGCAGGCGCCGGTCGCGCGGACCGCGCTCGCGTGGACGTATCTCAAGCAGGGGCGCAAGGCCGACGCGCGCCGCGAGCTGCTCGAGGTCGTGCGCGCGGCGCCCAACGATCCGGGCGCGCCGGATGCGCTGCTGCTCGCCTCCGAGCTGGCGCTCGAGGGCGGCGACCTCGCGGCCGGGCGCGAGATGGTCGAGCGCATCGTGGGCTCGTATCCGACCCACGCGCGTGCCGACTTCGCGCGCTTCAATCGCGGGCTCGCGCTGCTGCGCGAGGGCGACGCCGCGGGCGCCGAGGTGGCGCTGCGCGACTGGCTCGGGCGCGCGCCGTTCCCCGCGCTCTTCGGTCGCGCTCACGCGGCGCTGGGCACCTCGCTGCTGGCCCGGGGCAAGACGGACGAGGCGCTGCGCGAGTTCACGCTGGCGCAGAAGGACGGCTCGGCCGCGCTCGGTCAGCTCGGCGTGGCGAGCGTCGCGCTGGCGAGCGGCCGCCGCGACGACGCCGAGCGCCTGTTCACCGCGGTGCGCGACGCCGGCACGCCGGACGAGGCCGCCGCCGCGACGTACGGGCTCGCCGTCGTGGCCTTCGGCAAGGGCGCGGCCCGCGAATTCAGGGCGCCCGCGGAGGCGGCGCTTGCCGCGGCGCCGCGCGGCCCGGCCGGCGCCGCCCGGGCGGCGCCGCTGCTCTACGTCCTCACCGGGCTCGCGGTCGACGACAAGGACTGGGCCGCCGCCTCCGCCCTGGCCCGCCGGCTGGTGGCGGACCACCCGGCGTCCGACGTCGCACCGGACGCGCTCGAGCGGGTCGGGGCCGGCGCCGCCGCGGCCTCGGCGTGGCCGATCGCGCTCGAGAGCACGAAGCTGCTGCGGGAGCGCTATCCCCAGCATCCGCTCGCGCAGCAGGCGTGGCTGCGGCTGGCCGAGGCGCAGATCGCGACGGGTCGCGCGGCCGAGGCACGCCCGGCGCTCGAGCAGTACGTCGCCTCGGCGCCGAGCGACGCCGACACCGGGCGCGCGTATCTGGCGCTGGCGCGTGCACGGGAGGCCGCCGGTGATCGCGCCGGCGCGCTCGAGGCGTATGCGCGCGGGCCCCGCGACACCGCGGCCCCGGGCTGGACGCGCGAGGCGCTGTTCGGCCACGCGCGGCTGCTCATCCAGGACAAGCGCTGGGACGGGGCGCGCGCGGTCCTCGAGCGGCTGCTCCGGAGCAGCGAGCCGGCGACGGCGGCGGAGGCCGCGCAGGCGCTCGGCGACACGTACGCCGGCGAGGGCGACACGCTCGCGGCGGTCGAGTACTATCTGACCGCGGCCTACGTCGCGCCGGACACGCTGCTGGGCCGCCGTGGGCTGCTGAGCGCGGCGCGCGCGTTCGCGGCCGGCAAGCAGCCCGAGCCGGCCGCGGCCGCGTACAAGAAGCTGCTCGCGCAGGCCGATCTGCCCGCCGAGCTGCGCGACGCGGCCCGCCAGGAGCTGGCGGCGCTCGCGCGCCCCGCTCCGTGAACGGCTACGGCGGCCGTCTCCTCTTCGTCGATCTCACGACGGGCGCCGCTCGCGTCGAGCCGCTCGGCGAGACGACGGCGCGTGCGCTGCTGGGCGGCAACGGGCTCGCCGCGCGCCTGCTCTACGATCGCGTGTCGGCCGGCGTGGACGCCTTCGATGCCGCCAACGCGGTCGTGTTCGCCGTCGGCCCGGTCACCGACACGACGGTGCCCGGCAACAGCCGCGCGCTCGTGGCCAGCAAGTCGCCGCTCACGGGCCTGTTCTTCGATTCGACCTTCGGCGGGCGATTCCCCGCCACCCTCAAGCGCACCGGCTTCGACGCCGTCTGCGTGACGGGCCGCGCCCCCGCGCCGTCGTACCTGGTGGTGACCGAGGACGGTGCCGTGGTGAAGCCAGCCGACGCGCTCTGGGGCCGGTCGACGCGCGACACCGTCACGGCGCTCGTCGCCGCCGAGGGCGCCGACGCCGACGCCATCGCGATCGGGCCCGCCGGCGAGCGCCGCGTGCGCTTCGCGGCCATGGCGCACTACTGGAAGAACCGCGAGGGCGTCTCGGGCCGCGGCGGCATCGGCGCCGTGCTGGGCAGCAAGAATCTCAAGGCGGTCGTGGTGCGAGGCGCGCGCAAGACGGCGGTGGCCGACGCGCCGGCGCTCAAGGGGCTGCTCGCGGAGACACGCGAGCCGCTGGCCACCGGCACCAAGGCGCTGTCGACCTACGGCACGCCCTTCCTCGTCGGGCCCATCAACGCGCTCGGCGCGCTGGGCGCGTTCAATCTCAAGACCGAGGTCTTCGCGGCCGCGCGCGTGATCGGCGGCGAGGACATGAAGGCGCACTACCACGACCGCGACACGACGTGTTTCAAGTGCCCGGTCGCGTGCGGCAAGCAGTACGCCATCGGCGACGGCGAGTTCGCGGGTCGGCGCGCGAAGATGCCGGAGTACGAGACGATCTTTGCGCTCGGCCCGATGCTCGGCATCGACAACCCCGAGGCGCTGATCCTCGCCAACGACCTCTGCGATCTTTTGGGGATGGACACGATCTCGATGGGCGTCACGCTGGCCTTCGTCTGCGAGGCGCTCGAGCGTGGCTGGCTCAAGTCGTCGGACCTTGGCGTGCCGTTCGGCTGGGGCGACTGGCGCGGGATGCTGCGCCTGGTCGAGATGACGGCGATGCGCGAAGGCTTCGGCGCGCTCAAGGGGCTCTCGATCGGTTACGCGACCGCCACGCGCGGCGGCAGCCATCACGACACGCGCCCCACGCCGCAGTACGCGCCGAGCTTCGACCGGCGCGGGACGAAGGACAAGCCAGCATTCGCCATGCGCAGCCAGCACTTCACCGCGCTCGGCGACTCGCTCGTCCTGTGCCGCTTCACCTCCGAGCGCGGCTTCGGCCTCTTCGTCGGCGAGCCGTACGCGCGGATGGTGCGCGCGGTGACGGGCTGGGACGTGACGGCCGAGGAGCTGGAGCGAGTGGGCGAGCGCATCGTCAACCTCGAGCGGCTCTTCAATGTGCGCGAGGGCGTGCGCCGCCCGGACGACACGCTGCCGTGGCGCGTGATGCACGAGCCGATTCCCGAGGGGCCGTCGGCCGGCATGCACTGTCCACCCGCCGAGCTGAGCGAGATGCTCGACACCTACTACGATCTTCGCGGCTGGGACGCCGACGGCGTGCCCGCCCCCGCGCGCCTCGCTTCCTTAGGACTGTAGGACGTGGGGGGCCCCGAGATGGCCCCCTACACCCCCGAACGTTCGGAGCGTCCCGGCAAAGCCGTGACGCTCCTCTAATCGCCTAAGCGAGCCCACGTCCAATCGACAGGGCTGGTAGAGTGAGAGTACAGGGGCCTGGAGGAAACCATGCTTGTGGTCTGCATTCTCGCCAGCGCCCTGGGTGCCCTGGTCATGTGCCTGCTCGTGCTGCGCTACGGATTCATCCCGATTCTCGAGACCAATCCCGGGCGAGGAGGTCGGCGCGCTGCGCGAGCAGGTGAGCGCCGTCGGCGGCAACATACAGGGCATGCGCGCGCGCCTCGATCAGGCCGAGAGCGGTGTGGCGGGCCTCGAGGTCGGGCTCAAGCGGCTCGGCGCCGACGTCGCGCAGTCCAGCGCGCGCGCCAGACAGCTGGAGCGCGTGGCCGCCTCGCGGCCGGCACCCGTGCGCGAGCCCGTCGTGCGGCCCGCGACGCGTGCGCCGCAGCGGAGCGTGTCCACGCCCGAGCCCGAGCGCCCGTCGGAGAGCGCGTCACCTCCCGCCGAACCCGTCGCGCCCGGACCGATGACCCACGCCACACCGCCCGGACGCATGGCCGCCGCCGCGGCGCCGAAGCCGGCGCCCGCCCTCAAGCCGGCCGAGCCGCAGTCGCTGGCGGCGCCCAACCTGGGCGACAAGGTTCGCACCGATTGGGACAAGATCCGGCGCGGGTTCTCGACCGCCGGCGACGAGATCATGTCGGCGATCCGCGGCTTCGGCCGCCCGTGAGCCGCCGCGCCTAGCGCGTCCGCCGGCTCCTTGCGCGCCGGACCTGCTTCAGCCGCCGCTCGACCTCCGCGAGCCGCTCGCGCGCGGCGGCCGCGTCGCGCTCCAGCGCCGCGACTTCCGCCGCCCGCTCGCTGGCCGCTCGGCGCCGCTCCTCCGCCTCGCGCTGGCGCTCGCGCGCCTTGGCCTCGCGCTCGCGCGTCTTCGCGTCGCGCTCGCGCTGGCGCTCCTCGGCGGCCGCTCGCCGCCGCTCGTCGTGCGCTTTCGCCGCGCCGGCGTCTCGCCGCGGAGTCCCTCCCTGAACGACCCGCAGGCGGGTGGCGTCGGCGAGCGCGTCGAAGCCCGGCGCGTGCAGCTCCTCGGTCAGGCGGCCGTGCATCAGCGCCTCCGCGTGACGCCGGTCCGCCGCCGCCCCCAGCAGCGTGTCGCTGATCCGCCGTCGCCCCTCCGCCGACGGCGAGTAGCCCACCTCGGCGAGCGCCTGCTCGGCGCGCTGCACGAGCGCCTCGAGCTGCACGCGCTCGGCGCGCATCGCCTCCATCGCGCCGCGCGGATCGGAGAGCTGCGTGCGGCGCAACCGGTCCACCGCGTCGAGGAAGCGCTCCAGTGCCGGCCGCGCATGCCGCGCGAGCTGGTTCACCGCCCACAGGGGAGCGCTGGGCCGGCGCAGCCGGGCGACCTCGCGCGCGGCGTCGAGATCGTGCGCCTGGCGCAGCTCGGCGGCCAGCGTGTTGCGGGCGCGCGTGAAGTCCTTGGGGGCGACGGCGTAGAGGCGTTCGAGCGCGCGCGCGCCGGCGGTCATGGCTTCACTTTACCGGAAGCTAACGCCGGCGCGGTGCGGGGGGTCGAGCGGCAGGCCTCGGCCGCCGCGCGACCCCCGGTTACCTAGAGGACTCCCGTGGACAGCCTATTTGTAGTAGCCGACGCCGCAGCCTAGCGCGCCGACCTTGGTGACGAAGCTGATCTTCTCGACGGGCGTGGTGTCCGAGCCGGGGCGCGGAAACATGTAGCTGACCTCGGTGAGCGTACCTTTCTGCGCCGCTCTGTAGAGTTCTTCGCCAAACAGCTTACCGGTCTTGTCCTTGAGCGCTCGTACATCCGTGCCGATGAGATTCTTGGCTGCGGTTGCGGCGACCGTCCCGTTTCCGCTGTCGAAGCAGAACGGATACAGATCACGGTCCTTGAAGCCGCCCTCACCGTTGTTGAACATCGCGAGCGCCTTGGTCTGGTCTGCCTTCACCGCGGCGACCGCCTTGTCGAGCATGGCCTTGGCCTCGGCCGCAGTGCCGAGCTGGCCTTGCTGCTGCGCTTTCAAAACCTGTGGACCGACAAACGTTCCGACTGCGACGCTCAGCGCGAACACGACAGCAATCACTGCGAACTTCTTCATATTGATCTCCATGCGAGGGCCCTGGGGGGTCAAAAGCCAAATGCCAGGGGGCCCGGCGCCCGAAGCGTCTATCGGGAGCCCAGTGGAAGGCACTTGGAGGCTACCATCAAATGCGACGCTGCAGTGGTTCCGCGCGACGAGAGTCATTGACCGCCGCTTGCAAGTCCGCGAGAATCCAATCACGGGCGGATAGCTCAGTTGGGAGAGCACAGCCCTTACAAGGCTGGGGTCGCAGGTTCGAGCCCTGCTCCGCCCACCACTTTACGGGCGCGTACGACGAGCGAGTTGGGGGCTACTACGTCGCGCGGCGCGCCGCGTCCACCTCGGGCCACGTGTTGATCTTCACCACTGCCCAGCCGCACTCACGGATCTCGCTGTCGACGGGAATGCGCTCGCGGCGCTGACGGGCGCGACGCTCTGTGTCGGCCGCCGCGGTCTTGCCGCGACGCTCGGCCGTGCGCCGCTCATCCGAGCGGCGGTCGATGACCACCTCGCAGTCGGGCTCGCCGGACAAGGCCTTGCGGAGGGCGTCATAGAGGTCGATGCGATGACGGGAGACGATGAAGATCAGCCGGCGCTGGGTGCTCTTCGGAGCCGCCATACGAAGGAATGATAGGTCAGACCGATCACCACCGGCAAGGACGACAGTTACGTAAGTAACTGTACGTACAACGATGCCCGACGCATCGGCGTCCGAGTCCCTTCGCGAGCGCGGCCCGTGGTCGGAGACTACAGGCCGAGCGCGCGGATGAGTCCGGTCACGAGGACAATCGCCAGGAGCGCGGCCGCTCCGATGATGTCCGAGTCGCGCGGAATGATTGTCATGCTGTGAACCAGAGCAAGAAGCAAGCCGTCACTTCCGCAGCTATCTGCGCGTTCTACACCGGGCTAGGAAAAGATTTTCACGGGTTGTCGGTCACCACCGAGGCGACTATGGTGGACAGTCCGGAGCAGGAAGGCAAGCTCCGGATCGCGCGCGTGGAGCTGCCGCCGGACGACGATAGCCGGCAGCTCTCGCTCTAGACACACGCAGGCGGCGAGATCAGGCAGCCCGCGAGGATCGCCGATCCCGCCGGGCCTTCCCCGGCCGCCGGTCCGCTGGAACATCGGGAGCCAGACGGACGACCGCCGCGGCATCCGCCCCGACCGGTTTGGCGGCGCCCTCCAGCGCGTCGGCGACGACTCGCAGCGGCCAGGGTCGTCCGGGATGCTTGAACAGCTTGAGCAGGGGAATCTCGGCAATGAAGATCGCGATCGGAGGTGCGATCAGCTCGCACGCCACCGCGATGCCGATCCCGCCGAAGTAGCCGATCGATCTCGCGGGGTGCGGACCTAGCGGGGGAAGACGCGGTCGCCGCCCTCGATGCGCTCGTAGGACCACACGGTCACGCGATAGGCATCCGCCTTCGGCATCTTCGGGACCTCGAAGTACGCGCGGCCGAAACCCGGGACGACCCACGGCACCCACTCGATGCGCTGCGCGACGACGTTTCCACTTGCGTCGAGCGCCTGCGCGAGCAGTTGCACCTTGCCGGCCGCCTCACCGTAGGTGTTCTCGAGGTAGCCGCGCAGGCGAACCGAGCCGTCGCGCTCCGGCGCCGTCTCCCAGCTCAGCTTGAACCACCGTTCGGCGTCCGGCATCAGCGTCGTCACCGATGCCGACGGCGTCACCTCCGCAGTGCTGCATCCGCCCAGCACCATCCCGACCCCGAACGCCACGGCGGTCGCCCAACGCATGCTCCTATCCTGCAGTCTCCTCGGCCGCGATGCGAGTCCGCGCGCCAGTGGGCCCCTCTGTGTCGTCGGACTTCGGCGGTCGTGGTACACTCCCGGACGCTAACTCGTTGATTTCGGGCGCGGGCTCGTGGTGCAGCCTGGTTAGCACACTGGACTGTCAATCCAGAGGTCGCGGGTTCAAATCCCGTCGGGCCCGCCATTTCAATCACTTACGTGCCGCCGCGTACTGGATCAAAAATCCTGGTGTCGGCGGGTCCTTGCCCACCAGTTTCTCAGCCACTTAGCGAACGCCCTCTTCGTGCTGTAACCGAAAGTGTCACCGGTATTGTCACCGAACGCGGCATTTAGAGGCCGCCGACCCAGAGGACCGGGTGGCCTCTCAGCCATGGCGACGGCCCCTCTTTTTCGCCTCGTATGTCGATCGAGCTGCTCGCCCTGCGGCGAGGAAAATGCCTTCGACTGATCGGGTCCGACTGCTCGTCATGTTTCATCGCCCGAAGGCCCAGCGAGCCCTCGGTGTGTGAGCGCGGTTGACTCTGTGACCACCGGTGACTACCATGACTAAATGAAGTCCGTTGGCGTGAAGCAGCTCAAGGCCCGTCTCTCGGAGTACATCCGGCTGGTCAGGACCGGCGAAACCGTGCTGATCACGGACCGCGACGAAGTCGTCGCTGAGTTGCGCCCCGCGCACCGGCACGGACGCGCCGAGCTATCCGTCGAGGAACGACTGCAGGCCCTGGCCGAGAGGGGGGAACTCGCCCGCCCGAGCCTGCCCAAGGGCGACTGGACCTGGAAGGTCAAGGGGCTCGGGCTGCCCTCGGGCACAGCGGCCCGATTGCTCGACGAGGTTCGCGGCGATCGGAACTGACCCGGTTCCAGGCACACTGCTGTATCTCGACACGTCGGCGGTGCTCCGAGCAACGCTCGAAAGCGGAACCGCGCCGGAGATCGAGCGGCGAATTGGGTCGGCGCGCGTCCTCGTGTCCTCGCGGCTGTCCCTGGTGGAGTCGTGCCGGGTGCTCATTAGGCTGCGCGCGCTCGGTGTCACTCGAGAGGACCGGCTCGCCGACGCCGAGAGAGACCTCGCCGTGGTCTGGGCGCGGTGCGAACTGTGGGAGATCAGTCGGAGCGTCTGTGAGATGGCATGTGACGTCGCCCACGGCCGAGTGTTGCGTGCCCTGGACGCCATCCACCTCGCCACTTTCGTGCTCGCCCGACGCGAACTCGAGGGACTCGAGCTTGTGACGGTCGACGAGCGCCTCCTGGCCGCAGTGGCGGGACACGGTGATGCCGGCGCATAACATCCGGTCCAGGCCGAAAAGCTGATCCGCGCTGGCGAAGCGCTCGTAGGCGGTCCACCTCACTGAGAGTCGCTGGCGGACGTCATAGCAGCCCGTGGTGGAAGTCGCGGACTTCATCAAGCGAGCACGACTGTTGAGTAGGTGCGCACTACCCACGGCATCCGTCGCGAGACGGGCCAGAGACGCGTGGCGGCCATCCAGACGCGCTCGACGAAGATTCCGAAGACGATTTCAAGCGCGCCGACGCCGGACCGTCGTCCTTGCAGCCCTCGCGGCGTGCCGCGGCCGAATGCTTTCCGCATGAGCAGGCCGAGGTTGAACGCACGGAAGGGGAGGACTCGAAGCAGGTGGAGCAGGAGGGTGATCATCGAACTGGAATTGTTTCCGGATCAGAGCTGACAGATCAACCACTTGCCCGCCGGACGGAGTTTTGGCGAAGGACAAGTTGAACGAATATCGGACGCGATAACGGGCGAGGGGCGGCCGGACATCTTTTCAGGGCCGAATCCGTGGCGACTGCGAAATTCGTGACATTTTCGTGGCTGCTCGCACAGAAAGCGGGCAAGACATGCGCCGGTATTAGCCGGCCGATATTTGCCTTGGCCGTCTGAATTACTCCCGAATTTGGCCAGGCACTGGGCCGGAAGGGGCGAATGGCCTGGCCGAGGAGCTGGGTCTCACGATTGATGGTGGCCGGGCGCGCGCCCGCCGCCATGCGCTGAGGTCTCAGAGAGACAGAGATCCAACGTTCCGCAGTAGGTGTGATAGTTCTTCACATCCGTTTTTCTCATCCTCCAGCCCTAATCTGATAACGAGCTAAGAGAGCCGGCGACGTCTCGATCGGGCGACTTCTCTCGCCACCCTGACGAATGCCTGGACGAGGGGCCGCTCGGCTCCTCGTCGCCAGGCGATGAGGGTTTCGAGGGTCGGCCCCGCAGGGCGCAATCGTCGGTAGGCGATTCCAGGTCTCTTAAGCGTCGCTGATGAGGCGGGCACCAACGAAATTCCGAGGCCTGCCTCGACAATCGCTAGGATCGTCTGTGGATGTTCCACCTCATACTTGACGTTCAACGTCACTCCGGCCTCGTGGCATGCCCGAGCAACCACGACCTCAAAAGCCGGCGCTTTTCGACGCGAGAAGAGAATGTAGGGTTGCTTGGCGAGCGCCCTCCAGGGAACTCGTTCATAGTTTTTGAACTGGTGCCCTCGAGGGAACGCAACGACCAGCGTCTCTGACAGTAAGCGCTCCGTCATCAGAGCTTGACTCTGCACTGGTGGCCGAAGGATCCCGACATGGATGTGTCCCGCCTCGAGGGCGGATACCTGCTCTGGGGCCGTGAGGTCACGGAGTTCGACTGCGACATTCGGATGTCGCTGGGCGAACGTCCGGATTATTTTCGAACCGCTGATGAAGTCAGCCCAGAGCGCGCAGCCCACGAACAACTGACCGATTTCACCGCGGCTCGCGCGCTGCGCCATCCCGGCGGCTTGCTCCGCCTGCGCGACGATCGCTTTCGCCTCCCCGAGAAACACTCGGCCGGCGTCCGTCAGCTCCACGTGACGCTTCGTTCGGTAAAAGAGAGGCGCCTGGATCTCCGTCTCGAGCCGCCGGATCTGCTGGCTCAGGGGCGGCTGGGAAATATGGAGTCGGGCAGCTGCCCGTCCAAAATGCAGCTCTTCGGCGACCGCGACGAAATAGCGCAGGTGGCGTAGCTCCATGGGCGGGGCTCATATCATGAGGATCTTAAAACCGTCTATCAAATGTATTGGACATATGACTCGTTCCGACCGCATCGTCTCAACGATACAGATCGTTTATCGGGCTCGTCCGTGACGCAGTGAGGACTGTAACATGCCCCTGTTTCGCGTTCTCGGACAACCTTTCGTCGTCCTCGCTGACTATTCGGATCGCCAGTCCCAAGATGCTCGGGCGCCGGAAGTTAGCGACTTGCCGCTATCCGACCCCGCGCGGGGAGGGAACGAATGGGCGCTTACTGCACTCGG
>WNFI01685645.1_pt1 | contig 12400 bp, 17 predicted proteins | sample 5400471 | NCBI WGS metagenome assembly WNFI01 (sample SAMN13153348, study PRJNA577476) | soil metagenome | isolation source: 100 cm saprolite on Douglas fir-dominated hillslope | place: USA:California | collected 2013-09-17 | reverse complement strand
CATCAACACCAATTAGACCTAAGTTATACGGCTGGCCACTTCTACTTGTAACATATGTACCGTCCTCATAGACAAGAGGACTTTGACGCGTTTAACGATCATTCTGGGGTCGAGGATGAGGACGGTGAAGATGAGAGGCCTCCAAACGCGCAAGATGCGTCTGTAAAGTGGGTGAGACTTCTGTTGCATTCTTCCGCTTTGACTCACATGCACCGTAGAAAGTCATTTATAAGCATGAGAACCCCAGATGGAGAGGCAAATTTGCTATCTGATCTCACCAGGCCCCTCCAATCCTCCATCTTTAGTGAACACCCCTGGGGCCCGTATCTGGAACCTAGTCCAGACTCCAAATCCGTAATATCATCCGGGACAGTCACACCTGAGATGAAGTCTGAGACTTCTTCTGCATCAGCCTCAAGTGCATTAAAACGAAACGCCCAAAAAGCAGGCCTAGAAGCGCGTCGTGAGGATGACCAACCAGCAGCTAAAGATGCCTCCACTTCATCTTCTAAGCGTCCAAAAGTTGGAAGTTCGCATTCAGTCATAGACACTTCCAAACCTACAATCGTCAGACTTCAACCTCGCTCAAAGTCTGATTCCCGCCTTGCTAAGCCGAAGAAACTCACGCCGGCTCAGCTAGCGAAGGAGAAACTCGCTGAGACCGCAAAACTTGGCCAGTCGGAGTACATCGAGTATGTAAACACTAACGGACCCATTCGTGGAGGAAAACCCTCAGTGGCGCTGAAGGGCATGACGATCGTCTACTTGACGTTGGCCAACGCAAAAGGCTTTGCCACTGAAGAAACTCGTGGGAAGATCGACTTCGTGCGTTCCACCCCAAAGGCTTCCTTCTATTCGTTAGAGCCAACTTTCTAGCGCAGATGGTGAAGAACGGTGGAAAAGTCTTACCGGAATTCAGTGGCGAAGTTACACACGTCGTTTCCGATCTGGACGAGAAACTTACAACCAGGCGGCTTGGGTTTAAGTCCATAAATGACGTACCAAAAACTCTGCCCATACTGGACTACAAGTGGATTACCAAAGTCGTTAATGTGAGTTATGCTCTGCCCGTCCTTATATCATTTGACACGGGAGTGCTTTGCATCCAGACTGGTATAAAATCCGATCTGACAGCTAACGACAAATTCTATACTCGCCTCATATCGCGTAATATTGTCAGGCAGCGGTCTGAGACTGCGGGCTCGAGCCGTCACAGTACCCCACACCGAAGGTACTTGATATATGAATGACGTGTTGCATAATACCTATTTTTTTCAGATCCAATGCTGGTTTTGATAGCGACGATTCACATCATCGTCCAGAATCCGAGGAAGAAGAGTTAAGCGACAAAGGCCAGGATGCGTCAAACCCCGAAGCATCGCGACAACGTGTGAAGAAATCCTCTCCTTCAGCCCCATCATCACCCAATGACCTGGAGCATTGGGTTGCTTTGGCGAAGGAATACGATGATCTAGGGGACATGGTATGATGTCCCACTTTTTCGATTCTCACAACACTCAAACGGTCAATGCTTCGATCCAGTTGGACATCGACTCAGAAGCCGAGATAGATCCAAAACTAGATGATGCAACAGAGCGGGCTCGATTGGAAGAATCATCTAATGCAAAGCCGACGAATAGTAGATATGCATGCGATGACACAAATGGAAGCAAGTCCAACCTAAATGCTGATATCACTGACCAAGTAGGCGTCCAAGTATTTAAGTGGAAATTCTGTTACTAAACGAAGTCTGGTGTCATCGAAGCTTTCGAGATTGGTTAAGATCTACGAGGCGACCGGAGATCGATGGCAAGCCATGCAAACGACCAGAGGCATGTGCAGCACATGCATGAGATTATTGTATTAACATTGTCCTTGGGTTGCAGCGATCGCAACCATTCGAAGGCACCCAACTCGACTCAAGTCAGGGAAGGAAGCGCTGAAGTTGCGATACGTTGGCGAGCGAATGGCGGAGAAGATCGACGTGATTTGATTAGTTCCACAGTACAGAGTATCGATACTGAACGCAGCGGTGATCTTTAGGACGTGATTAAGACTGGGTACATGAGACGTCTTCAATACCAAGAGTCTACCGAATCCTCGATGACCACTAAATTGTTTATGGGCATATATGGGGTCGGCATGACCACTGCGCGAGATTGGTTCAATCGTGGTATTAGGACCCTTGATGACTTGAAAAAAGCTCATCGCGGAGTTGTGTTGACACCTGCCCAGCGAGTAGGTACCGCTGTGCATCGGCCTAGGGATAATATTGACTTAGATGTGGATGTGTTATAGATTGGTCTCAAATACTACGATGGTATCATCCAAATTTTATCCGCGTTACTAGCCCTCTTATCAATGTATTGTGGAATAATCAGATCTTGCAGAAAGAATGCCTAGGAGCGAAGCGAAGACAATCTTCGAGGCGATCGAAGCCTTAGGTGAGTCCGCTTGCCCTGGATGAAGCCAGCTCATGACTGTTTGAATTCAGCGAAAGAGATTGATTTATTGCTCGAGCTGACGATAATGGGTAGCTACAGACGGTGAAAAAATCTTTCTCACCGTGTAGCGATGAGACCATACTGACAGTCTACAACCAAAGTGGTCGAGAAACTTGCGGTGATATCGATATTCTCCTGACCAGACCTACTAAAGATGGTCGAACCCATTCAGGTGAGCGGATGTATGATTCCTGTCAGATTCATCTTCCATTCTGAGATACCACAGGGATTTTACGCAAGCTATTGCCTAAGCTTCACGCGGCGGGGATATTGACCGAAGATCTCAGCTACCCGAGTAATCTGGATGACGAAGAAGCGAAGTACATGGGCCTGTGCCGTTTGGGTCGCGAAGGCAAGATGAGACGCATTGGTACGTCTTTCCATCGATATTGACGTAGTCTGGTGAATTCCATGACACATTATTTAGATATCCTCACGATACCATATCGTCAGCGTGGCGCTGCGTTGATTTATTTCGTACGCATAACATTCACTTTCCGTTGCCACTCAACTGACCGTGAAAGCGGCCTGTAAGACTGGTGATGATATAGTACGTTTGTGACTTGCCGAATATGGGTAAAGATACAATAATTCTTTTCCAACCCACCAGTTTAATCGAAGCCTGCGCCTGAAAGCGCGACACGATGGCTATTCACTCAACCAGCGCGGTCTATTTACTGGAGTTTGTCGAGACCCAAAAACAAATGCCAAGTTGAGCGAAGGTGAAGACACTGCTCTCTCCAGATGGCCGTGTGATCTGTGCTAATTATGTATCCAAGGGACACTAATTGCCTCTGAGACTGAGCGTGAAATATTCGACATACTGAAAGTACCCTGGCAAGAACCGCACCAAAGAAGACGGGCTTCGTGAACTACCTTATTCCAAATTATGATCCTCACCTGAGTCATGTATTCTCGCTTAACGCGTAATCCACAACCGTATCCGAATCTAATGTAACAGTCGAACTTTAGAATCCGCCACCCAACCCATCCCCGAATGCGTCCTTGTCCACACCTCCGACGAGCTTGCCACGCACCCAAACCCTCTTGATATTGCGATCATCTCCACAAAAGAAAAATCTCTCTAGCATAATCTCAAGATCATCCTCCCCATCCACTTCATGCCAGATGGCAGGGTTAACCAAGCCCGTGGGTGTGCAGGGTGGTCTGATGAGCGAGACAAGGATGGCATCAAACTCCTTGCCCACAACAAATGACCCTATGCGATCGGAAAGATTGCACAAAGACGCTCCGCCGAGCGTGGCAAGATACAGTAACGTCGGGATCGAGAGCCCCTGTGAGTTTGTGAAGCTTGGATTCTTAGGATCAAGAGGTGGTGGATTATCCATCATGGCTCGGACTTTGCTCGCAATGCTCGTGTAACGAATTTCGTTGAGAATGGATGGAGCGAATCCACCTGAGACATCCGTCCCCAGGCCGACCTGTAACTCAAAATCGACCATGAGATGGCAATAAATGACCCATGGGCCTTACCTTGATTCCCTTATCGAGCCACTTCCCCACACTCGCCACTCCACTCCGCAAGTTAAAGTTGCTTCCAGCACAGTGACTCAGCCCCACTTGGCGAACCTTGATTAGATCCAACTCTCCTTCACTTAAATGAACACCGTGTGCCAGAATAGTTCGATGATCAAGTAAATGGAAATGGTCGTATATGGACGTATACGAATGTTCATGACTAGGATGTGACTTGGGGAAGGCCTTTGCCGACATTTCGGGTGCAGGAAGGTGTTTGAACATTTCACATGTATCAGAAACTTCAGCAAGGTTCTCCGAGATATGTGTTTGAAGGAGTAAAGGTGGGGTGTCCTTACGACAAAGTGATTCTACAAAGAGTTTGCCGACTGCTGAGAGCAGTTCGTCTGTGCTAGTAATTGCAAATCGAGGTGTGATAATCGCCTGTATTAATGGAAAATATCCTGGCTTGGCAATTTCTGAGGGATGATCCAATTTGGAAATGCTAAATTTCCACTGTCAGGGGGTCCAGATACAAGCGAACATGCACACGTACTCCAATGAATGCGCGCTGGCCTTAGGATTGCGTAAAAGTTGAGCTAGGTTTCAAGTGACATGATGGAGTCCATACCCTTTGCATGTGTAATGTCAGCCAACACTTTAGATGACTCGGTGTGAAGGGATGCATAATAGCAACATGTTGTAGTCTAACAGAAGATATTCGGAGATAGCGATCCGGCACAGGTGCTGACACTCACCCCCACATTCAACGAGCGGGTGACTACAGCCTCGTACGTTGTCTTGGCATACCCTATCTCTGCAGCACGTTCCTCGGTAGGGAAAGTAATATACTTAAGCCAGTCTAATAGCTGATACTGCTGTCCGCTGCGTGAATGCAATTGTCATGGAGTGTACTTAGTGACGGAGAATGGTGGACATTACCTCCCTAAATTCGGGTACTGAGCAGCATGCTGCATAAGACCATCAGCGCCAGAAAACACCCTGCGCAAGATTTAGGACGAACCGTGTGCGTGTCTATAAAGCCAGGCATGATCCATTCACCTTCATGGGTCTCGACTACCTGAATCTTGGAGCTATCAGATATATCCCATCCATTCTTTAGAGCGATTTCAGATATGCTATCGGGAGTCACATTCTCCTCCACCCAAACGATGATACCGTCCGCAGAGATAGCCACTAACGCCTGCGTGAGCGCCTGCAATTCCCTAACTGAGAGTGAATGGATGACAGCTCCGTAATACAAAGTGGCGATGGACTGAATAATTTCAGTCAATTAGCTGGGCTTTCCAGAATTTGGGATTTCTGACCTCTTCGGCCATGTTGAAGAGAGAAAGGGGGAAAGATTCCTTATCATAAACATTACGCAATATAACTAATTATCGCCCGTCGTGCCCTCACGTGGGAGATTTCGGCATCCTCAGCTACGGAAATATGTGTGACGCAAGCTTTTCTGTGACTCAACACTGTTTTCGATTTTTGGAAGCTATATCTCCTCACTTTCCTTGCAGCGTCTAAAGAGCATGCACCCCGAGATACAGCTAGAGTATGTCTGCAAATAGTGATCCATTGATGAACTCACATACGTACCCTAGCCCTGCACATTGTTTGCGTTCCGCCTGATGAAGCTGAGCGTAGACAAGGTTGGGTCACGTCATCAGAATCAAGTCACCGACCTTGTATACATACTGTACATCTCAACGGAGTGTCAAAGCGAAAATGGAATACTAGTGGCTAACAGGGTGATGTTGGCATGAAATGGAAAGGTAATCCTTACGTTATGGCTGTCGCAACAATGCGTGTTACTGTACGTGTTAGCCAGGCTCGCCTCTGTTTATCGTACAAGTCACCAAAAGTATTCAACGGATCGAGCCGGAGGTTGCTAGGGCGGCAATTCCCAGTGGCGTCCTGCATGTTCACGTCTCTGTTCACCTTGGGTCCAAACCCCATTACATCGCAAGCAGGCCTCAGCATGGCTAACAGTGCCGTGAAATTTACCTCTTCTAGATCTTTCTTCCGGGCATATCAATGGCTCTTCGTTACTTCTTCGTGGTGCTTTTCCACCGCACAGCAGGAAATGGAGCCAGTAGCCACAATGTTACTAGATGTGTCGGGGATACCCCAGTCCGCTTGTGAGTGCATCATCGGAGTAGCTTCTTTGACTGAGGGTCTTCAAGTGTGTGTGTTCTGTCGCGAGACGTGCGTTTCGTGGCCCACAACCATACCCACTTTTTAGCCCCAGGCCGTATCCCTCACTGTGCATTTCACGTGTGTTTGTTTACGATGACTATTACTGGATGCCTCCCGCTATGACTTCGCGTTAATTTATCCTCACAGCCTCACCTGGTTTTGATTTCTGGGCGATATTTCTTGCCCGGAGCCTTGCTGCGAATTCTCGTCTATCACAGGCATGTGACCAGGCGCTTACTTTGAGAACATCTATCCTTCCAGTTCTCTGGGCCCTCGGATTGCCTATTCAGGGCATCCGAGCGTCATGTCCTTAATTGACTTGCTCGCTTTGTTCCGGCGATTGCGAAGTGTGGTTCTGGTGTAACCTCGAAGTGTCAAGTTCTAGGCATCCTAGTGAGTTTGCCCTTCAACCTTGTAGGTGTTTGACGTTTCTATCGGTGAATGTGGTTACTGCGACCTATACTAACCCGCTTTTTCCAGACATGATTCGGCAATGTTCGTCAGCTCCGCCCAATCTGTGGAAGGGTGACTTTCAGTTGGCATCCAATTGATGCATGGGCCTTTTTTCTGGCCATGCACTTTGTCACATGCCCACTTACCGTTAGGCTTGGCAGCGAACCGCATATTCGATGGATTCTAGTCATAGTCACTTTTTTCTGGCATTTCAGGGAGATCGCGAGATGGATCCTCCCAGGTTCACGGATCTTCTCCACGATGCGTCAAGCTTGAACAATGCGCCTTACAGACCCATTTCTAATACCTAGAGGTTGACCGACTGCGTCATTCCTCTGTTCTTTTCGTCAAGCTTTCGTTCACTACCATTGAAGTGAGGTCGGCGTGCTTGAGGTTAACCATTTCTGCAGTTGGTACTCCGCTAACCGCTCGTTGTACATACGTCCCCTTCGGCATGTTGTAAATAAGACTTTGTCGTAGTCAAATTCATTATCCCATTGTCCCTAATGGCCTTGTCTCTGTGCTCGGTCCTGCTTGGATCTTAATATTTTCACGGCCATACATTATTGCCGTTAGCTCTCTGATGGTGTACTGGGCTATCAGCGGGAGCAAATTAGCGGTTTACATGCCTGCCGCCAGCTGATTGTCTTCCAACTCAAAATTGTGAAAGCTCATCGTCGTTCATTCTTAATATGCCTTCTGCTGAGGCCGAGGCAAATAAAGTGGGCCAGTATCTCATCCCCTAAATCATTCATTTTTTGAGTGTGCCGTTGTTTGACACAGCAAGCGGCACTTGAAGCGCTCCGGGCAAAAAAGCGGGTCATTACTACCTCTACCAATGTGAAAAATGAGTCACAATTGGGACCCCCCTCTCAGATGAGAGACGCCACCAAACCGCTGGTCTCGAAACACTTTAGCGGGTCAAATGGCAATACTCAAATCAACAAGCCTTCGGGAAAGGTGTTGGTACCGAATTCAAGCCCTCTTTCCCCAAGTACTCGACCCCCCGGCGAGTATATCCCCAAGATGGGCCATTATGGTGACCCCCCTATGCCATCCGTTGCGAATCCTTCGTCTGTCTTCCGGGGGAAATTGATGCAACAAGAAATGCGCACTTTAGGACGGAAACCAGCGGTTCCGACACTCTCCACCACCGCGTCTTCATCGCGTTCCAGCTCAGTCAGACAAAGAAACGATGAAGAGACCAGTGATTCTGAAGCACGCCCCCGTAAAAAACCAAATAACACGAGCTCTTCATCATTAATCGACTTCGATCCTCTCTCGTCGCCCATTCGTGGTACAAGCTTAGGCGCCGCAAAGTCTGATGTGAATGTAATCCAAATCGATAGTTCTCCTCTGCAGCCTGATGGCGAGTATAGTCTTGCCAAGCCACGTGGGAGGCTTGTACGGGGCCGGCGCATCTCGACAGACGAGGAGGAATCTACATCGTCACCCCTCACTTCTCCCAAAATCGTTAACCAGCTCCCCACGAAGCCCGAACCAAAGGCTACTCCCTTTTCGCGAACTAACCCCATCACCGTTGTGCGCGTTACTCAAGTCCCTGTTCGCGTGGACAAGGGGAAAGAGACATCTATTTTCGCACGTCCTGCGATTCAGGGCACCCCCATTCCGAAGCTCCAAGCCAAGCCCACTCCCAAGCCGCAACCGCAGCCGAAGGTTCATATGATAGATAGTGATAGTTCTAGCGAGCTTTCCTTATCGGACGATGACGAAGATGAAGACGATCTCCAAAGAATCGAACTTGCTTTAGTTTACTTCAACGAGGCTAGCGCCGAGAAATTGATCGAAATAAATGGTGCTTCCTTTCTCTTTTTGTTCTACTTCGTATTGACCTTGCCTGCAGCATGTACACCTGCACAAGCGCAAGCAATCATCACTGCTCGGCCATTCGAAAACGAAGAACAACTTCGTACCAAGCTGAATAGGAAGAAAGGCGTCAGTCCACGCGTCTTCGATGACTACGTTGCGATGCTCCGTGGATATGACAGCGTCGACGTGGTTGTGGAGAAATGCGAATTAGTGGCCAAGCAGATTTCTGACATTCTCTCGGTGTGGGCTTCTGCTTCGTCAGCCACTCCTAGTATACCATCAGGGTCTGGGGTGGCAAATTCGGCGCCAGGGACGAACCTCGTCGCTATAAGGCCGGAGTGCCTCGAACTATCATCAAATGAAGTATCAGACGAGCAAAAGAGGATTCGTGACGATGCATTGGAGGACTACATGGCGGTGCAACCCGAATCTTTGGGTGATGTTAAACTGAAGGACTACCAAGTCCTGGGGATCAACTGGCTGAATCTGTTGCATCGCAAGAAACTGAGCTGTATACTTGCCGACGAAATGGGTAAGTGGCGAGATGTTGAGGTCCCCGAAACTTTAGTCTTATACTTGTGCGTTCTTCAAAGGTCTAGGCAAAACTGCTGAAGTCATTGCATTTTTTGCACACCTTAAAGAACAGGGCAACAATGGGCCTCATTTGGTGATAGTTCCGTAGGTGGCATCATGCCTACGACATGGTTCTCCCAATTTATGGATTTCTCTTTAGGAGCTCGACCCTTGGTAAGGGGACCTGGTTCTGCTGTAGTGATTCCTAGTGTATTAAGTCCAGCCATAGAAAACTGGGGCCGCGAGTTTGGGAAGTTTGCACCTTCCATCGAGGTGCGGACGTACTACGGCGTTCTAACTGACCGGGCTCAACAACGGGCGGAACTCATGGCTGATCGTGGAAGATGGGATGTCTGCATCACCACATACAACATCGCCCAGGGGAATGAGCTTGACCGTAAATTCCTCAAGCGCATTGAGTGGGAGGTAAGGCGGTATGCCGTTCTTTGAAAGATGCCATTCACGTAGCACTCTTAGTGTTGTGTGTTCGATGAAGGTCATCAGCTGAAGAACTTTGAATCTCAACGTTATCAGCAATTGCTGAAGCTACCTTCAAAGTGGCGGTTACTGTTAACAGGAACTCCGCTACAGGTAATACATATGACTTCCGATACATTTTTTTTGTCAGACTCATGTGATTCCTTGTTATCAGAATAACCTTCAAGAACTGGTATCTCTAATGAATTTCCTGCTACCAGATTATTTCAGAGACGCACTAGACTCACTTCGTGCTATCTTCAAAGTCCGGCAGTCTTCTCATACTAGCTTACTTTCCGAAGAACGCGTGCGAAGGGCCAGCAAGATTTTGACGCCCTTCATTCTCCGTCGGCGGAAAGATCAAGTGCTCAAGGATTTGCCGACCAAAACCGAGCGCATTGAGTGGTGCCAGATGACTGATCTTCAGCAAGAAATCTACAACGAAGCGCTGCAACGGTCGCGCAAAATGTTGGAAGAGCTACCGGCGGATGAGAAGGCTCTTATGGAGATGGTGGACGCTGAAGATGCCAATGACGATGAAGCAACGAAAAAAGCCAAGGCAAAGTCTAAAAAACCCCTCCTGAAGTCCGCCACTTCCACCGCTCACGTTCTTATGGACCTGCGGAAAGCTGCGTGCCATCCCATGCTGTTCAGACAGCGTTTTGATGACAAGATCTTGAAACTTATGGCGAAGCAGTGCCTTGCTGAGCCTGAGTTCTATGATAGTGAATACGCATTGGTACTGGAAGACATGGAGGTAGTTATCCTTCTATTTACTCATTACACTGAATAACGTGCCACCGAAATCAGGTCATGAACGATGCTGAATTGCAGAACTTCTGCACGACGTACAAGGTGGTTTTCTCCATACTTGTAGTCGTATTGTTGCTGACTCCAACCCAAGTCCGTTCGCAAACATGTCCTCGATAGGGAAGTCTTCCTGGAAGCAGGAAAGATTCCTTGCCTGTTATCACTTCTGGAGTCGTACAAGTTAGAACAAAAGCGAGTGCTGATATTTTCTCAGGTATGTATCTCGGTCCAACGTTGTATATTATGCAGCATACTCACCAAGATAAATAGTTCACACAAGTGCTAGACATATTACAAGCCATTTTCAAGTACAAGGATATCGACTACCTGATCCTGACCGGCCGAACCCCGGTCTCTGAACGTCAAAGTCTCGTTGACACCTTTACCGAGGATGAATCGATTCCCGTCTTCCTTCTATCGACCAAAGCTGGTGGAATGGGAATCAACCTTACCGCTGCATGTGTCGTGATCATCTTCGACCAAGATTTCAATCCGCACAATGATAAGCAAGCGTGCGATCGTGCATACCGGATTGGACAGAAGAGAGACGTTGAAGTTGTCAAGTTGATCACTAGAGGCACCATTGAGGTATGTCATACTTCGCCGATATATGTACCTTGGTTGAGATGGACGCATGATTAGGAAAATATGCTCCAGCTTGGAAAAGTTAAACTTGAGTTAGACAATGCAGTCGCTGCCGGAGAAGATGAAAACGGCCCGTCTGAGAAGGCCATGAAAGCGTCGCTGCTAAGCGTGCTACGTCAGCAATTCGCCCAGCGCGAGAAGGAAGTACCTTCTGTCTCGAACATGCAGTTAGATCCCTAATCTCCTGTAATTTTGCTGCACACACAAGCTCATAGATGCACACATAACACTCTGTTGCAACCATTACCATAATATGCACTTAATATACAGTTACGATAGAAATCATTGCCTCATCTTTCTGGCCGGCTTTGCTGTTTGCTCGGCTTCCAATGCTTCTATTTGATGGAGTATTTTGGCTGCTGCTACCCCTTTCCACATAAGTGCCAACCTCGCCATCGACTTCCGCCTAGACCTTTGCCGCCGTTTACTGAGATGACCAATCATAGGCCGCAGCCACCGTCGCACCATAGGTACCGGGCGCTCTTTCACACCTTGAAGTGCTTTAGATACCAGCTGATTCATATCCTTGGGCGGTTCAACTTTTTCCTCGGTGGCGGCAACTTTTGTTTTTGCCCTTTCCTTTTTGGAAGGTGTTCTTCGCCAGAGCCATTCAGATGTATAAACCTTGTTATCCGAACTAGCACTCTGAGTTTGACGTCGATTGGGAGACGTCTTTTCTGTAGCTGTTGCTTCTCGTCGGATGTGAATTTTCTCCCATTTATGGCTCTGGTCGAGATGGTGCAAGACATGCTTTTTGAGGAAGCTTTAGAGAAAAATGTAGTAACATTATAAATAACACGTTTACTCCTTGAACAAGGATAAATAGGAACGTACGACATGGTAGGTATGGAGGTGATTAATGGCAACTTTGAGGAAGATGCCTGTCTGTCCGTCGCCTTGATCATATTCGCGTGACGATCTTGGACTCTACGAAGTATGTCCTTATTTGATATAGGTCCATGTCGATGTATAACATCCTTTGCTAGAGACCGAATTTGAACTGCTAGGGGAAGCGACATTGTGGGCGATGAAAAGGTACAGTTCTCAATGTGACCGTGGGAGTTTAGCCTCGGTCTCTACTCATGTCCCGGACATCCCCCAAGGAGCAGTGGAAACTCGTCGATGACCAGTTTTTGGACAGCCAAGCTGGGGGTGTTATAGATGATCTTAGGAAGTGGGCGACAGCTTACGTTGAACGCCTCTCCGTAGAAAGGAATTTATCAAGTGATACCCTGGCTTGGACACTTCACTCGCTAGATACTCGTGAGTTCTACCTAAACGTTTTTTCGTTTGTTGAAATGTTTTCGTCGCACAAAACTGAATGATATAATATGACCCACGCAGCAACTTTGTTTCGTTTCTACAAGGTAAATCTCGATTTCCGCTTTTTCCCCCCATCGTTTTTTTTTTTTTTTTTTTTTTTT
>WNFI01220603.1_pt1 | contig 12401 bp, 12 predicted proteins | sample 5400471 | NCBI WGS metagenome assembly WNFI01 (sample SAMN13153348, study PRJNA577476) | soil metagenome | isolation source: 100 cm saprolite on Douglas fir-dominated hillslope | place: USA:California | collected 2013-09-17 | reverse complement strand
TCCTTCGCATACAGCACGCTCGCGCCGGCGAGGGCCGCCGCGCGATCGGAGGTCTCGGTGAGCGAGCCGCCGGCCGCGGCCGCGGCAAAACGCGCATTGTCCATGATTTGCGGCGGCAGGGCGAAGCCATCCGGACGCAGCACCACCACCTCCATGCCGCGCATGGCCGCCATGTGCACCGTGGCCGCGGGCACGGCCAAGGGCAGCGCCTTCGGATGATAGACCCAGCTCAGGACGAACTTGGCTCGCTGCGGTACCTTGAGTTCATCCATGGTTCGCCAGTCGGCCAGTGCCTGGCACGGGTGATTCATCGCCGACTCCATGTTGATCAGCGGTTTATCGCAAAGCTCGTCGATCATCCCGAACAGGGATTCGGCGAGATCCAGCTTGAGATTCTTGCCCTCGGCGAAAGCGCGCACGCCCAGCGCATCGCAATACGACGCCAGCACCGGTATGCCTTCGCGGATATGTTCGGCGGCCGGACCCTTCATGATGGCGCCCTGCCGAGTCTCCAGGTGCCACGTGCCCTGGCCCGGAGTGATCACGAAGGAGCTGCCGCCGAGGCGCGCCATACCGGCTTGGAATGACGCGAGCGTGCGCAGCGAGGGATTGAAGAACACCAACCCCAAGATCTTGCCCGCGAGCGCGCGCGGATCCGGTTTGTCCTGCAGGGCCTGGGCGAGCGCGAGCAGATCGAGAATCTGCTCGCGGCTGAAATCGGCCAGACTGAGGAATCGCTTCATGCGGATATTTTCGCCAAGGCGTCGCTCAGCTGATCCACATGGCCCTCGTTCAAGATGTACGCCGGCAGCAGGCGCAGAATATGCGGATCCCCGCTGGTGCCGGTGAGTATGTTCTTGGCGAGCAGCGCCGACTGCACTTCCTTGGCCGGACGGGAAGTCTTCAGGCCCAAGAGAAACCCGGCGCCCTGCACACCGGTGACCGGGCCGATGATGCAGCTGGAACGAATGTAGGCCGAGACCTGGCGCACGTTCGCGAGCAGCGACTCGGACTCGATGGTGTCGATCACCGCTTCGGCCACGGCACAAGCCATGGGGCCACCGCCGAACGTCGTACCCATGTCGTCGTACTGGACCTGTCCCGCCACGCGACGCGACAGCAGCAGGGCCGACACGGGAAAGCCGTTGCCCAAGGCCTTGGCGGCGGTGATCATGTCCGGAGTAACGCCGTAGAAATTCGCGGCGAAGGGCGCGCCGGTGCGACCCATTCCGCATTGCACCTCATCGAATATCAGGAGCGCTCCGACCTCGTCGCAGCGCCGCCGGAGCGCCTGCAACATCGGCTTGCCCACATCGTAGGCGCCGCCCACACCCTGCACCGGTTCGACGATGACCGCGGCCGTATCCCGGTCGACGAATTGATCGACGGCGGCGGGATTGTCGCGCGGCGTGAAACTCACGTCGAAGGGCGTGCGCGGAAAACCGTACCATTTTTCGAGCGCGCCCCATGTGACGGCGCCGGCTGCGGCGGTTCTGCCGTGCCAGCCCTGTACCAGCGCCACGACCTTGCTGCGGCCGGTCAGCTTGAAGGCGAGCTTCAGCGCATTTTCGTTGGCTTCGGCGCCGCTGTTGATCCAAAACACCGTATCGAGGCCAAGCCCCACGAACTTGGTCAAGCGCGCCGCGGCGCGCTCGCGGATCACCATGGACAGCGCATTGGTCTGGAACGACATTTGCCGAGCCTGGCGCTCGAGCGCGGCCAACCAGCGCGGATGACCGTAACCCAAGCCTGCGACCGCATGCCCGCCGTAGAAATCCAAGATCTTGCGGCCGTCGCGCGCGTGCAGCCAGACGCCGTCGCCGTGGGCCACTTCGATGGGATATTGCGCAAACACTTGCGCCAAGTGGCTGGTCAGAGCCTGGGTCGTCGAAGTTGTCAGAGGTGTCGCCATGGAATTGTGTGTCCTCAGGTCCAACCGGGGGCGGGAGCGGTGAGGCCGGTCGTCTCGGCAAGCCCCAATAAGCGATTCATCCATTGAATGGCGCCGCCGGCCGCGCCTTTATTGAGATTGTCGACCACCGACATGACGGCGATGGAGTTACCGTTGGTCACCGCGCTCAAATTCGAATAATTGCTGGTCGCCACATCCTTGACGCGCGGCGCGGTGTCGCCGACGCGCACGAAGGGACAATCCTTGTAGTACGACTTGAGCGCCTCCAGGGCCTGCGCCGTGCCGAGCGGTTTCTTGAGACTGGCCTGCACGGTGACATGGATGCCGCGCGCGAAGGGACCGGAATGCGGAACGAAATTGAGCTCAGCCTCGAGACCCGTGGCGAGTTTCGCGCAGGCGATGATTTCCGGCACATGCCGATGACTCAACGCGCCGTAGGTATAGAGATCGCTGTGCCGATGGGGATGGTGGGTGCCTTCAACCGGTTTGCGGCCCGAACCGGTGCTTCCGGTGATGCCGGTGACGAACAGGCGTAAATCGGTCAGCCCCAGCGCCAATAACGGCACGCTGGCGAGTAGCGTCGCAGTTGCGAAGCATCCGGGATGCGCGACATGCGGTGTCGGCGATTTTTGCAAATGCTCCGGGACGGCGCAGGTAAATTCGCGAATTCTCTCCGGCGCGCCATGGGCGTGCTTGTACACCGCCTCATAGGCAGCGGAGCTCGAATAGCGGAAGTCGGCCGAGATGTCGACGCAGTGCACTCGTGTGCCCGCCGCCTCGGCCGCCGTCAGCAGGCGATCGATGATGGCCGCGGCGACGCCGTGGGGTGCCGCGGAGAACAAGGCGCAGCGCGGCGTGCGCCGCACGATGGTCTCGATCTCGTCGAGACCGGCGAATTTGAGATCCGGGTAGGCGTTGCGCAAGTGCGCGAATGCGCCGGCGACCGGAGCACCGGGCTGACTGTCCGACAGAATGGCGGCGACGGAGAGCTGCGGATGCCCCGCGATCAGGCGCAGCAGCTCTCCGGCCACATAGCCGGTGCCGCCGAGCACGATGGCGGGGGTGGAACCGTTCATTCGCCCGCTACTTTGGATTCGCGCACGTGGCTTATCCCGAGCCAAGTGATGATGTGGTCGCCGAGATCTGCGGGATTGCTGATGGCATTGAACGCCTGGACGTTCATCTGCTCGCGAATGATCTCGATGCCCACTTGATTGTCCGTCGCGGGGCCGGTAACCACGCACGGCTCTATGCCGAAGCGCTCGCGCAGCAACTTGACGCCGCCCCAGGCGGCGACCGGATCGTTGGCCGACAACGCCACCGCGGTCAATGCCGTCTTGATGTCCGGCTGACGCAGAATCGACTCCACGCCATACGTCCCCAAGAGCCCGTCGCCCAATTCGAACACGATGACATCCGGCTGGCCGCTGGCCATTTCCGTGAGCATGGTACGGGTCAGTGCCGGACCGCATTTCTCGGTCGTGGTTACTATCCCCAAGTCGGTAAAAATCATGGTACGCCGCGCACCGGAGTCCTCGAACGCCAGGACGTCACGGCGCAGCGAGACTCCGGTCGCTTTGAAGGCGTCCACGATCAGTCCGCGATGGCGCATGCGCGCGATAATGGCCGAGGCCGCCGCGGTCTTGCCCGCCTCCATGCAGGTGCCGGCCAGCGCCACCACCGGTACGCCGCGCACGTCGAGCGCGGCGTCGTAGTCCAGCGCCTTGTATCCCACCTTGGCAGGCACGCCGATGCGCTCGCCGAGATACGGAAAGGTCAGTACGGCGCCCAGCACCTTGCAATCGAAAGGCTTGCCCTTGTCAGGCGTTGCGGAGTCGCAGATGCCGAGTACGCCGCCGATATTCAGCATTTGAATCACATCGCCGGGTTTGAGCGCCTCCGGAATGTGGCCGGAGTAACCGAACAAGGCCTTGCGATGACCCAACGCGCCGACCACCACATCCCCGCGTGCCACCTTCGCCATGCGGCCGCTGGTGAGCTCCAACGTGTTGTAGGTCGACTTGTTGTTGAGGATCTCGACGACGACCACCAGCCCCTCCTCGCAGGGAAGTCCCTCGGCGATGCGGATCTCGTGCGACAGGCCACAGGCCTGCGTTACCGAGGCGATCTTATCGACGACCACGGTGCGCATGCCGCTCACGATTTGCCCGCCTGCGCCTGCGCGTTGGCTCCGGCGCGCTTGTAGAACACCCCGGTCAGGGCCAGCATCTTCGAATAACCCAGCGCATCGGTCGGCGTCCACTCACCGGCGGATTCGCCATAGACGCCTTTCGATGCCGCCATCAGCGAATACGGCGACGTCACGCCCTCGACGAACGCGGAACCCGGCCGGAACAGGACCCTGACCTCGCCGCTGACGCGCGCCTGAGAGGACAGCAGCAGCGCCTCGATATCTCGGCAGACCGGATCCAAGTGTTGTCCTTCGTGCACCAGGTCACCATAGGGCTGCGCCACCGAGTCCTTGATGCGCGCCTGCTTGCCCGTCAACACCAGCTTTTCCAGCTCGCGATGGGCCGTCAGCAGCACGTCGGCCGCAGGCGCTTCGAACGCGACCCGCCCCTTGGTGCCGATCACGGTGTCGCCCAAGTGTATGCCGCGTCCGATGCCGAAGGGACCGGCCAATGCCTCCAATTTCTCGATAATGGCGACGGCGGACAATGCGGCGCCGTCGAGGCTGACCGGAACTCCCTGGTTGAAACCGATCGTGTGGCGCTCAGGCAAGCGTGGCGCCGAGAAAGCGTTCTTGGAGAGTACCCACGCCTCCTCCGGAATGCTGCCCTCGGACGTCAGCGTTTCCTTGCCGCCGATGGTGACGCCCCAGAGTCCGCGGTTCACCGAGTACGCTGCGCCGAACGGTGGAATCGGCAGGCGATGATCTTCGAGGTACTTGAGCTGTTCCGGCCGCTTGAACGCACGGTCGCGCACCGGCGCGATGATCTCGAGGTCCGGCGCAAGGGTACGCAACGCCACTTCGAAGCGCACTTGATCGTTGCCGGCGGCCGTGCAGCCGTGCGCGACCATCGTGGTTTTCAGCGAGAGCGCCATTTGCGCGATCGTTTGCGCCTGCAGCACGCGCTCGGCGCCGACGCACAGCGGATATGCCCCGCCGCGGCGCACATTGCCCATGAGCAAATATTTGAGGACCTGCTCGAAATAGGCGGTGCGCGCATCGATCAGATGATGCTCGATGGCGCCCAGTTGCACCGAACGCTCGGCCAAGGACTGCGCCGCGGCGGCGTCGATGCCGCCGGTGTCGACGGTCACCGTGATCACCGGCCGCTGATAGGTGTCCTTGAGCCAGGGGACGCAGAAAGAGGTGTCGAGGCCGCCGGAAAAAGCCAAAAGTATGGGCTCGGCGCCCTGCCTTGAAGTCGATGTCATGGGGGTTTAGCGTCCGAAGATGGCGAGAAGGCGGTCGGCCAGCTTGCGCTGTTCTCGCGCGCCGGCCGTGGCGATGAATATGGTGTCATCGCCGGATAGGGTGCCGATGACCTCAGGCCATCGAGCGGTGTCAATGGCGACGGCCACGCTTTGCGCCGAGCCCACGGTGGTCTTCAGCACCGTCAGATTCGTGCCGGCCGTCAAGCGAGCGTTCACGAACTGTTTGAGGGTCGAGAAATCGTTCTTGGGCGCAGTGGCAGTATCGGGAAGCACATAGCGGTCGCCCATCTTGGCCACCCCCAGCTCGCGCAGATCCCGGCTGACGCTCGATTGGGTCGCGACATGACCGTGCTTGCGCAACATCGCGACCAGTTCGGTTTGCCGTCCCACGGCCTGCTCGCGAATGATCTTCGCCAGCATCGAGCGGCGCGCCGGAGCGCTGGTGTTGTTGTCGTTGTCGATATCGGAACGGAGCATCTAATCTGGCCGGTGCATAAAGTTGCGCGCATCCTGCATAAAAATGCACGCCTTGTCAACGGCGCGCCAAAGCCAACAGTCAACGCGCCGCACGCCTGGTCAATCCATCGCGAGAGACACACACCAATCGCGAGAGAAAGGCGCTGGGAAGGAGGCGACGACAGAGATAGCTCGCGCGCTGTACACTTATACGTCGTCAGGAATCGCCCCTGGATCAAGCGATCTTCATCCGGGGGCGCGTATGGGTAGACCAAACAAGGCCCGGTCGTCGGCGCGGATCAGGGCCTGGTCCAGCCATCCGCGAAACTGCTCGTTGTCGATCTCTCCCTGCTGAACTTTTGCGAGGACGATTCCGCCGACGAGTATCTTGCGGCGGGTCGTGGCCTTGCGCTCGCGCAGCGCGTCGATGGCGCGCTTGCGCGCATCGAGCCGCTGCTGACGAAGTTTCAGTTGGGTGAGTTTCTCTTGCAGCGTCGAAATCTGGTGATCGAGTTTGGGCATGGGAGTCGTTCCGGGGGTCAAATGGGTGCAGCCGAGGTCAATGCATGTGGTCGAAGTGCCGGCACAAGTTCGACGTTGATTTTCGCATACCGCGGCGCGTAGAGTCTGGTCGAATAGCAAGCATCATACACTTATACGTCTGGAACTGACTTGGCGATCTACCATTTAACGGCGAGGGTCATCTCACGGGCGCGAGGGCAGAGCATCACCGCTGCCGCCGCCTATCGCTCCGGGTCCGCGCTGCGCGATGAGAGGCATGGACTCACCCACAATTACACACGCAGCCGCAAAGCCGCGCATTCGGAAATCATGTCGCCCGCAGGCGCGCCGGCCTGGGTGCACGACAGGGAAGCGTTGTGGAATCGGGTTGAGGCCGGTGAGCGTCGGAAAGATTCGCAACTCGCGCGCGCCATCGATATCGGTTTGCCCGTCGAGCTTTCCCACGCTGAAAGCGTGGCGCTCATGCGCGATTTCATCGCACAGGAATTCGTCTCAAAAGGCATGATCGCGGACTTCTGCATTCGCCGGAATCACGCCGACAATCCGTATGCCCAGATCTTGCTCACCCTGCGGGAAGCGACGCCATCGGGATTTGGGCCCAAGATGCGGCACTGGAACCGCAAATCCAATCTTTTGGAGTGGCGTGCGGCCTGGGCCGAACGTGCCAATCAGCATTTGGCGCGAGCCGGACACGTCGTACGAATCGATCACCGGACGCTGGAGGCGCAGCAGAGCGAACTCACGCCGGGTCGTAAAGGAATCGAGCGTTGGACCCAGGGCGGGCAAGCATTGCCGAGCCATCTGAAGGAGCGCGTCGCGGAGCGGCGACGGATTTCGCAAGAGAACGGCGAGATGATCCTGGAGGATCCCACGGTAGCGCTTCGTGCTTTGTCCCGTCAGCGGCCTACCTTTACACATCAAGAACTAGTCGAATTTCTCAAGTCACGTACCGGCGATCAGGAGCAGTTCGCCGCGGTGCTTGCCGCGGTCATGGAGTCCGGCGAACTGGTGACGCTAACCCCCGATAGCGGTAATCCGGTCCGCTTCACCAGCCGGGATATGCTCGAGGCGGAAAAGTCGCTGATGAAGCGCGTGGCAGCGATGGCATTGCGACGCGGCCATGGCGTCCCGACCCAAACGCAAATGCCGCCCCAGCCACGAATTCCTAAGCTGCCGCCGCACGCGTTGCCCGAGGAGCAACGCAGCGCGCTTGAATATGCGGTGGGCGACGGCGACATCAAGGCGCTCGCCGTGACGGCTGGCAACGGGAAGAGCGTGCTTCTCGCCGCCATGCGTGAAGCTTGGGAGATACAAGGGTTAAGTGTCATCGGCGTCGCGCTCTCGAGAATCGCCGCTGAGAGTTTGCAAGCGTCGTCGGGCATTCCTTCGCAAACGCTTGCTACACAAGAGCTCGAGTGGCAGGAAGGGCGGAACCCATTGACCCTGAATCATGTGATTGTGGTCGATGGGGCAGAGATGATCGGGCTCAAACAACTGGAACGGTTGCTCGCCGTCGTGGATAAGGCACGAGGCAAGGTCCTGCTGATGGGTGATTCGCGGCAGCTCGAGGCGATGGGATCAATGTCGCCGCTGCGGGGTATTCTCGACAAGGTCGGCGCGCCTGCGCCGACGGGCGTCGCGCGGTAGGCAGTGCTATGTCTCGAATGGCGGGTCGGCGCCATGCCCTTCGGCCGACCTTGATAATCAAAGATAAGCTCCCAGACAGGTGTCATTCCGGCCTCAACGTGAGCCTATGATTCCCTTTTCCGTTCTCGATTTGTCTCCGGTAGCGATGGGCAGCAATGCGGCGCAGTCTCTGCGCAACACCTTGGATCTTGCGCGGCATGCGGAGGAATGGGGTTACCGGCGCTATTGGCTGGCCGAGCATCACAGCATGCCGGGAATTGCCAGCGCAGCCACCTCGGTGGTCATCTGTCACGTTGCCTCGGGAACGTCGACGATTCGGGTCGGAGCGGGCGGCATCATGTTGCCCAATCACTCGCCGCTGGTGATTGCGGAGCAATTCGGCACCTTGGAAAGCTTGTTTCCGGGCCGCATCGATCTTGGGTTGGGACGGGCGCCGGGTTCCGATCAAGTCACCGCGAGAGCCCTGAGGCGCAATCTCGCCTCCGATCCCGACGAATTTCCTCAGGACGTCCTGGAATTGATGGGATATTTCGCGCCCCAGGGCAGAGAGCAACGAGTCATGGCCGTCCCCGGTGTCGGCCTGAACGTGCCGGTCTGGATCTTGGGTTCCAGCCTCTTCGGCGCACAAGTCGCCGCGGCGCTGGGTCTGCCCTTTGCATTCGCCTCGCATTTCGCGCCCGCGATGATGATGCAGGCCATGGACATCTATCGCGCGCGGTTCCAGCCGTCGGCGCAGCTCGATCGTCCGTATGTGATGCTGGGGTTCAACGTCTTTGCCGCCGAGTCCGACACGCAAGCACGCTTCCTTGCGACGTCCATGCAACAGGCCTTCGTGAACTTGCGCAGCGGCCGGCCGACGCAACTGCCGCCTCCGATCGAAGGATACGAGAGTCAACTCCCGCCGCCTGCCAAGGCGCTGCTCGCCGACGTGCTCACCTGCTCCGCCGTCGGTTCGCCCGCGACCGTCCGCAAAGCGTTGGTCGCGTTCATCGAACGGACGCGGCCGGATGAGCTAATGATCACAGCTCAGATATTCGATCACTCTGCGCGGCTGCGATCGTACGAAATCGCCGCCGATATCCAGAAGAGCCTGGTGTAGCGGAGGTCTGAAGCGCGGATGGCACGGCGGGACGCGCTACCGGCTCTCCTCCGCTGCCTGCGCCACGAGCGCCGGCCCACGCCGGCTCAACCCTCCATGCCGAGAAAAGTGCGCATCCGCGCGAGTTCCGCTTCGAGACCCCTGCGAAACGCGGCGTCGCGAGGCGCGCGGCCGCTGATGTAACCGAAAGAGCAGCGCAGCTCGCCGTCGTTTGCCGCCACATTGCCCCAGCCGATCATGCGTTCGTGCCATAGCAGGGGTAGTGCGTAGTAGCCGAGTTTGCGTTTCGGCGCGGGCGTGTAAGCCTCGAAGCGATAGGCCCAGCCCCAGAAGACTTCGAAGCGGCGACGGTCCCAGACGATCGGGTCGAAGGGCGTGAGCAAGCGCACGCTCTCGTCAGGCCGCCAACGGACCGACGCCGGTCTGTCCACGGCCGGCCAGTACCAGTCGATGCCGTCAACGCGAGCGTGGGCAAGGCGTTGCTTGGCGCGAGCGAGCGCCTGGCCGCGTTGCGCGGTCCACTGCGGCGCGCCGCCGCGCAAATGGCTGACGAGCTGACCCAAGGTGCTCGCCGAAAGCGGCGCATATTTGTGGACGGCCACGTCCACGAGCGCGTCCATCCGTGAACTCACGGTGCCCGCGTCCAGCGGCGCGGCGTCTGCATCCGGCCCCGCCGCGGTTTCGCGCGCCGCGTACACCCGGGTGCCCCCTTCGCGACGTGCCACGCGCAGCAGGCCGCGGTAGTGCATGACGTCGAGCAGTTCCGTGCTGGCGTTCGACGATCCGCCGAACCAGTTGGTCACTTTGCCATGCGCGAAATGCGCGTCCACCTCGCGCGGGTGCGCGGCGCCGCGCGCGCGGATGAATTCCAGCACGGCTGCTGCCTGTGCGGCACGCGCCGGCGTCCACACCGTTCGCGCCGTTCGCGGGTGCATCAATTGATGATGCGCCCGCGGCAGATATCCATAATTCACGAAGAAGTCTTCTTCCAGCGGCAGTTTCGGGTAACGGCGCTCGAGATCGCCCGCCCGATAGCCCGCCACACGGTGGCGCAGAGTCAGGTCCTGAGCGCGGGCCGGAGCACGGATCGGATCGGCCTGCACGAACCCCAGCTTGTCGATCGCCCGCTTGAGGGTGGTGGGCTTGAACAGCGATCGCGCGATGGCGTAACGGCGCAGATGATTCAACGTGACCCGCATGCCGAGATGATATTCCGGGCGCGGCAGCGCTAACAACCGACGCGCATTTCCTAGTACATTGCCGGCCATGCTGGAAACCATTGAAGTAGAAACCGCAGTCATGCCGAACGCGAGCGTGATCTGGCTGCATGGTCTGGGCGCCGATGGGCATGATTTCGAACCCATCGTGCCCGAGATCGTGCATCGAGGTGAACGGGCGTGGCGGTTCGTATTTCCCAACGCCCCGGTGCGCCCGGTGACCATCAACGGCGGCATGTCCATGCGTGCCTGGTATGACCTCAAGGGATTGGACCGCAAGGCGGCGGAAGACGTGACCGGTTTTCGCGATACGGCTGCAAAGATTCGGCGACTGATCGCCCGGGAGGGCGAGCGTGGAATTCCGACGAACCGCATCGTCCTTGCCGGTTTTTCGCAAGGGGGCGCCGTATCGCTGTATACGTCAGTGCGTTTGCCGGAGGGCTTGGCGGGCGTCATGGCCTTGTCCTGTTACTTCCCGCGAGAAAGCAGCTTCAGCGCCGAGCGCGCACCGGGCAACAACTCCACGCCGATATTCATGGGTCACGGCCAAGGCGATACCGTCCTCCCCATGGCTATGGGGGTACAGGCGCGCAATTTCCTCAAGGCGCAGGGATATACGGTCGAGTGGCATGACTATCCGATGGGACATGCCGTCTGCGCCGCGGAAGTCGCCGATATTCGCGAATTCCTGTTTCGCGTGCTGCCTTAACTGTCTCCGCGACATTGAAATGTGACAGCTGCGTGACAGCCCCGGCTACGGGGGATAAGCTCAGCGGCTATCATTTATTTGGTGAGGCATCGCACCGTGGCAACCTCTCGATCATCAGATGCGCGCACGAACCATGCCGCTGCGGCGCAACGACTGAACGCCGAGGCAGCAACGGCCGTCGCGCGCGCCGACGCGGCGAAGCAGCAGTTGCGCGCCGCCAAGAACGTGCTCAAGCGGGCCCGAAAATTAGCGAAAGCGAGTAAAAAGGCCGCCAAGCAAGCAAGGAAAAAGGCCAAGGCGGCGCACGCCGCACTGCAAGTTCGCGCGCGCAAGTCAGCCGCCCCCCGAAGAAAAGCCGCGGCGGGCGCCAAAGTCCGCGCCAAGGCGTCACGACCCACGCTATCAAAAGCTACGCCGTCAAAACCTAAGCCGCCAAAGCCCAAGGCGTCAAAATCCAAGGCGTCACCTGCCCGGACACCGAAGCGAACGGCGACACCGAAGCGAACGGCGACACCGAAGCGAACTGCCCCGCCGAAGCAGCCACAGGCGTTGAGGCCGGACGCGCCGAGGCAGCCGGCCCCAGCGAAACCAGTGCCTGCGCCGGCGTCGGACGCGATACCGGAGCGCTTGGTGGCGGAAGTCGACGGCGTACCGCCTGCGCCCAGCGTCACTTCTGCGGCATGACGTGGATCAGGATTCCGGGAAATAGCGTCTCGATAACCAAGGCTAGAAACAGGGAAGCCAGGAACCCGATGATCTGCCCCAGGAACCACACTCCGAAGGCCTTGCGCGTCGCGAGGCCCTGAATTTCGCTCAACCCCATCACCTGCAGCACGACGCTCCAAATCAACAGCAGAACATAGGAGATGAACTGCACGTGGAGCAACAGCGCGAGGAAGTCCTCGAGATCGGCTCGCGGAGTCTCGACGAAGGTGGCCTCCCCGGCGAGCAATGCAGTCAGTACCCAGATCGCGAGCGAAGCCGCCATGGGTACGCCGCCGTAGGCGAGGACATGAATCACTTGGCTGGTCGTCGACTTGCCGCCGGCGCGAGTGCCCAGGCGCCCATAGATAACCGCCATCAAGTACACGCTGACCATGCCCGCGACAGCGCCGTACGCAAAGGATTTTGCGAGAATTTCTTCTACGCTGCTGTGTGCTCCGGCTCCTTCATGCCGGTACAGCGCGAGAAAGTTGCCAATGCCTTGAGCCGCCGCCAGCAAGTAGTCGGTCAGCCCGAGGGGTTGTGCCGCCAATTCACGAAACACGCGTCGGGGTCTCAACCAGACATCTTTCAGCGGGAGAATGGGTTCAGTCGGCAACACTCCGGCAGCCTACGCAATCCGTGTTACTGACTCCAGCTTCACACACAGATGACAGCAGACTTTTTCGGGGCTACTCTCACAGCGAGTTCGAACGATCTCTAGGAGAAGAGTGA
>WNFI01166003.1_pt1 | contig 12402 bp, 12 predicted proteins | sample 5400471 | NCBI WGS metagenome assembly WNFI01 (sample SAMN13153348, study PRJNA577476) | soil metagenome | isolation source: 100 cm saprolite on Douglas fir-dominated hillslope | place: USA:California | collected 2013-09-17 | reverse complement strand
CACCGTCGCCTCGGGCAGCGTGGGCCGCGCCGCCGTCCCCTCCGGCGCCTCCACCGGAGAGCACGAGGCGCACGAGCTGCGCGACGGAGACAAAAGTCGCTACGGCGGCAAGGGAGTGCGCACCGCGGTGGAGAACGTGCGCAGCAAGATCGCCCCCCGGCTGGTGGGCCAGGACGCGGCGGATCAGGAGGGCATCGATCGGCTGATGATCGAGCTGGACGCGACCCCCAACAAGAAGGCGCTCGGCGCCAACGCCATCCTCGGGGTCTCGTTGGCGACGGCGCGCGCCTCGGCGGTCGCACACGGGCTGCCGCTCTACCGCTACCTGGGCGGAGTGTCGGCGCGCACGCTGCCGGTGCCGCTGATGAACATCCTCAACGGCGGCGCGCACGCCGATAACAACGTGGACGTGCAGGAGTTCATGGTGGTGCCCTGGGGGGCACCCACGTTCGCGGAGGCGCTGCGCGCAGGCGCCGAGGTGTTCCACGCGCTCAAGGGCGTGCTCAAGGCGCGCGGGCAGGGCACGAGCGTGGGCGACGAAGGTGGATTCGCCCCCAATCTGCGCTCCAACCGCGAGGCGCTGGAGGTGATCGCGGAGGCGATCGGCAAGGCCGGCTACAAGCTCGGAGAAGGCGTGGTGCTCGCGCTCGACGTCGCAGCCAGCGAGCTGTTCGACAAGAAGAAGGGGACCTACGTGCTGGAGGGCGAGGGCCAGACCCTCGACCGCGCGGGCCTCGTCGATCTGTACGCATCCTGGAGCAACGACTTCCCCATCGTCTCCATCGAGGACGGGTTCGCCGAAGACGACTGGCAGGGATGGAAGCTCCTCACCGGGAAGCTGGGCGGCCGCGTGCAGCTGGTCGGAGATGACCTCTTCGTCACCAGCACCGAGCGTCTGCAGCGCGGCTTCGAGGAGGGCGTGGCCAACGCCGTGCTGGTCAAGGTCAACCAGATCGGGTCGCTCACCGAGACGCTCGACTGCGTCCGCATGGCCCACCAGCACGGGTACCGCAGCATCATCAGCCACCGCTCCGGCGAGACCGAGGACGCGTTCATCGCTGATCTGGCCGTGGCCTGCGATAGCGGAATGATCAAGACGGGCTCGGCCTCGCGCAGCGACCGCACCGCCAAGTACAACCAGCTCCTGCGCATCGAGGAAGAGCTGGGGCTCTCTGCGCGCTATGCCGGCCGCGCGGCCTTCCCGGTCGCGAAACCCTGACGGGCCATCGCGGTGCGCTTCGAGGCTGCGACTGATTCGGTATCGGTACCGAGTCCGTATTGCTACTGATACGGTATCGTGGACCGCAGGCAGCGACGGTCGGCCGGCGCAAAAGGCGCAAAAGAGAGAGGGCGCCGGCAGCCCCTGTCCGGCTGCGGCGCCCTCTCGAGGCGCCCCACGCGCCCACTGCAAAACGAATCCCAAACAAAGTGCGTCTGCGGGTCCTGCGCGCCAAACAGACGTTGGCGCGAACGCCAAATTCAGGCGCTCTCGGCCACCGGCATCCGATCCTCGTCGGGATAGAGGTCGTCCATCAACTCGCCGAGCTCGGCCTCGAGCTTGGCCTTGGCGCGGATCTCGAGCTGGCGGGCGCGCTCGCGGGAGAAGCCGAAGTGCTCGCCCAGCTCCTTCAGCGTCATCGGCCGGTCCTGCATCACGCGCTGTTCGATGATGTAGCGTTCGCGCCGGTCGAGACGACTCAACGCTTCCATCACGCGCTCGTGGATGATCCGGCGCTCCTCCGACTCAGCCAGCTCGTCGTCGGGCAGCTCCGCGCCGTCCTGCACGAAGTCGACGTGGCTGGAACCGCCGTCGTCGCCCATCGGCGCGTCGAGCGAGAGATCGCGGCCCTCCATGCGCTGCTGCATCTCCAGCACCTCGGCGGGCTTCACGCGCAGTTTCCGGGCGATGGAGTTCTCGTCGGTCCCCTTCGGGGCGGTGTGGGTGGCGCCGGCGTGCGCCGAGTCGATCTTCTCCAGCTCGCGGCGGGTGCGGGCGAGCGAGAAGAACAGTTTGCGCTGCGCCTGCGTGGTTCCGAGCTTCACCAGGGACCAGCTCTTGAGGATGTAGTTCTGGATGAACGCGCGGATCCACCACACGGCGTACGAGATCAGGCGGATGCCCTTGTCCGGGTCGAACTTCTGCACCGCCTTCATCAGGCCGATGTTTCCCTCTTGGATGAGGTCGGCCATCTTGATGCCGTACGAGCGGTACTCGTACGAGACCTTGACGACGAAGCGGAGATTGGAGGTGACCAGCTTGTGGGCGGCATCGAGGTCGCCCTCCTTGCAGTAGAGGCGGGCGAGCCTTTGCTCGTCGTCCACCGTGAGCAGCGGGTAGCGGTTGATCTCGCTGAGGTAGAGAGCGAGCGACCCGCTGTTCGATTGGCTGTTGGTTTCGGTCATGAAACACCCTCCCTGGGAGTTTGCAGACGCGTGGGGCGTTGCGTTCTGCGCCGGGAGTGAGCAAGTGTGATGCCACCCGCCTCGGACCGCCGGTTTCGCAGGGGCTCCAGAGGGGGTTGCAATCCGCGCTCCCGGTGCAGGGCTGCGGCGGACGGTAAGAATGCCCGTTCCAGGTTGAGTCCAGCACTGTAAATCGGCGGACCCCAGGAACTTGCAGGCGATCGGCGCGCGCACTAGCCTCGCGCCATGTCCGAGGTGAACCAGCGCGGGAAATATCTTGGCTTCGTCGCGCACGAGATCAAGAACCCGTTGGCCACCGCGCTCTGGAGCGTCGATCTGCTGAAGCGGATGGAGAACGAGGGGAGGGCGGGCCCCCGCGCCGACAAGATCATCGACGCTTCCTTGCGCGCTCTGCGGCGCATGCGGCGGCTGGTGGAAGATTACTTCACCATCGAGCGGCTCCGGCAGCAGGTGCTCGAGCTGCGGATGGAGGCGCTCACGGCCCAGGCGCTGATCGACGGCGCGCTCACCCACCTCGCCGAGAAGGAAGGGCTCCCGCGCGAACGCTTCGCCACGGACGTCTCCGAGCACCTGATCGTGCGCGGCGACGCCGAGCTGCTCCGCCGCGCGCTGCGCGCCGTGCTGGAGACCATGGCGCGGGCGGCGCCAGAGGCGCGCATCTCCCTGGTGGGCCGCGCCGCGGACGGCGAGGTGCGGCTCGTCTTGCGCGGGGAAGGGCTGCCGCGGCCGCTGATGCCGGCCCCTCCCGAAGAGCGTGCCTCGGGCGACCCGGCAGGCGCGGTGTTGGGGTTCTCGCTCTGCGAGTCGGTGCTCGCGGCGCACGGCGGCGGCATCGAAGAGACCGAGGAAGGGCTCCTGCTGCGCCTTCCCCGCGCCTAGCTCTGCTTCACTTCTTGTCGATCTTGTCGAGGGCGTCCTTGATGCCCTGACGGATGTTGCCGAGCGTCTCCTTCACCTTTCCCTTGGCCTGATCGAGCTTGCCCTCGCCCTCTAGCTCGCGATCGTTGGTCGCGACGCCGGCCGTCTCCTTGACGCGCCCCTTGATCTCGTCCAGGCCGCCTTCCACCTTTTTCTTGTCCATGGTTGTCTCCTCATCGAGCGTTCGTGCTCTCGTAGGAGAAACGCTGGCCACCTTCCGCGCGGGATGCACCCGACGGGCGCACGGCGGCCCGGGGGGCGGGGCAACACACTGCTAGAGGCCGGCGACCTCGCCGCCCGCATCCTCGCGGAGCTGCGTGAGACGGCGGTATTCGGCGAGCACGGCCTGCGGATAGACCTGCAGCCGCTTCCAGGCCTTGCTGTTGCGCAGAAGCGAGCGGACCAGGCCGGGCCCAGCGTTGTAGGCCAGCAGCGCCTGCGGGAGGTCGCCGTCGAAGCGGTCCATGAGCTGGCGCAGGTACGCCGAGCCCAGCTCGATGTTCATCGGGCCGTTGTAGAGCGCGTCAGGCTTTAGCTCGCGCTCGAGCAGCCCGCGCGCGGTGTCCGGCATCAGCTGCATCAGCCCGCGCGCGCCGGCGCTGGAGACCGCGTACGGGTTGAAGCGCGATTCGATCTGGATCACCGAGGCGAGCAGCAGCGGATCGAGCCCGTGCCGGCGCGCGGCGCGGACGATTGCCGCGAGCACTCGCCGCTGGTCCTCGGGAGGCATCATGTTGGCCGCGTGGCCGAGCGCGAGGGCGACGCCCAGGCGCTCCGCCTCGCGCGCGTGGGAGACTTCCTCGAGGAAGCCGGTGGAGGCGACCGCATCGAGCGCGTGCCGCAGCTCCTTCACCTGCGCCTCGGCAGCCACCGCCCGGGCCTGGGCCGACTCGAGCCGCTCGGTCAGCGTCTCGGCCCGGTTCGCGAACTTCGTCGCCTGGGCCCCGCGCCGCCCCGACCGCCCTACCACCCAACGCGGGCGTCTTCGCCCCCCCGACCGCCATCGTTGCCGCCATCCCGCCCTCCCCGACTCGAAACAGCGCCTCTCCGATTTCGACGATCCCCTGGACCCCGCTTTTCGGTCCCACTCCCGTGGCTCGTCGCCCGCTTCCCCATGAGCAGACATCGTGCCAGCGTGCGAGGGGCCCCCTGCCGGGCCTGCAGGGTGGCGGCGGGTTGCCGTCCGCAGAGTTCGGTGGGGCAAACGCGTTCACACCCATTCCTCCTGGGTCGACCGTCGCACCGCGGCGGCGCCCAGCCGCGACGAAGCGAACGTCGACTCCGCGCCGGGGCCGCCGCGCGCAGGCCGCAGCCCGCGCCTTGGCGGAAGAGGGGCAGGAATGCGCCGAGTGCGGCGCCCGGTTGCCCAGCCGTGGAACGCCAGGTCCCTCTCACGCTGGACCAACCCCGGACTTGCTCCCCCGGGCGGGCCGTGATAGCCACCTGCGCCCCGCCTCCGATGAGGCGCGTTGCAAACCCTTCGGACTTCAGGGTCCCCACCCGCCGGCAGGCCCCTGCCTCGCCGTGGTGGCGCAATCTAGCGGAAGGCAGAGCGAAGGAGCAGTGCGATGTCGAAGGGTCTGATCGGCAAGAAGGTCGGCATGACCACCGTGTTCGCGGAGGATGGCAACGCCGTCCCCGTCACCGTGGTCGAGGTGGAGCCCAACCTGGTGTTCGGCCATCGCACGCAGGAGCGAGACGGCTACACCGCGCTCCAGCTGGCGCACGGAGAGCTGAGCGAGAAGCAGGTCAAGGGCGCGAACAAGCCGAAGCTCGGCGAGTACAAGAAGCGTGGCCAGAAGCCGCACGGCACCATCCGCGAGTTCCGCGTCGAGGCGAAGCAGCTCGCCGACCATGCCGTGGGCAGCCAGGTGACGGTCGAGCTGTTCAAGAAGGGCGAATTCGTCGACGTCACCGGCACCACCCGCGGGTTCGGCTTCCAGGGCGTGTTCAAGCGGCACCACATGAAGGGCGCCGCGCGCGACAGCTCCACCGCCCACGAGGTGCACCGCCACATGGGCGCCGTTGGACAGCGCAAGACGCCGGGCCGCGTTTTTAAAGGCAAGCGCATGCCGGGCCACATGGGCGTGGACGTCCGCACCACTCAGAACTTGTTGGTGGTCGACGTGATCCCGGAGAGCAATCTGCTGCTCGTCAAAGGCGCGGTGCCCGGGCACAGGAACAAGCTGATCGTGATCCGGCCGGCGGTGAAGTAGCCGGTAACGCGGATTCCGCTTGCGCGGATTCCGCGTTAGCGGCCCTTTGGAGGGAACCTCGCGGTTCCCCTCGGCGAGCAGAGCTCGCCGAGCCTCCCCTCCCTCACGGCCGGACTCCCGGCCGGGCCGCCTCAGGCGGCGCACGCCCAGATCAAGGGAGCTAGGGATTGTGCGCCGTCGGCGCCGCGCAGGGCCCGCCCGCCACGGCCCACGTCCTGAAGGCGCGCACGAACTCGTCGTGGGCGATGGGCACAGGCTGGCGGCCGTAGCCCGGCGACCAGCCCCACAACACCAGCGGGTCTCTAGCGACGTGCTGGATGAGCGCTTCCATCGACTTGCCGCCGTTGCGCTCGCGGTCCTTGAGCTGCTCGCACAGCGCCGCAGAGCCGAGCCCGGCGAACACCATCGGGTGCGCGGCCGGCGGCAGGCGCCAGCCGGTCGACACGCCGGGCGGCTCATGGGCGCCGTAGCTCGCCGGAGGGTTCTCTTTGCCATGGCAGGCGGCGCAGGAGAGGCCGGCGACCCCGGTCCCTTCGGGTCCGCGCTTGATGAGCGGCTGGTGGAGGCGGCCGTGGTCGCCCTGGAGTGGCGCGTCGCCCACCGGATGGCAGTTCACGCAGCGCGGGCTCTGCAACACGACGCGCACAGTTTCGAACGCGGCCAGCGGGTCCCGCACCGGCGCCGCCGGTGCCGCGGCGGTCTGCGGCGGCGGCGCGGCGTGGGAGCAGGCGAGGAGCGGTAGGGCAAACAGCCAGGGCTTCATCGCAGGCTCCTCAGGCGAGTTGCAACGGCAGGGAGCGCAGCCGCTGCTTGGTCAGCGCATAGACGGCGTTGGCTACCGCAGCGGAGATGGGGGCGGTGGCTGGCTCCCCGATCCCCCCCATCTTCGCGTCGCTCTCGACGATGTGGACGTCGACCTTCGGCATCTCCGGCATCCGCAGCACGCGATAGTCGTGGAAGTTGCTCTGCTCGACGCGGCCGTCCTTGAGCGTGACCGCGCCGTATAGGACCGCCGAGAGCCCGTAGGCGACGGCGCCCTGCACCTGCGCCTCGATGCCCAGCGGGTTGATGGCGGTACCGCAGTCGACCGCGCAGTTGACGTTGTGCACCCGGATGCTCTTGTCGGAGTCGACCGACACCTCGGCCACCTGGGCGATGATGCTGCCGAACGACTCGTGCACCGCGAGTCCGCGGGCGCGGCCCGGAGGCGGCGGCTTGCCCCAGCTCGCTTTCTCGGCGGCGAGCTTCAGGGCGCGGAGGTGGCGTGGCGCATGCTTGAGCATCTCGGCGCGAAACTCGAGTGGGTCGCGACCTGCGGACCAGGCCAGCTCGTCGATCATGCTCTCCATCGCAAATGCGGTGTGCGTGTTGCCGACCGAACGCCACCAGAGCACCGGCACCGCGAGCTTGGGTGAGTGCAGCGTCACCCGCCGAGCCGCCACCGTCGCGAGATAGGGCGAGTCGACGACGCCCTCGACCGAGGTGCCGTCCACGCCGTCCTTGACGAGGAACGCCTCGAAGGGCGTGCCGGCGAGGATGGACTGGCCGACGATGCCGTGCCTCCACGCGACGGGCAGGCCCTTGGCGTCCACGCCGACCTCGATGCGATGGAGGAAGAGCGGCCGGTAGTAGCCGCCGCGGATGTCGTCCTCGCGCGTCCAGACGACCTTCACCGGCACGCCGGCAGCCTTGGCGACGTGGACAGCCTCGCTGACGAAGTCGGCGCTCGGATTCGCGCGCCGCCCGAAGCCGCCGCCGAGGAACGGCGTGTGGATGGAGACGTTCTGCGGAGGCACGCCGGCGATCTGTGCGGCGGCGCCCTGGTCGCCGGTCTGGAATTGGGTCCCGGTCCAGATCTCGCAGCGGCCGGCTTCCAGCTTCACGGTGCAGTTCAGCGGCTCCATCGGCGCGTGCGCGAGGTAAGGCACGTCGTACTCGGCCTCGAGCCGCTTCGTCGCCGAGGCGAGGGCCGCGTCGGCATCGCCCTTGGTGGCGGCGACCGCACCGCCGGTCTTCCTGGCCTGCGCGCGGTAGTCCGCAAGGATCTTCTCGCTGTCGAGGCCTTTGCCGGGTCCGTCGTTCCATTGGACCCGGAGCGCGTCGCGGCCCTGCTTCGCGCTCCAGTAGTTCTTCCCGACCACCGCGACGCCGGACGGCACCTGCACGACCTTCTCGACGCCTGGCACCGCCTTGGCCCCGGAGGCGTCGAACGACTTCACCAAGTCGCCGAAGACGGGCGCGCGCGCGACCAGCGCGGTGCGCAGATCCGGGAAGTGCACGTCCATTCCGAACAGGGCCTTGCCGTTGATCTTCTCCGGGGTATCCAGGCGCCGGGTCGGCTTGCCGAGGAGCTTCCAATCCTTCTTGTCCTTCAGCTTCACCGAGGCGGGAGGCGGGAGCGCCTGCGCGGCCAGCGCCAGCTCTCCGTAGGACAACTTCCGCCCGCGGTCGAGGACGAATCCATGTTCGGTCCGGAGCTTCTTCGGGCTCGTCTTCCACCGGGCCGCAGCCGCCCGCACCAGCATCTCCCGCGCCATCGCGCCGACGGTGCGGTAGCGCTCGAACTCGGACCAGGTCGTGCTCGATCCGCCCGTCATCTGGAAGCCAAAGGCAGTGTGCGCGTAGACCGGCGCCGCGGGCCCGTGCTCGACGCGGATTCGCGACCAGTCGCAGTCCAGCTCCTCGGCGATCATCATCGAAAGGCCCGTCCAGATGCCCTGGCCCATCTCGGAGTGCGCGAGGAGCACCGTCACCGATTCGTCGGGGGCGACGCGCACGAAGGCATTGGGATCGCGCGGCGCTCCGGCCTTCGGACCGGCGGCGAGCGCCTTGCGAGGAATGTGGAAGGCGACGAACAGGCCCGCGCCGGACACAAGCGAGGTCCTCAGCAGCTCGCGTCGAGTCAGCCCGTTCATCGCTGCACCCGCCTGTTGCTCGCCGCGGCGCGGTGCACGGCTTCGCGGATGCGCTGGTAGGTGCCACATCTACAGATGTTGCCCGCCAGCGCCACGTCGATGTCCTCGTCGCTGGGGTTCGGGTTCTCGGCGAGGAGCGCCGCCGCCGCCATGATCTGGCCCGACTGGCAGTAGCCGCACTGGACGACGTCCACCTCGGTCCAGGCCTGTTGCACCGGGTGCGAGCCGTCGGGAGAGAGGCCCTCGATGGTGGTGATCTTCTGGCCACCCACCGCCGAGACGGGCATCACGCAGGAGCGGGTCGCCCGGCCGTCCAGGTGAACGGTGCAGGCACCGCACTGGGCCATGCCGCATCCGAATTTCACGCCGGTCATGCCGAGGAGATCGCGCAGCACCCAGAGCAGCGGCATCTCCTCGGGAGCATCTACTTCGCGCTGTTCGCCGTTGACGTGCAATTTCATCGGGGCCTCCGGTGCGGCGGAGCGTATCCGGCGCGGCCGGGAGGTCAAGCAGATTTGAGGAGGCGGCGCGGAGTTCGCCGGTCAACTTCGCGGGAGCGCTTCGGGCGTGGGAGCGGGCGAGCGGAAGCAGGGCGACTAATACTAGGGCGTGCCCGATCCCGGACCCCGATTCAGGCCGCCGTCCCCCCTTGGGCGCTTCCTGTGCGCCCTCGCGGGGGGGCTGTGCCTGTTCTACGCGCTTCCCTCCGCGGCGGAGGAGCCCGTCTACGGCCCCGACGGCGCGCCGACCGTGGTGCAGGGCAAGAAGTTTCCCATGAACGGGCGCTGGGAGACCTCGCTGCTCTTCTCCGCGGGCGTGGGCAGCGCGCTGACCAGCCACTTGGGTCTCGTTCTGCAGCAGCGCTACCACCCGAACGAGTGGCTCGACGTCGGCGTGGACGGCCTGCTCAACCGCGCAGCGCTCTCCGGCCTCGCCGACCAGATCCGCGCGAGGCTGCCGCCGCGCCAGGATCCGGCCACCGGCGCGCCCAACCTCGCCTCCGAGCTGAGCAACGCCAGCCAGCTTCGCGCCGGCGCTCTGGCGATGGCGCGAGTCGCCCCCATCTACGGGAAGGTAAACCTGGCCGGCGAGCTGCCGTTGCACTTCCAGGCCTTCCTGACGTTCGGGGTGGGCGCCGGCTTCCTGCACCACGAATCGGTGAACCTCTGCGCGGTGGCAGGCTCCGCCCCCTGCCAGACCGGCCAGTTCCAGACCTCCGACGCGGTGAAGCCGCTTCTCGATTTTGGCGGCGGGATGCGCTTTTGGATCGGACGGCACGCGAGCCTCGAAGCGCAGGTGCGCGCGCACGCCTATCCGGATTCGTACAAGGAGCGGAACGATCTCACCGACCCGGCCACCGGCATCCGCAGGAACTATGTTGCGGTCCTCGCCAGGCTGCTCCTCGGCGTCTCGGTCCTCTATTGATGCGCGCGCAGACCACCTCGCTCCTGCTCGCGGCCGCGTTGGGACTGCCCGCGCTCGCCGATCCGATGCCGCCGCAGCCAGCGCCGCCCGGACCTGCGTTGGGCGCGCCGGACGACGAGGTCCAACGCATCCACGTGATCGAGGTGCGGCCCTTCACCGAGGCGGGGCGCTTCGAGCTGTCGCTGTTCGGGCCGGTGCAGGTGAACGCGCGCTTCACCCAGCACGCCGGCGTCGCCGCGGAGCTGGCGTATCACCTGCGCGAGAACCTCGCCGCGCAGCTGAGTTTCGCTTGGTTCCCGCTCGCGCGCCAGTCCGGCTTCACCGAGGAGCTGATCCTGCGCGCGCGCCAGGAGCCGGTGGCCGCGAACGCGCTTCTCCTACAGGCCGCCGTGCTGGCCGGCCTGGAGATGATGCCCGTCTACGGCAAGCTGAACATCTTCGACGGCAAGATCCTGCGCGTCGGCTTCTACCTCAACGCCTCGCTCGGCGCGGGAAAGACGCGGCTGCAGCTGTCGCCTGCGCGCCAGGTGGTGAACGGAGTGGAACAGGACAGCAGGACAGGGCGCAGCTACGGCGACACCGGCGTGCGCCCGATGGCTGCCCTGGGCGCGGGGTTCCGAGTGTTCATCAATGAGCGGATCACCCTGCGCATCGAGCTGCGCGATCTGGTCTATTCCGCCTACGTTTCGCGGGTGAACGGGTGCACGGTGGCCGACACCGACGTCATCGTGCGCGACGGCGCGGCGGCGCAGGTCTCGCAGGGTTGCAACATCGCGGCCTTCAACGACGAGAGCGGCAACCCCAAGCTTCGCGCCGCGGCCGCCGGCGACCAGATCCGCACGCCGAGCGCCGACGTGATCAACAACCTGACGGCCTACACCGGCCTCTCCTGGCTCTTCTGAGGGCCCGATGACCTTCCGTTCCCACATCGCCGTGGTCGTCGCGCTCGCCGCAGCGGCGAACGTGGCCCCAGCAGCGCCGGGTCCTGGCCCACGCGACGCGCTCCACCGGGCGGTGCAGGCCTACAACGACGGCCAGTACGTGCGGGCCGCGGTCGAGCTCCACAGGATCGAGGAGATCGTCCCAGGCGAAGAGGACCGCTTCGAGGCCCAGTTCTACCTGGGCGAGGCGTTGAACCGGCTGGGCCTGGGCTTCTCCGCATTCTTCCAGTACGCGCAGATGGTTCGTGCAGGCCCGGCCCACCCGTACTTCCTCCGGGCAGTCGAGGGCGCGGCCAACCTCGCCGAAACGTGGAACGACGAGGTGGTTGGGCCCAACGTCCTCGACAAGGCCTACGGCGACCTGTTTGGCCGACTGCCGCCCGAGGTGCTGGCCAAGATCAACGCCTCGCTGGCGCTGCTCGACTACCGCGCCGGCCGCTACCGCGAGGCGGAGCGGCTCGTCGGCGGCGTGCCGGAGACCTCCTCGGCGTATCCGCAGGCGCGCTATCTCGAAGGCCTGCTCGCGCAGCGCGGCGATCCCGAGCGAGCGGTGCAGATCTTCCGCGGCCTGCTCGATCGCATCGGGACGCGCCGCGACCTCTCGGGCCTCGCGGAGCTCGCCCATCTGGCGCTGGGCCGCACCCTGTACGGGCTGCGCCGCTACCGCGAGGCGGCGCGGGAGTACGAGGCCTTGCCGCGCTTCTCGCGCCACTGGGACGAGGCGCTCTTCGAGGGCGCCTATGCCTACCTGCAAGCCGACGCGCCGGGCGAGGCGCTGGGCAAGCTGCACGGGCTGCATTCGCCGCACCTCGGAGGCGAGTTCGCGCCCGAGTCGGAGAACCTGGCGGCGATCCTCTACCTGCAGAACTGCCTCTATCCGCAGGCTCGCGCAGCGCTGCAGAGGTTCGAGACCGGCTACCTGCCGATGCGCGAGCGGGTGAAAGCACTGCTCGAGCAAAACCCGCCGCTCGAGTCCCTCGTCTTGCTCCTGCAGCCGGGCGCCACCGCGTTGCCGCGGCCGGTGCAGCACCATCTGAGGAAGAACGAGCGCATCTCCTCGATGCTCGCCTACCTGGAGCGGCTGGGCGAGGAGGAGGCGAGGATCGCCAGAGAGTCCGAGCTGGCGCGCTCCGCGCTGGGGTCCGAGCTGTTGGAGCAGATTGGCAGGCAGCGCCTCCTGGTGGGGCAGGTAGCGGGAAAGTTCATCAACGGACGGCTCGCGGACCTGGCCCACCTCATCGATGTACTCAACGGCGAGAAGGAGACCATCGCCTTCGAGACGGCCAAGGGCGAGAAGGAGCTGCTCGAGAGCAAGGTCGACGTGCGCGCAAGGCTCGCGGCGCAGACGGTGGAGCGGCCGGCGATGCCCAGCACCGGACATGAGTACTGGCCATTCGACGGGGAGTACTGGCCAGACGAGATCGGCCGCTACAAATACACGCTGAAGAGCGCGTGCCCGGCGATGCGGAAGGAAGAGTGATGCGGATGGGGGCTCGGAGCTGGGGTGGGCCGGGCAGGGGTCTTGCGGGGCTCTTCGCCGCGCTGCGGGAGATGCAGGAGCTC
>WNFI01668709.1_pt1 | contig 12403 bp, 13 predicted proteins | sample 5400471 | NCBI WGS metagenome assembly WNFI01 (sample SAMN13153348, study PRJNA577476) | soil metagenome | isolation source: 100 cm saprolite on Douglas fir-dominated hillslope | place: USA:California | collected 2013-09-17 | reverse complement strand
TGACCAATCATCACAAGGCCATCGCCTTGCTTGCGGTTGCCGGGGCAGTTGCGGCCGGGATCGCATCGGTCTCGGCGCATCATTCCACCACCATGTTCGATCATTCGACGACCATGACGATCAACGGCGAGGTCGTGGAACTGCGCTGGGTCAACCCGCACGTTAGCCTCTCGGTCAACGGCGTCGTCAAGGAGCGCGCCGAGGAGGGGGCAATGACCTGGGTCATGGAGATGACGAGCCCCGGCAATCTCGTGCGCGCGGGCGGCTGGCGGCGCGATGCGGTCAAGCCGGGCGAGCAGGTCGAGGTGCTGTTCAGTCCGCTGCGCGATGCCGAGCGCAAGGGCGGCGCGCTGAAGAAGCTCACCGTGATCGCGACCGGCGAGGTCTTCACCGCCAACATTCGCCAGCAGGAGCGACCAGGGCTCGAATGAGCTGGCCCTTAGGCTTGCGTAGGGCTGTGGCGCTCGCAATCGGTGTGTTTATCGGCTCAGCGTTTGCGCTTGGACAAGAGGCGAGCGGCCCGCCGGCGAAGGACACGATCTTCGCTCGCAAGATTTTGATGGGTGCGATCGACATGAAGATGGAGGAGATCGAGAGCATGCTGGCGCCGAACGGCAAGTTCGACGCCGCGGAGGCGCAGGAGCACGCCGACACCATCTCGATCATGCTGATGTCGTTTCCGCACCTGTTTTCGGCGGGCACCAACCAGTGGAAAGAAGGCGCTGATCGAGATCCCGCGACCGATACCTTTGCCTCGCCCGAGCTTTGGGCGAATTTTGCGGATTTTTATCAGCGTGCCTCGACGGCCTCGAACCTCGCCCAGCAAGCCAGCACTACCAAGCGCATGGATGAGTTTAGGAAGTTGATCGGCCAATTGCGGACAGCCTGTAACGGCTGTCACGAGAAATATATGAAGACCAACTGACTGCGCCGGTGGCCCTGCCGAGCCGGATGTCAAGGCGCAAAAGTGTAGCGTTTGCACGCTGCAGCGGGTGGCGGGGGCGCGCGGAGTCGACACGCCGGCACGACCTATAGCAGCGGTTTACTCGCTCTATGGTTTCTTCGCGCCGGCGGTGCGTCTTCGAGGCTTTTTTTGATCCCGCCTTGTCTGGCGGCGCGGATTGCGGCTCTGGCTCGTCCTTTTTGCCGCGTGCAATTCGAGGTCCGGCGGAGCCGCAACCGCGGTCTCGGCTTCCTTGAGGGCTATGATGGCTCGCGACCTCGACGGATGGACTCTGCGCAAGGCTCGAAATTGCCGTTTCTCCGCTGCGCTCAACGTCGCCTCGTAGGCGCGCCGCGCACGCGCATCATATCCCCAAGCGACAAGCGCCAAGACCGCAAACGCAATCGGAACGGCCAAGGGAATCATGACCGATACCTATCACATCTCAGGCAATCGAGCAGCCTATTACTGGCGCAAAGCGGCCGCGACAACCTCAGTCAAGCGGTTCGACCTTGATCACCGCTGCGCCGAGATTGTTGCCGATCCACAGCGTCACCGGCGATTTGCGATCGTCGACGAACACCCGCCGAATGTTGCTGGGGCGCGGCAGGAGGTAATTCGTCCATTCACCGCTCTTGGGATCGAGCCGGCCGACGCGGTCGGAGAATGTATTGACCTCCCAGACCTCGCCGTTGTGGTCGGCGAGAACGTCATACGGCGCTTCCCACGGAAGCGGCTTCTTCCATTCGGTGATCGTCTCGGTGTCGGGATCGAACATGCCGACGCCATTGGCGCCATACTCGGCAAACCATAGTCGGTTCTGCGAATCGACGCGCCCGCGCCGCGCCCGTGCGTTGGGCGTCGGTGTCGGATAGAACGCGAGCTTGCCGGTCTTCGCGTCGATCTTGCCGATCCCGCCAAACGGGAACTCGAGGATATAGGCGTTGTTCTGCTGATCGGCGTAGATTCCGTAGATGCCGATCGGCCGATTGTTGACCGGATCGCGGAAGCTCCCGAGGTTCTCGTATTTGCCCGTTGCGAGGTCGAGCCGCATGACCTGCGAGCGGTCCGTGTTCTTGACCCAAGCCTTGCCATCGACCTTTCTGGCCGCGACCGAGAAGTGCGACTGCTGCGTAGCGTCCGTCTGCCATTCGTCGGGCACAGGAAAAATTTGGAAGGTCTCGGTCGTACGATCGAAGCGCGCCATCCCCGTCTGGTACATCAGGCCGACCCAGAGATAGCCGTCCGCGTCGATCTCGAGATCGAGGGTTCCTTTGGGATGATTGGGTTTCTGCACCGGAATCGGGAAATCCGTTACCTTCCCGGTTTTCGGGTCGAGCTTAGACAGGAACTGCTCGCCGAAATGCGAGAACCAGACCATGCCGGTCGGATCGACAACGACGTCGTGGGGCTGAATCTCTTTCCGCGTAAGATCGTATTCCGTGATGATGACCCGCGTCGCGCGTCCGGTCGGACGCGGCGAGATTTTGGCCTCGAAGTCATGCGCAGACTGCCGGCTGAGATTGACGCTCGCGAGATAGTCCGCGAGCTTTTCTACGATGGCACGGTTGATGGCCGGCCGCCGGTGCTCGCCGACGAGCCGCTGTGGTTGCAGGTCGGACGCGCCGGGATAGTAGCCGCTCATGCGCTCGAACACTTTGAGGAAATCAGCCGCCGTGTGGTTGGATTCGAATATCCTGCGCAGCGAATGGCAATCCGCGCAGTTGAGCAGCGCCCTTTTGAGGTCGTCGGGTCCCGGCACGCTCGCCATCCACTCCGAATTCGTCAGTTGATCGGTCGTGACCGGAGTAGACTTGAGCCGCAAGTCGCCCGTCGTCGTTTTGCCGGGCGCGAGCTCGACGAGCCCTAAACCCTCTAGAGCGTAGCCAGCGGCCCTGATCGTGAGCTCGTAACGGCCCGGCTCCAATCGATCCGCTGGAAAGGCGTAATCGCCTTTGGCATCGCTTGTGACCGTGACGGTGATCGTTCCGGTCGGCTTTTTGGCGCTGACGAGGACGCCCTCCATCGCCCCTTCCCGGTCGGAGGTGACGCTGCCAATGAGCGCGGGCGGCGCCATCTGCGCGACCGCGGGCACTGCTGAGATGAACAGGCATGCCGCAAAAGCCGCCGCCGCGCCGCGGGCAATGAGCCGTATCGACATTGCATGCTCCTGATAGGGCATCCGATCTGCGGTGCGGTCGCGGACCTGCAATGACTAAAAAACATAGCATACGCGAGATGAGCCGTCCCACTGGCACGTCGGCTATTGCGCATCCCACCCACTGCGTGGCGTGACTTTCGCAAGCAATCGGAGTAGTAGCGTTCGCATGCTTTCGCTGGTCCCGATGGCAACACTTTCGTTCGTTGCGACGATGCTTGCTCTCACGGGCGCGCCAGCTAATGCCAAGGACAAGTCCTCGGCGTCCGGTGCTTTCAACCCGCAGAAGAATTATTCCGGGGTTGTCCTGCAACAGGGACGCACGAACTCCGACAGTGACCGCACGACCTCTGGCAGTTTCAGCGCGCGCAAAAGCTATCCAGGAGCTATGATCCAGCAAGGTAGCGTGAATGGCGGGATACCGCTGCGGCGGAAAACGCAGACGCGATCGAATTAGCGGATTCTCATGAGGCGGCGAGAACTCATCGCCCTGCTCGCAACCGCGGCAATCGCACGCCCCGTCGCGGCGCGCGCGCAGCAGCCCGCGATGCCGGTCATTGCATGGCTCAGCCCCGGTTCGCCGGACACCGATGTTTTCCGCGTGACCGCTTTCGCGTCGGGCCTGAGCGAAACCGCCTATATTCTTGGTCGCAATGTGGCGATCGAATACCGCTGGGCAGAGAGCCAAAACGATCGCTTGCCGGCGCTCGCGGCGGATTTGGTTCGCCGCCCCGTGGATGTGATCGTCGCGGCGGGCGTCGCTGCCGCACTGGCGGGCAAGGCGGCAAGCGCAACCATTCCGGTCGTCTTCGTGACCGGCATCGACCCGGTCGGCGTCGGGCTCATCGCCAGTCTCAGTCGGCCGGGTGGCAATCTCACCGGCGTGACCGACCTCACCACCGAGCTCGGACAGAAGCAGCTGGAAGTTCTGCACGAGCTAGCGCCCTCCGCGACTCGCGTCGCGCTCCTCGTCAATCCAGCCAATCCCAATGCCCAAACTTTATCGCGAGAACTGCGCGGGGCTGGCCGCATCCTCGGAATTGAGATCCATGTGGTCCATGCGAGCAGCGAGCGAGAGCTCGATGCGGCTTTTGTAACAGCGCATGAGATGCGGCTGGGCGCGCTTGTGATCGGTACCGATGCCCTCTTCAACAGCCGCAGCCATCAGCTCGCCAAGCTTGCGGCCCAATACGCGCTTCCCGCCATTCACACGGTGCGTGAATTTGCCGTCGCCGGCGGCCTGATGAGCTACGGAGGCGGTCTCACCGATGCCTACCGGCAGGTCGGGATTTATACCGGTCGGATTCTCAAAGGCGAGAAACCGGCCGACCTGCCGGTCCAGCAGTCCACCAGATTCGAGCTGATCATCAATCTCAAGACGGCCAAAATACTGGGGCTGACCGTCCCGCTGCCGCTGGTCGGCCGTGCCGACGAGGCGATCGAATGAGCGTTTCCAGGTACGATCATTCGGTGGTAGTGGTGACGCATTCCGCTGCGTGACACTAGATAAAGACCATGGACGCTAACGCCGGATCGTCGAAGTTGGCCACGGTGGTGCGCGTCACCAGCGGCAATTTCCTTGAGATGTTCGATTTTTTCCTGTTTGGCTTCTACGCCTCGCACATCGCCCATGCCTTTTTCCCGAGCGACAACGAGATCACGTCTCTCCTCTTCACCTTCATGACGTTCGGCGCCGGCTTCCTGATGCGGCCGCTGGGCGCGATCGTGCTGGGCGCTTACGTGGATCGAGTGGGACGGCGGTTGGGCCTGATCGTCACGCTGTCGATCATGGCCATGGGCACGATCCTGATAGCGTTTGTACCGAGCTACGCGACGCTGGGGGCGCTCGCTCCAGTCCTGGTGCTGATCGGACGCTTGCTGCAGGGCTTCTCGGCGGGCGTCGAGCTGGGCGGCGTGTCGGTCTATCTCTCCGAAATGGCGCCGCCATCGAAGAAAGGATTCTACGTCGCCTGGCAGTCGGGGAGCCAGCAGGTCGCAATCATCGTTGCGGCCGTGATCGGCTACATTCTCAACAAGCTGCTCACTCCGTCCGACCTCAGCGATTGGGGTTGGCGCATTCCGTTCTTCGTGGGCTGCCTGATCGTGCCCTTCATTTTCGTCATTCGCCGGACACTCGCAGAGACCGAGGCATTCAAAGCCCGTACGCACCGGCCGAACGCGAAGGAAGCCATCAAGTCGATCATCGACAACTGGCAAATTGTCCTTGCCGGAATGCTCATGGTCGTGATGACGACGGTCTCGTTCTATCTCATTACCGTCTACACCCCGACCTACGGCAAAAACATCCTGAAGCTCGAGGAAATCGATGGGCTCATCGTGACATTCTGCGTCGGCGTCTCGAACTTGTTCTGGTTACCTGTGATGGGAGCGGTCTCCGACCGGCTTGGTCGCCAGCCCATCCTGCTGACGTTCACGGCCCTTGCCATCGTGACCGCATATCCGGCGTTGTCTTGGCTGGTTGCGCAGCCGAGCTTCGGCAGGATGCTCATGGTTGAGCTGTGGCTGTCGTTTCTTTATGCCAGCTATAACGGCGCGATGGTGGTCGCGCTGACCGAGATTGTGCCGGCGAGCGTACGCACGGCCGGTTTCTCGCTCGCCTATAGCTTGGCGACGGCCCTGTTCGGCGGTTTCACGCCCGCGGTGTCGACCGCCCTCATCGACGTGACGGGCGACAGGGCCGCGCCCGGCCTGTGGATGACCTTTGCGGCGATCTGCGGGCTCGTGGCAACGCTTCTGGTCTATCGGGGTGGCGAGGCGAGCCGTAATGCGGTCGCGGCGGCCGCGTAATACGTGAATGGGGGCGCAGGCGCGCTGGTTATGCGTGAGGATCGAGCGTGAACAGCTCCTGCGGCTGGGCGACGCCGCGCAGCGCGTAGCGCCCCACCGAAACCAGGCGGCGTCGTATGCCCTCGACGTCGGCAAACGCCGCGGAGGTCAGAACGGGCTGATCGACCGAACGGCACATCGCCGCAATGCGGCTTGCCTCGTTCACGGCCGGGCCAATGACGGTAAAGTCCAGCCGCTCGCGGCTACCGACATTGCCGTAGAAAACTTCGCCGACATGCAAACCAAGATACATCTCGGTTACCGGAGTGCCGTCGGCCGCCCGGCGCCGATTCAATTCGGCGATGCCCGCGCGGGCGGCAATCGCCGCGGACAGTGCGGCGCTACACGCATGCGTGCGGTCTTCGGCAGTGAAGATGGCAAGCGTGCCGTCGCCGATCAGCTTGAGGACGTCGCCGCCGTGCTCGTGAATGGCCGAGACGATTGCATCGGCGTAATCGTTGAGCAACGGGATGACGTGTTCCGGCGCGGTGTCGGTGATCCGCGTGAATCCGCGCAAATCGCTGAACCAAATGACCGCATCGATCCGCTCGGCAATTCCGCGCACGATCCGTCCGCTGAGCACGCGCTGGCCGGCGTCGCGGCCAAGATAGGTTTGCATCAGCGTTCCGGTCATGCGCACGAGCGCGGCCGCCTTGAACGCGAGCGCAAGCGTGGGGACCACGCGCGTGAGCGCTGCGATATGCGCATCGGCGAAACCCTCGGGATGCCCGGTGGTCCACGAGGAGTAGACGCAATCCATGTCGCCGATGACGCCTTCGGGCGCGAAGCGATTGATGATGGCGACGTACTCGGTCATGCCCGCCGCCCGGAAATCGCGCAGCACGGGAAACTCGGATTCGCTTTCGGCCGTGACGCGCCGCCGCAGCAAGCTCTCCCCCGTCTGCAACAGGCGGAAGAACGGACTTGCGCGCCAGCGCGCGTCTGTCCAGCCCTGCTCGCTAGCGGAGAGCTGCGGGTCCAAGGCGCCTGCCGGCAAGCCGGTGCGGCCATATTCCTGCACGACGGGCTCCGACTGATCATACCCCCAACGGATCACGCGGCCCTCGTACACCGGGTGCAGCGTGTCGATAAGCAATAACGCGCGGCTGATCGGCAAGCCGGCGGCCACGGCGCGGTCGCAGAACCCGCTCACCAGCGCAGCTTCCGGCTCGCCGCGCAGGCCCGCCTTGGCGAGCCACGCGTTCATCGCCTTGATCTCGTCCTCGGCAATCATCCTGATCCCAGCCATCGGCTAGAAGGTCTGCACCTCGATTTTCTCAGCGTTAGCCCGATACAAGCAAACGGGACGCGACCCTGAGGTAGCATTCTTGTGATGCGGGAATTAACTCAAGGGAAGAGAAAGTCCAGGTCACGTCCGATAGAGTTCAGGGGCGGTATGCCGCTTCCACTCGCTTCGGTCGCTCAAATCGCCCATGGATGCTCCGGTTACGAATTTCGTCCGCGCCGGCAGCCTCGAGGAGCTAAAGGCCAAGGGGCGGCTTGTCGTGCGCGGGGCCCATCGTCCGATCCTCGTCGTTTACGACCGCGGGCGTGTCCTTGCTTTTGACAATCGCTGTCCGCATATGGGCTTTCCCCTCGACCGCGGAAGCATCGAGGACGGCATTCTGACCTGCCACTGGCACCACGCTCGCTTCGATCTCGCAAGCGGCTGCACTTTCGATCTGTGGGCGGACGACGCGCCGACCTGTCCCACCGAGGTGCGTGACTCCGACGTGTGGGTGAAGCCCACCTTCGGCCAGGCCGACCCGGCGGAACACTGGCGCCGACGGCTGCACGACGGCCTCACCCACGACGTCGGTCTTGTCATCGCCAAGGCGGTTCACGGCGAACTCGCCGCCGGCGTGCCGCCGCCGGACGTCGTTCGGCAGATCGTATTGTTCGGCGCGCGCAACCGCGACGGCTGGGGCGTCGGCCTTACAATTCTTACCGCGCTCGCAAATCTCTTACCCCTGCTGCCGCAGGAGGAGATCTATCTCGCGCTCTTCCATGGCGCCCGCCGCCTCGCGGACGACTGCGAGGGACAAGCGCCGCGCCAGGAGCGTGCGCCGCTCGCGACAGCGGACACTCGCTCGACTTCATCAACAAGGCGTTCGAGTGCCTCGACCTGATCGGCTGGGAGCACGCTGGCTCCGTGCTTCCGACCGTCGTCGGCCAGATGGTTGCCGCGCGCGGCGCCGAGGAATCGACCGCATGGCGTCAACCGGCAGATCTTGTCGCACTGTGCCAGAAGACAGCCACGGAGCTACCGGGCCTGTTCGCCGCTGCTCGAGTTGGGGCCTGCTGGTCGGATCACGCGGCGCTCGCCGGCGCGCTCCTCGGCGATGATCCGCTCGCCATTATGGATGCGCTCAAGGCAGCGGTGAGCGCGGGCGCTGTGCCCGCCGACCTCGGCCGCGCGCTCGCCTATGCGGCGGCGCTCAGGGTCGCTTATTTCGGCAGCGCCAACGAGCACTCGGACTGGGAAACAGCCCACCACGTCTTCACCCATGCCAATGCCGTCCATCAGATGGTCAAGCGGATTGGGGTCGCCGCGTCCGACTGCCATGCCGAGGCCGTGCGCAGCATCCTGCACGGAGCGATCGCGCTCTATCTCGCCCGCTATCTCAACGTGCCGCCGGCGCGCATCCCCGGCGAGGGTGGCGACGGTCTTGATGATCTTCCCACCGGTATCGAGGCACTCCGAGTCGCGCTGCTCGACGCCTTCGACCGGCAACGGCAGATCGAGGTCTCGGCGCGCCTGGTGGCACGCCATCTCTCGCTCGGCCACCCGCCGCAGGCGCTCATCGCCACACTATCGCGGTCGCCCGCTATCTTGCCGCCCATTCGCCGACCGAGCGTGCGGCGCTGCAGACCGCCGATATTGCGCGGCGGCTCATGCGCGGCGGGGAGCTTCATCAGGCTGGGGAGTTGTGACGACGCCGGCCGAGGCGTGCCGGATGGAGCAGAGCTTTTTATAGGCCAGAGCCCCCGTGGCGCGGACTCACGAAGCGCAATCCGCCGTTCCGTCGAAACAGATGGCAGGCAGTACTCCGGCCAACCCGACGTACGCGCCATTAGAGATTGTGCGTTATTCAGCTGCTATTCCATGCCTTCTAGGGTGGCGGCCGCGGCTTCAACGCTCCCAGCCTCATACTTGTGCGTTGGGATCGAGACGTAATCCAAGGCGCCCTTGTTGACAAATACAATCCGGTGGCTTCCCTCAGCTGTCAGCAGGATCATATCATCTGCTGGTTCGCCTCCTTCGAATTCGATCAACTCACAAAAGGCATCGTAGAGGTCTTCATCATCATCCACGTACACGTCTCGTCGCTGACCACTGGAGAGCTGATACGTTGTCGTAGAGGCCAACTTAAATATTCTATCAGTTTCTTCTTGATTCTTTTTCCGCTCCTTTTCGAGATCTTCTGGCTTGATGTTGCCGTCGGCCACGAGCTGCGCGTATTGCTCGTCGGTAATCAGGATCATCCGTTGAACGCGTTGTACATCCGCACGGTCGAAGTCCTCTAGGCCGATGGCATGTCCTAGGGCCTCTACGATTTCCCAGTCGCGCGAATCGGGCATCTGCAACGACGCGTGGTCTGCGTACGTGTCGTGTTCAGGACCGTAGGTGTCATATGCCTCGCTCGAAAAGTACAAATCGGCGATGGCCTTCGTCCTGATCGCCACCGTCTGATTTGCTAGGCTTTTTACGGTGACGAACGCGTGGTTTAGCTGAAGATCATGATGGAGGCTGCTAAATGCTTCCTCAGAGATCGAGAGCAACAGCGGAGCTCCCCCTCCGCAGAAGTGGATGGCTACTTCACCGTAATAGTTGAGGTCATCCCCCGCCGAGTTGTCGTAAAATCGCGCTTCTTTCGGCGGATGCCTACCTAGGAGTGCTTCAGGACTTGTCTTCAGTACTTTGGCGAGTTTCTTAAGTTGCTCTCCGGGGATAGGTGCCGAGCCTGATTCCCACCGGTGGTAGTTGGGCTGCGTTACCCCCACCTTCTTTGCGAGCTTTGCCTGTGTCATTCCGGCTCGAACTCGGAATTGTTTGAGCTTCGTTTTCATCGTTCGCGCATCTTGTTGGCTCGATTTGGCTTGCGTGAGCCAAAGCTGAGAGCAAGACTATGAACGCCGAGGCTGCCCGGAGTTTCATCCAGTTGTTAGACAGGTTCGATCCGCCTTGGGTGCTGGTCATCATTGCCGTCGCGATCCTTTGCTACCGCGCGCCGGACATAGTGAAGGCGTTCCGCGGCAAGCGATGATCGATCAACGTGGCTCGTAGGCCGGGATTAGCGAGACACGGCCGAGGGCTGGGACATTCTGATCGCGGTCGCCCGCTATCTTGCCGCCCATTCGCCGACCGAGCGTGCGGCGCTGCAGACCGCCGATATTGCGCGGCGGCTCATGCGCGGCGGGGAGCTTTATCAGGAAGGCGGTGCAACGCCATGGAATGATATTTGGCCCGGCCAACAATTCGCCAATCCCACCATCACGTGAAGGCGGCAGGAGCCGACGTGACTTTCGGCGTCGGTGTTGGGCGTGCGCGGATGACGGGCACAAGTTGGATCATGCGAAGCAAGCGCGCCCGAAGTCGGCTCATTCGGGATCGTATTCCCGCAAGTCCATGGTGACGATCGCGAGCAAGACCTATCCCTTGCATGACCAGGCGAAGGGGGGCCGTTATCCGCCAGCTCGTCGATTTGAGCAGTGCGTCTCTCTCGCGCCGCACATGGCGGAGATTGGCATGTAGCTCTGCGACTCCCGAATCATCTTGCCATTGCAGCGATGTCATCGCTAACGGCGCCGGCGTGTTAACGATCCATGCAGCCATCAGGCGATCCGTATCGGCGGTCGGTACGAAAGCGTCGATGGGATCGAGAGTCGAGCGCGCCGCGTCCAGCCGCCGCTGGAGATAGTCGTGCAGCCAGCGGCCGTCGTTCAGCAACGCTGCTGGCACGAGGTAACGCTCGAGCATCCAGGCCAAAAACGTATCGAGGTTTGTAGACTTGTGCTGCCCGAGTCGTGCGAAAAAGTTCTCCAATGCCGTTTCATCGGCAATATTGGACAATTCCGTTGAAGGTGGAGATCCGAGAATGCGGTTGAACAGCAATGCTTGATGGCCAACACTCGACGAAACACTCCAGACGCCATCAACTCGCGGCACCAGGAACTGGGCCGGCGACTGGTACCGACGGAATTCATCGAGAAAGATTATGTTCGGAAATGTTCCGCGTAGCGCATCAACGTTTGAGACGGGGCCGGATCGTCTGAGAATGGGCTCGCCATTGGGATGCTCGGTAACGATGATCCCGACATCCCCGGGAGCAGCAGCCAAAACGTCATACAAATATTCGAATTGCGTACGGTAGTTTGCCATCCCGTCGAAGGAAAATTCGTTCGAGATCTGCAGCGGAAGAAGGCAAAGCCGATCAAAGCGACTGCGAAAGTCATGGCAACGAAATGGATCAAGAGAGCTGAGGGCAGCTGCCATTCGCGAACGAAATGCCGACACGAGCATACGCCCATCCGGCGTTATGGGATCCGCTGGCTTTCGTTTTCCGATCCTGCCGATCGCCGATCGTGCATGCGTGCCGACGTGATCGAAATACATGCTGAACGGGTACGGACCTCGCCCAAACTGGCCGCGCTCAACATGCAGCCGAAGTGAGGCCGGCCACAGCTTGGCAAGATAATTCGCCTCACCCGCAAAACCGATGATGATGTCCGGTTCGAAGCCGTTGACGTTCCGCGTCAGCACGTCCGCAATGACGCGGAGTGCCGGGTGCTCTGCATCGGCTTGATGGGCCGTTTGATCCAAAGCGGTGGGGAGTTCGCCTAACTCTCTTATCTTTCGGTACAACGAGAGTTCGTCCAGCCAGACGGTGCGAAGTCCGGTCAAGAGGTGGGCTTTTCCGTTTTGTCGGGCCCAGTCCTTGAACCAGGCGCCCGCAATCAGCATGCATTCGCATCGAGCTTGTCGACGTAAGGGTTCGACAAGTTCGATGAGCGCTTCAACCCGACCGTAGCTGAAGCAAGGCCCTCGCGTGTGCACCAGCGGATTGACGAAGCAAGCCACTTTCATGGCGCATGCCCACGGAAAATCGCCGCGGACCTCTCGATGGGTTTAAGTCGACGCTCCGAATGACTTTTGACGACATCAATCGCTAGTCTCACGAACCTTGCCGAAACATGACCACGGGATTAAAGCCGGCAAAGCGATGCCGATGTCATGGCCACGTTGCAGAAAAGCATCACTTGAATCGGAGCACGGACCTGAATGTTTGCAGCGAGTGCGCCACCCGCAAATTAATGGCGTCGATATGCGTAATTGTTATGCAGTCGTTAGCGTGCAAGGGCTTTTGTCGTCCGCCTACGACGATCTCTCATGCGTCGGCGATGCGACGTCCGTAACGACCACGTAAATACCAGCGCTAGTGGGCGGGACGCTT
>WNFI01284103.1_pt1 | contig 12403 bp, 11 predicted proteins | sample 5400471 | NCBI WGS metagenome assembly WNFI01 (sample SAMN13153348, study PRJNA577476) | soil metagenome | isolation source: 100 cm saprolite on Douglas fir-dominated hillslope | place: USA:California | collected 2013-09-17 | reverse complement strand
ACTGTGGTATCCCTCCGTCCGCTCCTCAGCTTCGCGCTACGACCTGTCCATTCATCTCCCGGTGATCGCGTGAGACACCCTTTCACCACGGGCTGCTAGCGCTGATCAGTTCTTCGACACTCGCAACTTTATTTTTCGCCGCCCAGACTCTCGGACCCAGGTTCTCGAGCGCACCGCCTCGTTTCGTCGACGCTCACTTCGCCAGATCGATCCTGGGCTGCGTAATCCGCGTCTCACGCGATTCGCGCACCGACCCGCCCGGCGCCCGCCAACACCCGATCGTTCGACGCTCCTCGCGTCGGCGTTGCCTTCGCGATGCTTCCAAAAATCACCGTGATACATAGACTCCATGAATACTCACCTCCTCGCTCTCGCGTCTGGTCTCTCCGATCAAGATCTGCTTGCCCGCATCGCGGCGCTGGCCGGCAAAGAGAGAGAAGCATCCGTCGAGCTCGTGGCCCACCTGGCGGAGCTCGACATGCGATCCTTCCTCTACGCCGCCCATGGCCACGGTTCACTCTTCACCTCACGCCGGAGAACCATCAGGCGGTACTCGCCAGGGCCAGCGGCCGCAGCCGGCGCGAGATCGAGGCCCAGGTTGCGGAATTGGCGCCTCGGCCGGATGTGCCCTCCTCGGTCCGGAAGCTGCCAGGTGTCGCGCCAACGGCACCCCCGCCCCTCTCCGCGACCACGCCGCCGCCAGCGATTGAAGTGAAGCCGACCGATGTCATGGCTCCTGAATCGGCGCCTCCGATCAGCGCTCCGGCGGCGCTACCTGTAACGCGCCACCCAATCGTCAAGACGACGTCGCCCGAGCGTTATCGTGTCCAGTTCACGATCGGCAAGGAGAGTCACGACAAGCTCGGCGCGTTCAGGCACTTCTCCGTCGTGAAATCCCGGATGGTGATCCGGAGGCCAATGCGCGTTCGTGAGCAAGGATGGACGCCGATGCACCGAGCGCGCCTTCCTGGAGTTCCATCACATCCAGCCCTACGCGCTGGGAGGTCCAACCTCCACCGAGAACATCTCGCTGCGCTGCCGGCGCCACAATCAATACGAGGCGGAGCTGGTCTTTGGTCCTCGCAACAGGGGCAATGCTATGTGCTAACCCAGCCGATCGATCATCTGTTTGAGTTTCGGGGCCCGCTTATCCTTCGGTGACACGATGGGCTCCTGCATCGGCCACTCGATCCCGATATCGCTGTCGTCCCAGGCGATCGTGATCTCGTCGGTGGGGTCGTAGAACGCCGTGCACTTGTACTCGACGTGGACCTGCGCGCTCACCACGCAGAAGCCGTGCGCGAAACCCGGGGGCACGTAGAGCTGCCGGAAGTTCTCGCCGGACAGGCGCACGCCGACCCAATGGCCGAAGGTGGACGAGCCGCGCCGGATGTCCACCGCCACGTCGAACATCTCCCCCTCCACCGCGCGCACGAGTTTGCCTTGCGGATGCCGGATCTGCGCGTGCAGGCCGCGCAGCGTCCCTTGCACGGAGCGGGAGTGGTTGTCCTGGACGAAAGGCCCGGCGATCCCTCCCTGCGCGTACTTCCTCTCGTGATAGGTCTCCAGGAAGAAGCCGCGGTCGTCCTTGTACACGTCGGGCTCGACCAGGATCACGTCGGGGAGGGCGGTCGGGACGAAGCGCACGTGGCTACGGCGCCTCGTCCTCGATCATGCGCTCGAGGTACTCGCCGTACTCCGTCCGCTTCATCGCGTGGGCCAGGCGCAGGACGTCTTCGGCGGTGATGAAGCCCATCTTGAACGCGACCTCTTCCGGGCAGGCGACCTTGAGGCCCTGCCGCTGCTCGATGGCCTGGATGAAGTTGGAGGCCTGCAGGAGGGCCTCCTGGGTGCCGGTGTCGAGCCAGGCCATGCCGCGTCCGAGCACCTCCACCTGCAGCTCGCCCTTCCCGAGGTAGGTCCGGTTCACGTCTGTGATCTCCAGCTCGCCCCGCGCGGACGGGCGCAGGGCGGCCGCGATGTCGAGCACCTGGTTGTCGTAGAAGTAGAGCCCGGTCACGGCAAAGGCGGAGCGCGGCTGCGGCGGCTTCTCCTCGATGCTGATGGCACGGCCGGTGTCGTCGAACTCGACCACCCCGTAGCGCTCGGGATCGCGCACGCGATACGCGAACACGGTCGCGCCGCGGGGTTTTTCCGCCGCGCGCTGCAGGGACACGACGAGGTCGTTCCCGTAGAACACGTTGTCGCCCAGGGCCAGGGCCACCGCGTCCGTTCCGACGAAGCCGCGGCCGATGACGAAAGCCTGGGCCAGCCCCTCCGGCCGTGGCTGCGCCTCGTACGCGAAGCGCAGGCCCAGCGCGGACCCGTCGCCGAGCAGGCGCCGGAAGGCGGGCTGGTCGTGGGGCGTCGTGATGACGAGGATCTCGCGGATGCCCGCCAGCATCAGCGTGCTGAGCGGGTAGTAGATCATCGGCTTGTCGTAGATGGGCATGAGCTGCTTGCTGACGGCCAGCGTCAGCGGATGCAGCCGGGTCCCGGTGCCGCCGGCGAGGATGATCCCTTTCACGTCAGGCCCGCCGCAGCACGTACAGCGGACGCCGGCGGCCGCCCTCCTGGGTGGGCGCGAAGTCGGCGGCGACGTAGCCGCGGGCGAAGTAGGTCTGGAAGGCCTGGCGGACTCTCGACTGCCACGCGTCGGCGACGCGCGGGGCGGCCCGGCACAGGATGTCCCACTCCGGCGCGATCTCGAGGAGCAGTTCCGCCGCTTCGAGGTCCAGGCGCGGCTCCGAAGACACGGGCCAGCCCGCCTGCCACTTGACCTCGTTGATCCGCGGCGCCGGCGGCGCGGCCACCGTGCGCGGGGGCTCGCCCTGCACGGCCAGCTCCTGCACGCGCGGCGCCGCGAGGTCCCAGCGCACGAGCAAGCGGTCCGTGGGCAAGCCGTGGTGCAGCGACGCCGTCGTCACCCCGTAGAAGTTCTCCAGGAGCTCGGTGGCGGCGGCCCCGAGTCGCCGCAGGTTGAGGTTCGCGTTGCGCGCCTGCATGGGGTCGAAGGTCCAGGTGATCAGGGAGAGGCCGCGCGAGAGTGACTCCTCGCGCTGCGCCCACTTGAGGCGCAGTCCGACGCCGCGCTGCTGGTACTCGGGCAGGACGGCCAGCATGTCGGAATGAAGGTGGGGGGTGCCGCCCCGGAGGGCGGGGAACGCATAGGCGAATCCGACCGTCCGTCCGGCCGTGGTCTCGGCGATGTGGAGCATGCCACCCGCGTGCGTCGTGGCGATGAGCTGGATGGCGGACGTGATCTCGATGTCCTCCAGCCCCCACACCGCGCGCTGCAGCAGCACGCAGGCGTCGTAGTCGGCGCGTGCACGCGCCGGTCTCACCACGATGTCGTCGGCCATGTTTCGCCGGAGTCTACCATGCAGGTTCTGAGCACCCCGGCGCCGCCGCGTCCGGTACAATCCGCGCCACATGAAGCCCGCGCGCCTGACCGCGGCCGCGCTCAGCCTCCTGCTCGCGGTCCCCGCCCGCGCCGCCTCTGACGCGCCGCCGCTGGGCTTCACCGTCTCCTCCGCCGTCCGGCAGCGCGAGGTGGAAGCGGCCCTGCTGGCCCTTCCCTCCGCCGCGCGTTGCGAGGCGCAGCACGCGCAGCTCACGCGCGCCCCCCACGTCGCGGGAACGGAGGGCTCGCGCCGGGTCGCGGAGGAGGTCGCGTCGCGCATGCGCGAGGCGGGCCTCGAGACGGAGGTCGTGAGCTACGACGTCCTGCTCTCCTCGCCCCGCCGCGTCGCGGTGGAGCTGGTGGCGCCGCGTCCCGCCCGCCTGGCCCGCCCCGAGGCCGCGCTGCCGGAGGATCCCGGCAGCGGCGAGCCGTCCCTCGCCCTGCCCTGGCACGCGTATGCGCAGAGTGGCGAGGTGACCGCCGACGTCGTCTACGTGAGCCACGGCCGCGCCGAGGACTACGACACGCTCGCGCGGCTCGGCATCGACGTGCGCGGCAAGATCGCGCTGGCCCGGTACTTCGGCGGCTACCGCGGCGGCAAGAGCCTGGAGGCGGAGCGCCGCGGGGTGGCGGCCCTCATCACCTATTCCGATCCCGCGGACGACGGGTATGTCCAGGGAGACGTCTATCCGAAGGGACCGTGGGGGCCGGAGAGCCACTTCCAGCGCGGCGCGAACGTGTACGACTTCATCGTACCCGGCGATCCCCTGACTCCCGGCTGGGCATCGGTGGCCGGGGCCCGGCGCATCCCGGAGTCCGAGTCCACGATCCTTCCGAAAATCCCGAGCCTGCCTCTCTCTTTCCAGGATGCGCGCGAGATCCTGCAGGCGCTGGGCGGGCCGGTGCGCCCCGATCTCTCCTGGCAGGGCGGGGGGCCCTTCGCGTACCACCTCGGGCCAGGTCCGGCGCGGCTGCACATCGCCCTCGACATCCCGCGCGAGGTGCGCACCATCCGCGACGTGATCGCGCGCCTGCCCGGGGCCGACCCCGATCCGGCGGTGGCCTCGCAGATCGTGCTGCTCTCCAACCATCACGATGCCTGGACGTACGGAGGGGTGGACCCGTCCTCGGGCACCACCAGCGCGCTGGAGCTGGCCCGCGCCCTCGGCGAGCTCGCGCGACGCGGAATGCGGCCGCGGCGCACCATCGTCTTCGGCATCTGGGACGCGGAGGAGTTCACGCTGACCGGCTCCACGGAATGGGGCGAGGAGCACGCGGAGGAGCTGAGCGCGAAGGCGGTGGCCTGCCTCAACGTGGACGCGTCCACCTCCGGCGATCGCTTCGGCATCAGCGCCGTGCCCTCCTTGCGCCGCTTCTTCTACGAGGTCGCGCGCCGCATTCCGGATCCCAAGGGACGAGGGTCCGTCTACGACGTGTGGCACGCGGGGGATTCCTCCAACATTCGCGGATACGGCGTGGTGGCGGGGGAGAGCACCGCGGAGCCCCGCGTCGCCATCCTCGGCAGCGGCAGCGACTACACCGTCTTCTTCAATCACCTCGGCGTGCCCTCCGCCGATTTCCTCTTCGACGGACCGTACGGCGTGTACCACTCGATCTACGACTCGCACGAGTGGATGCGCCGGCAGGGCGATCCCGGCTTCTCGTACCACGCGGCCATGGCCGGGCTGTGGGGAGTGGCCGCGCTGCGGCTCGCCAACGCGGACGTGCTTCCGTTCGATTACGCCGCCTACGGCCGTGACCTCGTCGTCTACCTCGACGACGTCGAGGCCCTGGCGCGGCGGGGCGGACTGGTCATCGACCTGGGGCCGGCGCGGCATCAAGCGCGCCGCCTGGCCGCCCTCGCCCTGCCCAGCACGGACGGTGGAGCGGATGATCGCCGCCGGCGCAACGAGGCGCTGCTCCTGGCCGAGCGCGACTTGACGCGCGCGGAGGGGCTGCCGGGACGGCCCTGGTTCCGCCACCTGGTCTACGCGCCGCTGCCGAGCTACGCCGCGGAGACGCTGCCCGGCGTGCGCGAGGCCGTGCTCGCGAAGGACTCCGCGCGCGTCTCGGCCGAGGCCGGTCACCTCGCGCAGGCCCTACGGCAGGCGGCGGACCGGCTGGAGGCGGTGGCCGGCCGGTGAGCCGGCGCGCGCCCCGGGGGCTGGCCGCGCGTGCGTGGTCGGCGGTGGGGACGCTCCTCTCGCGCGACGTCGTCGTGGTCACCAACGCCATCGCGTTCAACTTCCTCCTCTGCCTGTTCCCGCTCCTCCTCGTGCTGGTGGCGGCGGCCCAGCAGCTCGGTGACAGCCGGCGGGTCGGTCCCGCGCTCCTCTCGCTGATCAACGAGCTCATCCCCTTCGAGCATCAGGTGCTCGCGACCTCGCTGCGGTCGCTGGGTCGGATGGCGAAGACCCTGGAGGTCTTCTCGCTCGTCCTCGTGGTGTGGGGCTCGTCCGGCATCTTCATGCCCGTCGAGATGGCCCTCAATCGCGTCTGGGGTGGCCAGCCGCGCCACTTCGTGTTCAGCCGCCTCCTCGCCTTCGTCATGACCATCTCCGGGAGCGCGCTCGTGTTCCTCTCGGTGGCGCTCACCTCCCTGGCCCGCAGCTACAAGAGCGAGTGGCCGACCCTGGCCACCTACGGGGCCAAGGCCATCGCGTTCCTGCTCACCTGCCTCGTGTTCTTCCTCATCTATCGCGTCATTCCGGATCCGCCGGTGGGCACGGGCGTGGCCGGCCGCGCCGCCCTCTGGGCGGGCACGGGATGGGAAGCCGCGAAGTACCTCTTTGTGATCAATCTCACCCGCGCGAACCTGCCCGTCGTCTATGGCCCGCTGGCCTTCGCCGTCTCCCTCGTGCTCTGGGCCTATGTTTCGAGCCTGGTTTTGGTGTTTGGCGCGCTCATGAGCCCGCGCGCCGGGGCGGCCCGCGGCTCCCTCCAGGCATAAGCACGCGCCGCCCCGGACACGCCGTCGCCGCATGGTAGGTTGCTTGGAGAGCAACGAGGGAGCGGGCGCCATGGCCGAGGGGAAGCTCATCGTCGTCTCGAACCGCCTGCCGCTATCCGTCCGTCGCGGCCCCGAGGGCTGGATCGCCGAACCCAGCTCCGGCGGCCTGGCCACCGCGCTCAATCCCATCTTGAAAGAGCGCGGCGGCCTGTGGATCGGCTGGCCCGGCCATGCGCCCCGCGAAGCGGATGTCGATCGCCAGACCCTGCTCGACGCGGCGCGGAAGACGCACGGGTTCGTGACCGTGGACCTGCCCGCGGATCTCGCCCGCCGGTTCTACGAGGGCTACGCCAACCAGACGCTCTGGCCCCTCTTCCACAACTTCGCGACGAACTTCGAAGCCGATCCGGAGGGCTGGACCGCCTACGTGACCGCGAACCGCCGCTTCCGCGACGCCGTGCTCGAGCACCTCGAGCCCGGGGACACGGTCTGGATTCACGACTACCACTTGATGCTGCTGCCGCGGCTGATCCGCGACGTGGCGCCCGAGGCGCGCGTCGGCTTCTTCCTGCACATCCCGTTTCCGGCCTCGGAGACCTTCCGCATCCTGCCGCACCGGGACGAGGTCCTCCGCGGCCTGCTGGGCGCCGACCTCGTCGCCTTCCAGACCCACCTCGACCTGCAGCACTTCCGGTCCTCGCTGCTGCGCGTCCTTGGCCTGCCCAGCGCGCTGGATCGGGTGACCGCCCAGGGAAGCTCGACGCGGCTGGAGGCGCTGCCCATCGGCATCGCCCCCGACGAGTTCGCGGGATACATCGAGAGCGACGAGAAGACGCAGCGCGCTTTCGAGGCGCTGCGAAGGAGGTATCGCAACCGCCGCATCCTCCTCGGCGTCGATCGCCTCGACTACACGAAGGGGATTCCCGAGCGCCTGCGCGCGTATCGCAAGCTGCTTCAGCGCGCGCCGCACCTGCACGGACAGATCGTGCTCGTCCAGGTGGCGGTGCCCTCGCGCGAGCGCATCCCCGAGTACGACCGCCTCCGCAACACCGTGAACAGCCTGGTCGGCGAGGTCAACGGCGAGTTCGGCACCCCCGAGTGGACGCCCGTCGTCTACATCCGGCGCGGGATCTCGCGCTCGGAGCTGGTGGCGTTGTACGCGGCGGCGGAGGTCGGCTGGGTCACGCCGCTGAGGGACGGGATGAACCTCGTCTCGAAGGAGTACGTGGCCTGCCACCGGCGCGGCGAGGGCGTGCTCGTGCTCAGCGAGTTCGCGGGGGCGGCGGCGGAGATGGGCGAGGCGTTCCTCGTCAATCCCTACGACGAGGAGCGGGTGGCCGCCGTCCTCGAGCGCGTGCTGAACCTGCCGGCGGAGGAGCGGAGGGAGCGCATGGTCATGCTCTACCGCCGCGTCCGCCGCAACACCGTCTTCCGATGGGCCGAGCGCTTCCTCTCCATCCTGGACGAGGCCGCCCTCGGCCGCCTGGCCGCGCATCCGGAGCGGCCGGACGCCCTGCCCGTGGCCGCCGCCCTCGCGTCGTTCCGCGCGGCGCGCAGCCGGCTCGTCCTGCTCGACTACGACGGCACCCTCGTGCCCTTCGCACCGCGTCCGCGCGATGCGGTCCCCCCGTCCGCCGTGGTCGATCTCGTCGCGCGGCTGGCTGCCGCCCCCGGCGTCACCGCCGCCATCGTGTCCGGCCGCTCGCGCGCCGACCTGGACGCCTTCTTCGGAAACGTGCCGGACCTCTGGCTGATCGGCGAGCACGGCGGATGCGCGCGCTCGCCCATCACGCGCGAATGGGAGATGGCGCGCCCCCTGCCCGGCGATGCGTGGAAGGCCCGCGTCCTGCCCGTGCTCGAGCACTTCATCGACCGCACTCCCGGCAGCTTCCTGGAGGAGAAGGAGCTGGCGCTGGTGTGGCATCACCGGCTGGCCGATCCCGAGTTCGGAGAATGGCTGGCCAACGATCTGGTGGCCACCCTCGACGAGATGCTGGCCGAGACGGAGCTTCAGGCCATCCGCGGGAACAAGACGGTCGAGGTGCGCTTCGCCTGGGCCAACAAGGGCGCGGTCGTCGATCGCCTGCAGTCGCTGCGTCCCGACGCGGGGTTCCGGCTCGCCATCGGCGACGACCGCACGGACGAGGACCTGTTCCAGTGCCTGCGCGGCGAGGCGTGGACGGTCCGCGTCGGCGGAGGGACGTCTTCCGCGCGCTATTCGGTGGACTCGCCCGGCGAGGTGATCGCGTTCCTGGAGGCGCTCGTCCGCGCGGCGGAGGGGGCGCCGCGCGTGATCGAGGAGCCGCCTCGCGCGGTGGCGCGGTAGCGCGGACGCGGGCTTGATCCGGCCGGCCACGCGTGCCCGACACATCCCAGGCGCAGTCGCGGCGTCCGCCTTCCTCCTCGCGGGCGCGTGCGGGAGCGGCGATGGGCCGGTCAACCCGACGCCTTCGACGGAGTTCACGATCCGGCGCATCGTGGATACGGGCGGGCCCGAGATGTCCGTGCGGCTCGTCCGCGACCCGGTTTCCAGCTCGCTCTTCGTCCTCAAACGCGGCGGCGACGTCTTTCGCCTGACCATTCCCGCCCAGGGCGCGCCCAGCGTCGAGCGGCTCTACTCGTCGGTGGACACCGGCACCACCGATGCGCAGGGAATGGCCTTCGGCCCGGACGGCACGCTCTATGTCGTCGGCAACCAGATCGACGGCCTCGACGGCGTCGCCACCATCCGGCGCGGCGCGCGCGTCAGCGGAGACCAGCGCGTCTGGTCCACCCTCGCCCAGACCGTCCCCTATCCGCGCAGCAACACCGCCTTCGACCACGAGTGGAACGGCATCGCGGTGAGCCCGGATGGCCGGTTCCTCTACGTGAACAGCGGCTCGCGGACGGATCACGGCGAGGTGCAGACGAGCGGCGGCCGCTATCCGGGCCTGCGGGAGGTGCCCCTCACGGCCAAGATCTTCCGGCTCCCCGCGGCCGGGAACGGCATCCTCCTGCCCGACGACGAGACGCTGCTGGAGAGCGCGGGCTACGTCTTCGCCCGCGGCGTGAGGAACAGCTTCGACCCCGCCTTCAACGCCGCCGGCGATCTCCTCTCCGGGGACAACTCCGGCGACCGCGACGACAACGACGAGCTCAACTGGCTGCGGGAGGGCGGGCACTACGGCTTCCCCTGGCGCATGGGCACCAACGACACGCCCCAACAGTTCCCCGGCTACGATCCCGAAGCGGACAAGCTCGTCGACCACCGGTTCTACGCCTATCAGAACGGCTTCTTCCACGACGACCCGACGTATCCGCCGCGGCCGTCCGTGCCCCTCACCGATCCGATCCCGAACCTGGGAGCGGACGCGAACAGCTTCCGCGACCCGGCGACGGGCGCGCTGTTGAAGGCGAGCGAGGTGGGGCGCTCGCTGGGAACGTTCACGACGCACCGGTCTCCGCTGGGCCTGTCGTTCGACAACGCGAACGTCCTGGCCGGCCGCTATCGCGGGGGCGCGTTCATCCTGGGCTGGACGCAAGGCGATCCCACGGGCGCGACCGCGCAAGGTCCCTTTCGCGACGCGAGCCAGGACCTGCTCTTCCTCGACCTGCAGCGCACGGCGGCCGGTTACGAGGTCCGGGCCCAGAGCCTGGTCTGCGGCTTCCTGAACCCGATCGACACGGAGATCCTGAACGGCCGGCTCTACGTCCTCGAGTTCGGCGGGGCGGGGACGGTGTGGGAGATCACGACTCCGGCGGCCGAGCCGGCGGGCCGGCGTCCCTGCACGAACGTTCCGCGGTGACACTCGTCCGGAGAGCCTCGATCCCGCGTACCGCGCTCGTCCGCCGCGTCAGTCGTTCGGCGGCGTCGATCCACTCCTCATGAGGACGCCTATGGATACGAACCTACAACTGACGTGTAGCCACGCGTTCGCGCGAGCTGGAGCTGGTGGGACCACGCAACTCCACCTAGCGGTCGGAATAGCTTCCCTGGTCCCGACATGCCCGCTGCCCGCTCAGTACGGTCCAGATAGCCAATGAAGTCCGTGTCTGAATGAGTGAGCGTCGCACCGTTCATGAAGTAGTGATTGCCGATCTCGTGCCCTTCAGCCCGATTCGACCAATGAGCTCCGGGTATCTCATCGCCCGCTCGCCGATGACGAAGAACGTCGCGTGAGCTGCATGCCTGGCCAAGATCGCGAGAACCTTCGGCGTGTACTCAGGATCGGGACCGTCGTCGAATGAAAGGGCGACGAGCGGTCTTGCGGTATTCACGCGCCAAACGAGATTCGGCGTAAAGCGCTCGAGCACGGCGAAAGCTGCGACGGGCTCTGTCCAAGAGATCAGCTGCCACATCACTACCAATGCCACGGCCAGCGCGAACAGCCGCACCGCTAGTCTTGGGACGCTCACCAGTGCCGGCTCGCCCTGCGCCCTCCGAACACCGAGAAAGATGCATGGGCCCAAGTCATCACCGTCGAAGAACTCGCGAATCGATCATTGCTCGGCCGCGGCTCGGACGGCCTGCGCACAAATGGCCTGCCAGGCCGCCACGCGCATGATCATCACCTGGCTGGCCGTCACGAGGTCGCTGCCCATCGGATTCGGGCCGCCAAATGGCGCGGGTGGCACGACGGCGTAGCACTCGCCGGGGCCCGGGACCGCGCCGGACTGTCGGAGCTCGTAGACGAGCTTCGACAGCAGATAGACCTCTTGCCAGGCACGGTCGTTGACATTCGCGACAAGTGACTCGTAGGTGTCGGCCACGCGCTCGATGTCGCCGCTGAACACGTCGAGCATGTCTACTGGTCCATCCGGACGCCGAAGGAACCAGACGCCGAACTTGTTGAGGAAGGCGACCGCAATCGGACCGGCGACGATGCCACGCCATTCCGCAATCCACCGCTCGACGTCGTCGTCTGCGACATCCTGAATGAGGAGATCGTCCCACCCGAGGTTCAAGCGCGAGCCCCGCTATTATCCCGCGGCCTCGAGCCTGCTCACCCAGCGGTTGCAGAGCCACATGGGTACAAAGCCGACAACACCAAATGCCGCGTCGATCATCCGCCACCAGGCGAGAATCCCTCGGAGCTGGCCAAGGACCAGTGCCCAAACCGGCACCGCCGCGCAGGCCATCATCCCGAACTGATACAGCCAACGATTGCGAACGGGGTCACGGAGGGCGCCAAAGAAGGCAAGGCCGATCATGAAATGGCCAAAGGCCAGCCAGTCCGTTCCGTAGAACATGAGCGGCGCCTGGCTGGCGGTGATCTCCACCGCGTGTCGTACGACCCGGAGCCAGGCGGGCACTTGCGTTGGCATCCTCCCGCCGGCGCTGAAATCCTCCCCCAGCAGGGTCACCCCAAGGGCAACCTCCGCTCGTATCGGCAGGGCGGTCGCTCCACTGATGAAGAGACCGCAGATGAAGAAGAGGGTCCACGCACGGATCCGAGAGCGAAGGCGATCCATGGCCCATTGTCGAGCACGTCGGGCAGTGCCCGGTAGGGGATGCCCTTCACGCCCTGCTCTCTGCGGGCGCCTCGCCACCCTGTGGGCCGAAAAAGACGACCCACACGGCGAGATCGTCGGTGAAGTCCTCGAAGTGATGCTCCGTGCCTGCGGCCACGAACAGAAGATCTCCTGAGCCGAACTCGTCTCGTTTGCCGTCGTGAATCAGGACGCCTCGTCCGCGGACGATCACGTAGACCTCGTCCTGCGCGTGCGGAGTCTGCTGGTTCGGACGCACTGGACAGGAGAGCTTTACGTTCAGCGTCCCGCGCTGCAACAAGCTGACGGCATGCTCCCCCGCGGGGCCGGGGATACGGGCCACAGCGTCAGCAAGACGGAGCACGCGGCTGCGATCTGGCCCGATCATGTCTCACTCCGCCCTCTGCCCAATGTGATACCCCAGGCATCTAGCGAGTACGTCCGCTACCGCGCTGCAAACTCGGGCCTTGCATAGGACTCGAGGTACCCACACGAGGAGCAGCGGTACGCCCCAATCGGAATCAGCCGTTGCTCTGGTATCTTGATACCCATCCAGAACGACTTGACCGGGGCGCCAGGAG